>Ga0209125_1001118_pt1 | contig 27413 bp, 24 predicted proteins | sample BarGraIncub1131A_FD_184503 | JGI IMG/M metagenome (GOLD analysis project Ga0209125, IMG submission 184503) | Arctic peat soil microbial communities from Barrow, Alaska - Barrow Graham LP Incubations 11-31A (SPAdes) (version 2) | ecosystem: Environmental > Terrestrial > Soil > Wetlands > Peat... | reverse complement strand
CGCCTGCACCATCGGAGCGCCGCTTCTGGATTCATTCCCGGCCATTGATTGCCTGGTGATCGGCGAAGGGGAATACACCCTGCTGGAGCTGGCCCAAGCCGGCTTCAAAGGGATCGGGCAGATCCCCGGAGTCGCCTACCGCGGCGCAGACGGCAAGGGAATACGTTCAGAACACCGTGAACTGATCAAAGATCTGGACGACCTCCCATTCCCCGCCTACCACAAACTGCCCCACTATCCCCGGCGCTACAACCTGCCGCTCTTCAGTTACCCAACTGCACCCAATACCAGTATTATCTCCAGCCGTGGCTGCCCCTATTCATGCTCGTACTGCGACAGGTCCGTATTCAGCCGCGGCTTCAGATTCAACTCCCCGGAGTATATTGTCGAGCATATGGCACTGCTTAACACGCAGTATGGCATCCGCCATGTCTCTTTCTATGATGACCTGTTTACCTTTGACCGCCAAAGGGTGGCAGAGTTCTGCGAAATCAAGGAACGCAAGGGATTGAAGGTTAGCTACAACTGCATTGCCCGTCTGGAGCATGTTGATGTGGAGCTGCTGGCACTTCTCAAACGCTCCAGATGCTGGCAGGTCAATTTCGGTATCGAGTCCGGTGATCCGGAGATTGTAAAACAACATCGTAAATTTTTAGGATTGGACGAAGTGGGGCGTAAGCTACGCATGGTGAAGGATGCCGGCATGCGGGTCAAGGGGCTCTTTATGGTCGGCCTGCCGGGTGAGAACGAGACCGCTATCCGCCGTACCATCGATTATGCACTGTCACTTCCGCTGGACGAGATCAATGTCACCAAATTCACCCCATTTCCCGGCGCGCCGATCTACTCTTCGATCAGAGAGCGGGGAGAATTCGATGAGAACTGGGATTTGATGAACTGCCTGAACTTCGTTTTTGTGCCACATGGCATGACCAAACAACAGCTGGAAGATCTCTACAACGAGTTCATCCGGCGCTTCTACCACCGCCACCGCATCCAATGGGGCTATACTCAAATGCTGTGGAAATCTCCCCACAGTATCATCTCGTTTCTGCGCCATCTACCGGAGATACTGGCTTTTGAGATGAAACAGAAGTGGTAATATCAATGCAATAGTTCCACAGGAGCCAAGACTATGAATCATATAAAAATTATTTTCATATTTGCACTACTGATAATTCATTTCCAGACATTACCGGCATCAGCAGACAACCCGGTCTCCACTGCGACGGGCGAATACGGCGTCCTCACCGGGTACGGTATCTCGCATATCGGCTTCGGCGCAACCCGCCACCAGGTGCAAACGTGGGACGTAATCCTGCGGGCCGGTTTTTTCCTCTCGGATGATGTCGGTAAAGGGAGTTGGTACCAAGGCAGACATGAAATTTTACTGGAACTTCCCTACCACATGGCGGTAGATCATGGCGGGCGCTCCATGGTGGGGGGATATGTGCTCGGCCACTGGAGATTCACCAGCCTGGATAAATTTGTACCCTACGTGCTGGCCGGAGGCGGGCCGCTGTACGTAGACCTGGGACTGCCAACGATGGGAACGAAACTGTGCTTCAGCTATCAAGGGGGGACCGGGCTGCAGTATTTTATAAACAAGAGTACCGCCCTGAATATGGAATACCGATATCATCACATCTCAAACGCTGGCACAGCCGAGCCTAATGAACCGATCAACTCCAGCAAGATACTCTTGGGAGTGTCATTTTACCACTAAGTGGACCATCGATAACAACCCATGCCGCCAATATAAAAACCGGGGCGCAACTGATTGGTTGCGTCCCGGTTCTGTTTGTATTCTGCATCGCTGATTGAAGGTTTTTTTCGCTAAACCTCTTCTTCAGTCGCTTCTATACCTTCTTCTATACCTTCGTCCTCCTCGTCTTCATCCTTCTCGGCCAGACGGGCAACAGCCACAACCTTCTCATTATCTTCGGTGTTCATCAGCGTGACACCCTGGGTATTACGCCCGATGACCGAGAATCCGGAAACCGGTACCCGCAGGATCTTGCCTTGGTCGGTTATTACCATCAGATCATGATCGTCCGCGACCTGCATGACGTTGACCACGCAGCCGTTACGCTCGGTGGTTTTTATCGTGATAATCCCCTTGCCGCCACGCGACTGGTCACGGTATTCGTCCAGGTCGGTACGCTTGCCGAAGCCGTTTTCGCAGACGGTGAAGATCGTCGAGCCGACCGCCGTATTATCAACGATCTCCATACCGATCACCCGGTCGTCCTTGGCAAGGTTCATGCCGCGCACCCCGCGAGTGACTCGTCCCATCGAGCGCACATCCTCCTCGTTGAAGCGGATGGCTTTACCGCCCCGCGAAGCCAGGAATATATCCTTGCTGCCATCGGTCAGCGCCACGGAGATCAACTTGTCACCGTCGTCAAGATTAACGGCGATGATGCCACCAGAGCGGACGTTGGAGTAGTCCACCAGAGGGGTCTTCTTGACGACGCCATTTTGGGTGGCCATGAAGAGATAGGTATTCTCGCTGAACTCCTTGACCGGCAGGATGGTGGTAATCATTTCACCGGCCGCGACGTTGACCAGGTTGACGACCGCCTTCCCTTTAGTGGTGCGGCTCCCCTCCGGAATCTCGTAGACCTTGAGCCAGTACATCCGGCCTGCGTCGGTGAAGCAGAGCAGATAATCCTTGGTCGAGGCGATGAAGAGCTGCTCGACGAAATCCTCCTCTTTGGTCTTCATGCCGGTCTTCCCTTTACCGCCACGGCGCTGCGAGCGGTACAGGTCAACAGCACTCCGCTTGATGTAGCCGGTGTGCGAAATGGTGACGACCATCTCTTCGTCCTCGATGGTGTCCTCCCGCGATATATCGGCGCTCTTGTCGGCGATCTCGGAGCGGCGTTTGTCGCCGAACCGTTCGCGGATCTCCGTCAGTTCGGCAACGATGATCTTGAGGATCTCGGTGTCGGACGCCAGAATCTCGCGCAGACGAGCGATCAACCTCATGATTTCTTCGTATTCGGCGATGATCTTGTCGCGCTCCAGGCCGGTCAGGCGCTGCAGGCGCATCTCCAGAATTGCCTGGGCCTGGATCTCGGATAACTGCACCGAACTTTCAAAACCAACGGGGCGGGGCAGATTGAGGCGCGTCAGGAATTCGGGATCGGCAAACTTCCCCTCCATCAGCCCCACTTTTGCTTCTGGTGGCGTCTTGGACTCGCGGATCATCTCGATCACGGCATCCAGCCAGTCCAGGGCAATCTTGAGACCTTCCAGAATATGGGCCCGGGCCAGTGCCTTCTTCAGTTCGAAGTTGGTACGTCGCGTGACGACCTCGCAACGATGCTCGACAAAACAGTCCATCATCTCGCGCAGGGTCAGCACGCGGGGACGGTTATGGACTATTGCCAGCATTATGATACCGAACGATACCTGCAACTGGGACTGCTTGTAGAGCTGGTTGAGCAGCACCTCGGCGTTTTCGTCCCGTTTGACCTCGATGACGATCCGCATTCCCTGGCGGTCGGACTCGTCGCGGATCTCGGTAATCCCTTCGACCTTCTTCTCCTTGACCAGCTCGGCGATCTTCTCGATCAGACGGGCTTTGTTGACCTGATAGGGGAGCTCGGTAACAATAATCGCCTGACGCTCGGAACGTTTTGATGCTTCAACATGGGCCTTGGCACGGATCTGGATGATGCCGCGACCGGTACTGTAGGCATCCCTGATACCCTGCCGGCCGTAGATGGTGGCACCGGTCGGAAAGTCCGGTCCCGGGATCATTGCCAGCAACTCCTCAAAGTCAATCTCCGGATTATTGATGACAGCGATGATTCCGTCAATCACCTCCCCCAGGTTGTGGGGTGGTATGTTGGTTGCCATACCAACCGCAATGCCGGTCGAGCCGTTGATCAGCAGGTTCGGAAACTTGGATGGCAGCACCGTCGGCTCCAGCATCTCCTCGTTGTAGTTCGGAACCATGTTGACGGTTTCTTTGTCCAGATCGGCCAGCAGTTCGTGGGAAAGGTGGCGCAGGCGGATCTCGGTATAACGCATTGCAGCCGGACGGTCACCATCCACAGAACCAAAGTTACCCTGGCCGTCCACCAGCATGTAGCGCAGGGAAAAATCCTGAGCCATACGCACGATGGTGTCGTACGCGGCCGTATCGCCGTGAGGGTGGTACTTACCGATAACATCACCGACCACACGGGCCGATTTCTTGTACGGCTTGTTGTAGTCGTTGCTCATGTCGTACATGGCGTACAGGCAGCGCCGGTGAACCGGCTTGAGACCGTCGCGCACGTCCGGAAGGGCTCGGCCGATAATGACCGACATGGCGTAGTCCATGTAGGAACGCTTCATCTCATCTTCAATATTTACCGATATCTTATTGACTGGGATTTCTGCTGGGATATGCATTGGTACCTCGTATCTGCTTTTTCTCATCACTGCGATGAGAACGTTATGGTAAAGTTACGTTTAAATGTCCAGGTTTACGACGTTCAGCGCATTCTTCTCGATAAAATCCCGCCGCGGCTCAACCTGATCACCCATCAGTATCGTAAAGATTTCATCAGACTCGACGACATCCTCGATCTTGACCTGCAACAGCACACGGTTTTCAGGATTCATGGTGGTTTCCCAGAGCTGTTCCGGGTTCATCTCCCCCAGACCTTTATAGCGCTGGATTGCCAGGCCCTTTTTGGCGTTTTCGAGGAAGAAGCCGAGCAGATCCTGGTGGTTGGTGGTCTCGAACAGTACCTTCCCCCCCTCCTGCTCAACGAAGGCCCGACCATCAGCCATCGTTTCCACAATCCGGCGGTGGTTGTCTACCAGAAGCTCATATTCACGAGTCGCAAGTACCACCAGCGTCTGCTGGTCAATGATTGAGCGGATGTTGCCGATCCGGAAGGCGACCCGATGTTCCTCTATCTCGTACTCCGAGCCTTCAGCCAGCAATTTCATCGCCTCCAGGTACGGCAGGATCTGAGACAGCTCTTCCACACCGGACGGGACGTTGCTGCGGATGACAATTGAAAGCAGTTCGGGAGAAATGCCCTTCTTGACAACCTTATTGAAAATGGCACGGTTTTCAATGAACTGCTTGATGACCGGGATGATCTGCTTGCCGTTGTAGGTCCGATCACCCTTTTCAAGGCGCAGGGTCAGATCTTCAGATCCTTCTTCCAACAGGAATTCCTGCATGGCGTGTTCATCGCGCAGATACTGTTCTCTTTTGCCCCGCTTGACTTTGTAGAGCGGTGGCTGAGCGATATAGAGGTGACCGCGTTCAATCAGCTCACGCATGTTGCGGTAGAAAAACGTCAGCAGCAGCGTCAGGATGTGTTGACCGTCGACGTCGGCATCCGTCATGACAATGATACGGTGGTAGCGCAGCTTGGCGATATTGAAGTCATCCTTGCCGATGCCGGTGCCGAGCGCCGTAATCAGGGTGCGAATCTCCTGCGAAGAGATCATCTTGTCGAATCTGGCCTTCTCGACGTTGAGAATCTTCCCCTTGAGCGGTAGAATCGCCATATTTTTCCGGTCACGTCCCTGTTTGGCCGAGCCACCGGCCGAATCACCTTCGACCAGGTACAGTTCACAGAGCGCCGGATCTTTTTCCTGGCAGTCGGCCAGTTTACCCGGCAACCCCCCCATATCCAAGGCGCCCTTGCGGCGGGTCAGGTCGCGAGCCTTGCGGGCCGCCTCGCGGGCCCGAGCGGCTTCAATCGACTTATTCAGAATATCTTTGGCAATCTTCGGATTTTCTTCGAGATATACTGCCAGACGCTCATTAAGGAGCGATTCGACATACCCCTTTACCTCGGAGTTACCGAGCTTTGTCTTCGTCTGCCCTTCGAACTGCGGTTGGGGGATCTTGACCGAAATAACGCAGGTTAGACCCTCGCGCAGGTCATCGCCGGAAACCGTGACCTTCTCGTTTTTGAGCAGGTTATTGGCAGCCGCGTACGAGTTCATGGTACGGGTCAGAGCCGCCTTGAAACCGGCCAGATGGGTACCACCCTCATGGGTGTTGATATTGTTGGCAAAGGCAAATATTTTTTCGTCATAGGAGTCGTTGTACTGCATGGAGACTTCCATCTCCACGCCCCCTTTTTCACCCTTGAAGTACATCGGCTTGGGGTTGACCACGGCTTTGTTGCGGTTCAGATACTCGACAAAGGAGTTAATTCCCCCTTCATAATGGAACTCGTGGGATTTACCATCAACCCGTTCATCGCTGATCTTGATTCGCACCCCGGCGTTAAGGAACGCCATTTCGCGGATACGCTGGGAAAGGATGTCAAAGGAGAATTCGGTTGTCTCGAAGATTTCCTCATCCGGCATGAAGGTGATCTTGGTGCCCCGCTTTTTTGTTTCGCCTACCATTTCAAGCGGTGCCTGAGGGTCGCCGCGTCGGTAGGATTGACGGAAAATCTTGCCATCACGACGGATTTCCAGCTCAAGCCATTTGGAGAGGGCGTTGACTACCGAAACGCCAACCCCGTGCAGACCGCCGGACACCTTGTAGGAATCGTTGTCGAACTTGCCGCCCGCATGCAGTACCGTCAGGACGACTTCGGCAGCCGATTTCCCCTCGTGCGGCATTATGTCGGTCGGGATACCGCGACCGTTGTCAACAACGGTTATCGAACCATCGGTATTAATGGTTACTGAGACATCGTTGCAATAACCGGCCAGCGCCTCATCAATCGAGTTATCGACAATCTCGTACACGAGGTGGTGGAGGCCGGCGCCGGAAGTTGAGCCGATATACATGGCCGGTCGTTTACGTACTGCCGACAGCCCTTCCAGAACCTTGATATTTTCGGCACCATACTCTTCGGAGCCGTTTGTTTTTACGTTTTCCTGTTCACTCATGCGGTTAACTTCCTTCAAACGTCAGATTGCCGTCTTTTACATGAAAAACGGCGCAGTGTGGCGCAGCCTCCAGTAGAGCCGGAGACCGTTCCGTGGTTGTGATGAAGACCTGAATTTCTCTTGTTGTCAGGAACTCCATCAGGTTATGGTTTCTGCGGGCATCCAGTTCTGAGCTCATGTCATCCAGCAGTAGCAGTGGCGCTTCGCCAAAGGTATCATGCAGATGGTCCATCTCAGCTAACTTAAGCGCCAGGACGAAACTTTTCTGCTGACCCTGTGAACCGAATGCCTTAAGCGGGCGGCTATCCAGCATAAACGCCAGATCATCCCGATGCGGACCGGCTGTCGTTGTTCCGTATCGCTCGTCTGAACGTTCGTGCTTCTTGAACAGGTCAAGGAGTTCATCCCGGATAGCTTCGCGATTCGTTGACCGTACTCCGTCCGGCAGATAGCTGACGCCGGAAGTTTCGCTACCGCCAGATATCGTAGCATAATACTTCTGCAGCTTGTTATCGAGAACAGCAATAAAAATGAGCCGACGTTCGATAACCTCTGCTCCCGTTTCGGCCAATTTTTCGGTCCATATATCCAGACCGTTTCTGTCAGGGCTTTTTAACAGGTAATTACGCTGTTTAAGTATTCGCTGATAGGAGTGCCAACAGTGCAGATACCCGATATCCCCCATGTACACAGCCCGGTCAAGGTAGCGACGCCTGGACTCAGGCCCCATTCTGACCATCCCGGTATCATCGGGTGAAAACACAACCGCGTTCAGCTTTCCATGAAGTTCTGAGGCTTTATAAACCGCTTTACCGTCTATTTCCACCTTGCGGCCAGCCGCTTCAATGACCAACCGCAACTTATTTTCAATGCCCCCCGATTCAACCGTACCCTGAATCTGCGCTTGCCGCTCACCATGTCTGACAAGCTCAGGCAATCGGAAAGTTCTGAACGAACGTGGACTTCCCAGCAGGTAGATCGCTTCCAGCAGATTGGTCTTGCCTTGACCATTAAGACCATACAGCAGATTGAATCGCTCGCCTGGTTCGATCTGAACGGTACAGATATTCCTGAAATCGGCAACCGCCAGTGAGCAAAGACGCATCAGCCGCTTTTTAGAGTCTCATTGGCATTATAACGGCAAGAAAGCTGTCAGAATTTTCCGGCACAATGATAGAAGGAGAAAGCTCATCCTTGAATTTCATCTCCACTCGTTCGGTTTCTGCCACGGAAAGGACATCAAGGAGATAGCGGGCATTAAATCTGACAGAAATAGGTTCTCCGTCATAGTCAACGTCCAGCTCTTCCATGGCATCCCCCAACTCGGGGTTGCTGGAAGAAATTCTAATCCCCCCGGAAGATATTTCCAACATGATCCCCTTGAATTTTTCACTGGAAAGGATCGCCATACGCCGCACGGAATGACTGAAGTCTTCCTTGCTGACGGTCACTACCTGGGTATTTGCGGTAGGTATTACGCGGTTGTAATCGGGAAATTCTCCATCGACAAGACGCATGACCATGTATGAATCACCCCGTTTGATTACGGCACTATTGTCCATAAAGCCAAACAGCAGAGTTCCCCCTTCTTCATCAGTGATCTTCTTCATCTCATAGACACCTTTTTTCGGCAGGATAACTCCTTTCAGGAGTTCCGGGCCGGTGGTACCTTTGAGATTACCTGAAGCGATCGAGAGCCGATGACCGTCTGTTGAAACCATTTTGAGACCATTACTACCGTCTGAACGTACTTCAACTTTTATAAAGATACCGTTCAGATTATATTTTGTTTCATCCGTACAGATGGCATAGGAAGTTCTTTCAATCATGCCACGCAACAGAGATGTTTCAATTTCAAAGAGGTTTTCTTCCTTTACATCGGGAAAATAAGGAAACTCATCCGGTGAGAGTCCCACAATGTTAAACTGAACCTTGCCACACTTTATTTCTACCCAATCATTGTCTTTCGTTGAAAATAAAATCGGTTGATTTGGAAGTTCCTTTACAATTTCATACAATTTTTTTGCAGAAACAGTAATTTTTCCAGGGGTGATAACTTCGGCAGAATAGCTGCTTTTCATTCCTACTTCGAGATCCGTTGCTGTAACGAGTAGGGAGGTTTCAGTAGCTTCAAGAAGAACATTAGATAAAATAGGCATTGAAGTTCTTTTTTCAACGATGCCCTGAATTTTTTGCAGCGACTTAAGGAATTGCTCTTTATCGATTTTAAATTCCATCGTACGCCCCCCTTTATTACTAATAGTATGTTTATAAAGATTTAAAACCTTTGTAGTATATTGTTGGTGCTGTGGAAACTAGGTATAATCAGGTAACATGCTTGATTATAACCACTAACGGTGCTTTATGCCTGTGTATACTGAGAGATATATTCCATACTTTTACACACCAGTAAAAATTACCAACAGTTATTCACACTGAATCAACAGGTTTTCCTTAGTTAAGGAGAATACGTCTAATTTCATCAATAGTTCTAGATAGTTTTGGTTCATTTGCCAGCAATGTATCAATTTTTTTGTAGGAGTGTATGACAGTTGAATGATCTTTGCCCCCAAACTTTGATCCTATGTCGGGGTAGGAAGATTTAGTCATGTCTCTACAAAACCAGATGGCTATCTGGCGTGCATGTACGATATTTTTCAATCGCTTTTCTGATTTAATGTCAACTACCTTCAAGTCAAAATACTCAGCAACTGTTTTTTGGATTAATTCAACCGTTATTTCTTTGTGCCTATCACCTATAATATCTTTAAGATTTTCCTTAGCCATATCAAGGGTAACCGGAATATTCTGAAGACTGCTGAAAGCACCGAGCCGTATGAGCATCCCTTCCAGTTCACGGATGTTTCTTGTATCACTTGAGGCAAGAAAATAGTAAACGTCTTCCGGAAAAAAGACTCGGGTTATTTCTGATTTTTTTTTCAGAATAGCTATTTTAGTCTCTACATCAGGTTGTTGAATATCTGCAATAAGACCCCACTCAAATCGAGATCTCAACCGTTCTTCCAGGTCGGAAATTTCTCGGGGAAATTTATCAGAGGTAATCACAATCTGCTTATGGGCATCATGAAGTGCATTAAATGTGTGAAAAAACTCTTCCTGAGTCCCGGTTTTCCCGGATATGAACTGGATGTCATCTATTAACAGTACATCAACCGTTCTGAAACGATTCCTGAATACATCCATTTTTTTTAAACGGAGATGATTGACCATTTCATACATGAATTTTTCAGCAGAACAGTAACATACATTCAATTCTGGTGAATTTTCACGGATAGTGTGACCTATCGAGTTTAACAGGTGACTTTTCCCAAGTCCAACACCACCGTAAATAAAAAGCGGGTTGTAGGTATCAGCAGGATTATTGGCTACAGCCATTGCTGCAGCATGAGCAAACTGATTTCCGGTCCCACTCACAAAAAGGTCAAACGTATATTTTTGGTTGAGTGGAGTAAATACCTGTTCAAGGGGTGTGTTTTTGTATGCGGTTGGTTCAGATTCGTTTTTTACAACAAAATCTTCAGAAATGTAAGGTTGGTGTTCTTCATCGGCTCTTATAATGAAGGTAAGAGAAACCGCATGTCCGGATGTGGCTGTGAGTGCTCCGGTCAAAACCTTGAGATAATGTTCTTCCAGCCACTCTTTAATAAATGAGTTGGGAACAGTTAAAAAAACTGCGTAACCGTCATGATGGCTGTAATGGACCGGTTTTATCCAGGTGCCAAAATCAGCTTCAGACATAACTTTTTCTATATTTTCAGTTGCTTGTTGCCATGAATCTAACATCAGGATAAATCACAATCATTAGTAGTATTGGTTATCAACATCGAATGCGGTATGTAACTGCTACAGGAGTAAGCATAATTTATATACACACCCCAAAATTTTTACAGAGTTTTCAACACCATTGTCAACAGCTGTTGAAAACTTTTAAATGAACAAAAACGATAGGTTAACGTATATTTTGGATATAATTATGCCTGTTGAAGGTGATGGAGAATAGCAGAGGCGGCCCTCTTTTTCAAGGCAAATTAATGGGAAGTGTGCTATTCATGTATATAATATAAAACTTGACACCACTGGAGAGTTGTGTTTAATAACCCATTTCCAGAAAAATAATTTTGTAGAGGTAAATCAACATGAAAAGAACATATCAGCCAAGTAATACTTCACGCAAGCGTACTCACGGTTTTCTCGTTAGAATGGCCACAAAGAATGGGCGGCTCGTGATTAAGCGCAGAAGAGCAAAAGGGCGTAAAAGCCTGTCCGTAAAAATTGCTGCAAAATAATTTAAAAGTTATTGCGTGATTGTTGATACTGCTGCCACATTTCCAAAAACAGCTCGTTTGCGGAAGCGAGCTGAATTTCTTCAGCTCGCTTCCGCACAACATAAAACCACCGTACGGGGTTTTCTTGTTGTGTGGAGTGATAATAGTCTTCAAACTGCTCGACTTGGTATCACAGCAAGCAAGAAAATTGGATGCGCAGTCGTCCGTAACCGGGTTAAACGATATCTTCGAGAGTTCTTCAGGCATAATAGCTTTTGGATGGCAGCCGTGGATGTTAATGTTATCGCCCGACGAGAATCGGCACAAATGACGTATTCCGATACTGTACGGGAACTTAATAAAGCCTTCCGATACATAGGCATATCCCCATGCTCAAGAGCTGTTTGCTCCTTGTAATCAGGTTTTATCAGAAGTTGATTTCACCGCTTCTTCCTCAGACCTGTCGTTTTTATCCCTCCTGTTCCGAGTATTCCCGTGTGTCCTTAATTCGGCATGGTGTTGCCAGGGGTATGTTGCTTACCTTTATCAGAATATGTAAGTGTCATCCGTTTCATCCGGGCGGCCACGATCCGGTACCCTAACACAAAGTTTAGATATTCAGGAGCTTCGATGGAAAAGCGCGCTTTTATAGCTGTAGGTCTTTCAATTGCTGTTTTTTATCTGTTCTCCATGATGTTTGGTCCAGACAAACAAAAGGTCGAACCTTCAGCCCCTCAGAGTGCCTCTTTGGCGGTGAATAATCAGGCTGCGAAGCCTCAACAATCATCACTATCCCAAAATTCTACGTCGGCCGCGGGGCAATCGCTACCCACGAATACACCTCAAAAAGATGTCAGCGTAGAAACGGATCTTTATTCAGCGGTATTTTCTTCTCGCGGAGCGAGTATCAAGAGCATGACGCTCAAAAACTACCGTGAAGAAAACGTACCAACATCAAAAAAGGTTACCCTGGAAACTGATGCAGACCCGAACATTTTTTCATTCTCAACGAGAGCTACCGGGTTTAATCTTCCTGACAGTACGTTGTTCACCCCTGATGCTGACGGACTGAAGATTGAAAAAAACGGGTCCAAGCAGCTTACTTTTAATTATATTTCCGGACAGGGGTACACGGTTCGTAAAGTTTATACATTCACTTCCGGAACGTATGGTATCAAGCTTGAAACTCAGGTTTTTAACAACTCTGCTGCCCCCTTGGTTGGCACCATCCAACAAGTATTGACCTACCCGGCAGCGCCGAAAGTAAAGAATAATCGTTTCGACACGGCCGGATCATATCTTTTTTCTGACAACAGCCTCCAGTCCAATAAAATAAAAGACGTTTCCGCTGCCTCAAAGCGCTATGATAAGACGATTGAATGGGCTGGTTTTGCCGATAAATATTTTCTTACCGCGATTGTTTCTGAAAAAAACAGCATTGCTACTGTGGAGTTGAAAAAGAATAGTGCCGGTTATTTTGAGTCTATTGTTTCGTCCCCCCAGTTTACCGTCAATCCTGGCCAGTCAATCGCTGTCGCTAATCGCCTGTTTGTCGGCCCCAAGGATATTGATATACTTAAAGCGCAGGGTAATTCGCTTGTACAGTCTCTTGATCTCGGCTGGTTTACCGTTATTGCCAAGCCGCTGCTCTATTCGCTGAAATTCTTTTACCGCTATGTCGGTAACTACGGTATTGCAATCATAATCATTACGGTTATCCTTAAGGCATTCTTTTTCCCGCTGACCCACAAGAGTTACAAGTCAATGAAGGGTATGCAGAAAATACAGCCTGAAATGACCAAACTGCGTGAAAAATATAAAGACGACAAAGACAGCATGAACAAAGCGGTAATGGAGCTGTATCGCGAACACAAGGTTAACCCGATGGGCGGCTGTCTGCCTATGGTCGTGCAGATTCCGGTCTTTTTTGCCCTCTACAAATCGCTGATGTTTTCCATTGAGTTGCGTCACGCCCCGTTCTTCTTTTGGGTTACCGATCTTGCCGATAAAGATCCCTATTACGTAACTCCTGTTATTATGGGTATCACGATGTTTGTTCAGCAGAAAATGACACCATCCAATATGGATCCGATGCAGCAAAAGATGATGCTGGCTCTGCCCGTTGTGTTCACGTTTATGTTTCTTAGCTTTCCCTCCGGACTGGTATTATACTGGTTGGTCAATAATGTGTTAACTATCGGCCAGCAGATGTACATAAACAAACTGGTAAAAGATTAGTCCACAGGCCCTGGAGTAACGTGATATGTATATCCGTGATACGATAACGGCTGTCAGTACCCCTCCCGGCAATGGCGGTATCGGCATAATCCGGGTGAGTGGTGATCAGGCTGCTGCGGTCGGAAATACTATGTTTAAACCAGTTTATGACGGTGGCCTTGTGAGCCACCGTTTTTCTTTTGGTACCATCCGTGACCCTAAAACCGGCGAGAAGGTTGACGAAGCGATGGCTGTGTATATGCGAGCTCCACGCTCGTATACACGCGAAGATGTTCTGGAGCTTCACTGCCATGGCGGCTGGTTGGTTGTTGAGCGAGTGCTGGCGCTGGTTCTCTCATGCGGAGTACGGTTGGCCGATCCGGGTGAATTTACCCGGCGGGCGTTTCTTAACGGACGTATTGACCTGATCCAGGCAGAAGCGGTAATGGATATTATCGCTTCAAAGAGTGAGGCAGCCCTGCAGTTGGCGCAGAGACAGAGCGAGGGTGCTCTTTCTCTGCGTATCGATGATGTCCGTGTCTGTCTGCTCCGAGCGCTCGCTTTGGTGGAGGCGTATATCGATTTCCCCGATGATGATCTTGGCGATACGGATTTAGCGGCCATTCGTGCTTCTGCTGGAGAGGCCCAGAGTATAATCGCCACCCTGCTGCTCACCTTTGAAGAGGGGAGGGTTATGCGGGACGGTATATCGGTTCTGATCGTCGGTAAACCAAACGCCGGCAAGTCAAGCCTGCTTAATCGGCTGCTGAATGAGAACCGTGCGATTGTGACTCATATTCCCGGCACTACGCGTGACATCATTGAGGAAACTGTAAACTTTGAAGGTCTGGCCATTCGACTGCTGGATACGGCCGGAATTCGTCATACCGAAGATCTGGTGGAGAAGGAAGGGATCAGTAGAGCCCTGGATAAAATCCCGCAGGCAGATCTCATACTTGCCGTTTTTGACTCTTCCCGGGACTTCGGCCCGGAAGATCAGCTGATCTTCGATGCGTTGGCTGATCGCAGAACGATAGCGGTGCTAAATAAGTCGGATCTTCCTCAGCGTCTTACCCTGCCTGACCAAGAACGTTTCGTTGCCTTGGTCAGGATAACCGCGCTTTCAGGTGATGGAGTCGACCATCTCAAGCAGACGGTCTGCAAGCAGTTCCTCCACTCTACGGCATCCGATTCCCGTGAGTTTGTGGCTCTCTCTCGCGCACGCCACCGTGATGCTCTGGTATCTGCGGACCTTTGCCTGCAGCAGTTCTTTGGGGGGCTTCGGGATCTAAATCTGGAGCTGCTTGCGTTGGATCTGCGCGGAGCGCTTCAGGCGGTGGGGTCAGTCACCGGTTTGACTTCGACGGATGACGTGCTTGACCTCATATTCTCTTCGTTTTGTATCGGTAAATAACGCTATGTTTCACGTGGAACATTCCACGGTCAACGGACGACGCACATGATGACCTATGATCAGTTATACGACGTAATTGTTGTTGGCGCCGGCCACGCAGGCTGTGAAGCTGCTCTGGCGGCTGCCCGTATGGGATGTCGCACGATGCTGCTGACGATCAACCTTGATGCGATTGCTCTTATGTCCTGCAACCCCTCAATAGGGGGGTTGGCAAAGGGGCACCTGGTTAAGGAGATTGACGCCCTGGGCGGCGAGATGGCGAAGAATATAGACGCTACCGGCATTCAATTTCGTATTCTAAACACAAAAAAAGGACCAGCTGTCAGGGCATCGCGCGCCCAGGCCGATAAGCAGCTCTATCGGCTTCGGATGAAGCGGATTCTTGAACAGCAAGATAACCTTGATCTAAAGCAGGGTGAAGTCACGTCACTGTATCTTGAGAGGAATGAGTTGCGTGGCGTCGAACTGCGCTCAGGTATCAGATATCTCTCAAAAACGGTTGTTGTTACTACCGGTACGTTTATGCGCGGCCTTATCCATATCGGTCTGAACCATTATCCGGGTGGCCGTGCCGGTGACCAGCCGTCGGTTGGGCTATCTGATCAACTGCGGACACTTGGTTTTCACGTAGGGAGGCTTAAGACCGGGACACCGGCACGGCTCGACGCCCGTACTATCGACTTTACCGTGCTTGAAATGCAATTTGGTGACGATCCGCCATTACCGTTCTCTCTTTCAACAGACAAGATCAGCATGCCTCAAATTCCCTGTCATATTGCGTACACTAACCAGCGCTCGCATGACATTATACGATCCGGCCTGGATCGATCGCCGCTGTATTCGGGAATAATTGAAGGGGTTGGACCTCGTTACTGCCCTTCTATTGAAGACAAGGTCGTACGCTTCCCCGATAAGGACCGTCACCAGACGTTCATCGAACCGGAAGGGCTTGACACAATTGAGGTGTATCCGAGCGGCATGTCGACATCGCTTCCGATTGACATCCAGATTGCTTTTTACCGATCCATCGTTGGTCTTGAGCGCGTTGAAATAATGCGCCCCGCGTACGCCATCGAATATGATTATGTTGATCCGATTCAATTGCATTGCTCACTTGAAACAAAAAGTATCAGGAATCTGTATCATGCGGGCCAGATTAATGGCACTTCCGGTTATGAGGAAGCTGCGGGACAGGGTCTCATGGCCGGCATCAATGCGGCTCTCCGAGTTAAAGGGTGCGATCCGCTTGTCCTTACGAGGAGTCAGGCTTATATTGGTGTCATGATAGACGACCTGGTAACCCTTGGCACGAAAGAGCCGTATCGTATGTTCACATCGCGGGCAGAATACCGGCTGCTATTGCGTGAAGATAATGCTGATCTGCGCCTCCGTGAGACAGGATATCGGCTTGGACTCGTAACTGAACAGGAGTTTGCCTTGTTTGCCGAAAAGCGGCATAAGATCGCAGAAGAGCTGGATCGCATCGCGATCACTCGTTTACAGCATACAGATACGCAGATAGAAGTACTCACCAGTCGCGGCCTTGCAGATATTCAGAAGGGTACGACCTTAGAGCATTTGCTCAAGCGGTCTGATATCTGTTATTCCGATTTAGCCGAACTGGACGCTGTTTCACGTGAAACACCAGCGGCAATACGTGAGCAGGTTGAAATCCAGACAAAGTACAAGGGGTATATTGATCGCCAGTTGGAACAGGTAGAGCAATCTAAAAAACTGGAGAGTACCCGTATTCCTGTAAGCCTTGATTATGCCACGGTGAAAAGCCTGACGACGGAAGCACTCGAAAAGCTTTCAAAGAACAGGCCCGATACACTCGGACAGGCATCCCGTATTCCGGGTGTTACCCCGGCGGCTATTTCTATTCTCGCAATAGCCATAAAGTCATCTTCCAGGAAGGGCGATGCAGAAAAATGCGTTCCATTATAGCCGACATAGTTGAACAGGAAGCGCAATCGATGCAGTTGTCGCTTTCGGCACACGAAATACATTCATTTGAAGTCTATGCTGCCGAACTTAAAAAATGGAACAGCAAGGTTAATCTGACTGCAATAACGAAAGACAAAGAGATTGCGATCAAGCACTTCATTGATTCCCTTACTCTTGCTCCCTACATAAAAGCAGGCGATCGTCTCCTTGACATAGGGTCGGGGGCAGGTCTTCCGATAATTCCCTTGAAAATAATCAGGCCTGAAATACAAATGGTTTCCGTTGATGCCGTAGCAAAGAAGATTCATTTTCAGCGGCACATCATCCGAACTCTTAATCTGCACAATATTGAAGCAATACATGCGCGAATTGAAGAGCTTCATAAAACACACAGCAACTCTTTCACTATTATTACATCACGAGCATTTACCCGACTCGACCGCTTTGTGTCGTTGGCGGCACCACTGCTTGCAGAAAACGGTGTGCTGATTGCTATGAAGGGGGATCAGGCTGATGGTGAAATTGCCGCCAGTAATGAAGTCGTGCATGCAGGTGGCTTTACGGTTACATCGGTACATCGCTATTCGCTGCCGCAAAACATGGGTGAACGGGTGCTGACAGTCATACAACAGAGCAAAGCTGCATAGAATAAGGGTTTAAAGTGCCTGATTCCAAAAACAGCGTCTGTGGCATAATCGAAGAACTATAAATAGTGTGATCAGCAAATCTTGCGATAAGGTGTTGTAGGCGTTTTTTGGAGGTCTGAGCTAAGAATGGCTGTTTTTGACTTGAATATGTCGAGAATTAGTTGCAGATGAACAGAATCTGCACTAGAGTAATCAACCTGAATATATCGGTCTGAAAATACGGAGATTTGACAGTCAATGGATGTCCGAATCTATTATGAGGATACTGATGCCGGCGGTGTTGTATACCATGCCAATTACATCAAATATTTTGAACGGGCACGTACGGAATATTTCCGTGCCCACGGTTTTTTAGTGGCGGAACTTGCGAGTAATGGTTTTGTGTTTCCGGTGGTACGGTTGGAAACGGATTTCAAAGCTCCGGCTTTCCATGATGATCTACTTTTTGTTACAACCAGTCCGACCAGAGTTGGCGGTTCATCCGTGACGCTCTGTCAAAAAATAGTACGGCAGAATGATGGTAAACTGCTGGTTGAGGGGTTTGTAACTCTGGCCTGCATAAGCCCGGCCTTCAAAGCCCGACGCATACCACTGGAGATTCGCACGATGCTCGAAGCCGAATTGGAGAAATAGTATGAAAACACCTCGGGTTATGAAATGAAGACGACCTGTACGACCAGAATTGAGCGTGCCGCTGCTCTTGACCTTTTGATTAATGGGGATCTGTTGGCCCTTGGGAGTAGAGCCGACAAAATCAGGCGACAGCTTCATCAGGACAATACGGTTACCTTTGTTGTTGATCGTAACGTGAACTATACGAATATCTGTGACTCGAAATGTTCATTTTGCGCTTTTTACCGGACTAAAGACGCTGCCGATGCCTATATTCTGACCGGTGACGAAATTTATGCGAAGATAGCCGAACTTGCCCTGCAGGGGGGGACCCAGTTGCTGATGCAGGGTGGGCTAAACCCAGACTTGAAAATAGAATTTTTTGAAGAGCTCTTCCGAACAATAAAGGAACGGTTCCCAACGATTCAGAATCACTCACTCTCACCGGCGGAAGTAATCTGTATTGCCGATAATTCTGCCCTTACGGTCGATGAAGCGCTGCTGCGTCTCAAGGACTCCGGGCTCGATTCGATTCCTGGAGGGGGCGCAGAGATATTAGTCGACGAGGTGCGCAGCAGCATTTCTCCTAAAAAAATCGGGTGGAAACAGTGGGGCGATGTCATGCTGAAAGCCGCCCGACTTGGCATGCCGACAACCGCTACTATGATGTTTGGCAGTAGCGAAAAACCGGAAGATATCGTCGAGCATCTCTTCCGGGTGCGTGAGATCCAGGATCAGGGAGGATCATTTACGGCATTTATTCCCTGGAGCTACCAACCCGGCAATACCGAGCTGGGGGGTACCACCGCAACGGGGATCGATTATTTAAAGGTGCTGGCGTTGTCGCGGATCGTGCTGGATACTATTCCCAACATCCAGGCCAGTTGGGTTACACAAGGCGCCAAGATGGCCTCGGTGGCTCTTCTTTTTGGGGCTAACGACCTTGGTGGTACCATGCTTGAGGAAAATGTAGTAGCAGCCGCCGGCTGCAGCTTCTGCATGTCGCAGCAAGAGATGATCACCCTGATACACAGTGCCGGCTTTCGCGCGGCTCAGCGTACCACAACCTATTCAATTATTCGGGAGTTTCAGGTTTGAGTTATTTCCATAGGCAGGCTGGAACCTGCGAAATCATTACCACCACGGAACGATTGGCCGAAGTTGCCGATATCCTCTCAAAACAGACAGAAATTGCGGTTGATATGGAGATGGATTCTCTCCATCACTATCGTGAAAAAGTATGCCTTGTTCAAGTTTCAACCCGTCAGGAAAGCTGGTTGATAGACCCACTGGCGCTGCCAGACCTGTCTCCGCTGGCTGATCCATTCGCAAATCCGGAAATTGTTGTTGTCATGCATGGTTCTGATTACGACATTCGTTCTCTGCATCGTGACTTCGGCATCGAAGTCACGAATCTGTTCGATACCATGATAGCTGCGCGTTTTTTGAGGATTGCAGAGTTTGGTCTGGCAGCGCTTTTGAAAGTGCGTTTCGGTATTGAACTGGATAAAAAATACCAGAAGGCAGATTGGAGCAAACGCCCCTTAAGCCGCGAGATGTGCGCCTACGCCGTAGCTGACACTTCAGACCTACTGCCGTTATACGACCAATTCCGGGTAGAGCTGGAAGAAAAGGGGAGATTGGGGTGGCTCGAAGAAGAGGGACGGCTGGTGTGCCAAGCGCGAGTATCTGAAAAAGACGGCCCGTTATTTCTCTACTGCAAAGGAGCCAGCAAGTTGCGAGGACACACTCTCGCCATTCTTGAAGAATTACTGCAGCTGCGCGATCGACAGTCGGAACTCCTGGATAGACCGCCATTCAAGGTGTTATCAGCCGATACGTTGATTGAAATTGCAGAGAACAGAATTCAATCGCTGTATGATCTGTCGCAGGTCAAAGGGATGACCCCCGGACAGCTTCAGCGGTATGGTGACCGTATTTTGAACGCTGTTGAACGTGGATTAGCAACTCCGGAAAACAGTCTGCCCAGTTTCCCGCGTAACGGGAAAAAAGAGGTGCAGGAACGGGCCAAGGAACGGCTGAAGAACCTTAAAGTATGGCGAGAACAGTACTGCGGCAAACAGGGGCTGGATCCGGGGGTGTTGGCTCCCAACTGGCTGCTTGAAGCGGTTGCTGATACAGAGAGCGCAGCAAAAGAAGAGTATGATGCCATACACGGAATGAGGGAGTGGCAAAAGCAGCTCTTCGGTGAAGAGCTAACACGCGTTCTTGCAATAGGGTAGCTGTTAAAATTAGTCTCTCTGCCATTGTTTCAGCCGAGACGCTACTGAAATTGTAATCCGTTGTCATATACTTGAGAGAGGGATACCTTCTCTCTGGAGGAAAGAGTCAATACTATGAGAATCGGTCTTATGGGGGGAAGCTTCAATCCGATTCACAATGCTCATCTCCGTATTGCCGAGGAAGCGAAGGTCGCTTGCCGGCTTGACCGGGTAATTTTTATTCCGGCGGCCGATCCACCGCACAAACCACTCGCGGGGAACGTTTCATTTGAAGACCGCTCAAAAATGGTCAGTATGGCTATCGCCGGCAGGGCTGATTTAGAAATGTCAACCGTTGAGGAAGAGCGAGGCGGAAAGTCGTATTCCATTGACACAATCCGTACCTTCCGGGAACGGTTTCCAGATGATGATCTGTTTTTTATCATCGGCGGTGATTCATTTCTGGATATCGGTTCGTGGCATCGCTACACTGAGATATTCCGCTCGTGCCACATGATCGTCGTCGAGCGTCCCGGCTGTTCGGTTACCTATCCGATTATAGCACTGCCGGAAGCGGTTAGAGGGGCCTTTACCGTTGACGCCGAAACTGGTTTTCTGACGCATGAGTCAGGAAAAACCATCGTATTTATAAAGGGTTCCCCGCTGGAGCTCTCCTCGACTGAAATTCGCCTGCTCGCCTCCGCTGGAGCCGATGTCAGCCGATATGTACCGCCTGACGTAGCAGCATATATCTCGCAGCAAAGGATCTACCACCAATGCCAGTAAAAAAAGCAGAAACTGACGAAAAGACGACACTGACCGCATCAGAGCGCGCACTGAAATGCGCTGAACTAGCGTATGACAAAAAGGCTTATGATATCTGTGTGCGCGATATCTCACGAGTCTCGTCGATTGCCGACTATATGGTAATCATATCCGGTTCTTCGGACAAACAGAACCAGGCCATTTCCGACAATATTCGCACCGGGTTGAAGAAATACGGCAAGGTAAACGATATTGAGGGTGCCACAGACGGCAAATGGATCGTAATGGATTACGGTGATGTGCTGGTGCATATTTTCCATGACCAGATTCGTCGTTATTATGACCTGGACGGCCTCTGGGGCATGGCGCCCGAACTTGAGTTGCCACCTGAAATCAAAGCGGCTCGCAAGGAAGCGGATTATTGAAAATAAAAGTGCTATGGGTCGGGAAAAGCCGTGACCCGTGGGTCAAGGATGCTATCGACGAATACGCTGGTCGCATCCGGCGCTACTCCCCGCTGGATCTGGTCGATATCCGTGACGAGAAGGGGGCCGCAGCGGAGGATATGCGGCGCCGGGAGTGCGAACGGCTGGAGAAGCAGATTCCGCCCGGTGCGACTCTGGTCCTGCTGGATGAGCGGGGCGAACAGATGGACTCCCTCGGACTGGCCGGTTTTGTCGGCAAACAGCGCGACTGCGGCACCGCCGAGCTGATCTTTGCCATCGGCGGCGCCTACGGTTTCTCCGAAGAATTCCGCCAACGCGGCAAGCTGCTGGCGTTGTCAAAAATGACCTTCACCCACCAGATGGTGCGGGCATTCCTGCTGGAGCAGATCTACCGGGCGTTCACGATTTTAAATGGCGAGCCGTATCATCATTAATCCGAAAGGTAATTCCCATGAAAAAACCACTTCTACTGATGATTCTCGACGGCTGGGGGATCAACCCTAGCCCCGCCCACAATGCCGTTGCCCTGGCTAAAACCCCCAACCTGATAAAATATCTGAGCGAATACCCGCATGCCAAGATTCGCACCTCCGGCATGGCGGTCGGTCTGCCGGAGGGGCAGATGGGGAACTCCGAGGTCGGGCATCTGAATCTGGGTGCCGGAAGGGTGGTCTACCAGGAGCTGACCCGCGTTACTAAATCCATTCTGGATGGCGACTTCTTCACCAACCCGACCCTGCTCGATTGTATCGCCAAGGTAAAAGCGGCCGGTGGGAGGCTGCACCTTTCCGGTCTCCTCTCGGACGGCGGAGTTCATTCCCATAACACCCACCTCTACGCCCTGCTGGAACTGGCCAAGCGCGAGGGTTTGCAAGATGTCTTTATTCACTGTCTGCTGGATGGTCGTGATACGCCACCTCAGAGCGGCATTGAGTATCTGGCACAGCTGGAAGCTGAGATTGTGCGGATTGGTGTCGGAAAAATCGCGACGGTGATGGGGCGTTATTATGCGATGGACCGCGACACTCGCTGGGATCGGGTTGAGAAAGCCTACAACGCAATGGTTCATGGTCTGGGCGAACTGTGTGTCACGGCTCGGGAGGCTATCGAGCAGAGCTACGCCTCGAAAATACACGACGAATTCGTTGTGCCGGCTGTAATCTGTGAGCATGGTGCGCCGGTTGGCATGGTGCAGGACGGCGATGGCTTCATCTTTTTCAACTTCCGTTCTGATCGGGCTCGTGAAATAACCCGTGCTCTGGCTCTTGATGACTTTGAAGGTTTTGTGCGTTACAACAGGCCCAAGTTGGTGGATTACGTCTGCCTGACCGAATACGATGCAACTTTCGGTCTGCCGATCGCTTTCGGTTCCACAGAGCTGACCAACATTCTTGGCGGCGTGCTGGCTAATGCGGGGCTGAAACAGCTGCGTATCGCCGAAACCGAGAAATATGCCCACGTCACATTTTTCTTCAACGGCGGGGTGGAAACTCCATTTCCGGGCGAAGATCGCGCCCTGATTCCCTCACCAAAAGAGGTTGCTACCTACGACCAGAAGCCGGAGATGAGCGCCTTCCAGGTGACGGACAAGCTTCTGAAGCTGCTGGACCTGGATCTGTACGACGTAATCATCCTCAACTTTGCCAATTGCGACATGGTTGGCCACACCGGTATCGAAGCGGCGGCCATCAAGGCGGTCGAGACCGTGGATGCCTGTGCAGGGCGGATTGTTGCCAAGGTGCGGGATATGGGGGGCGCGGTGTTGATCACCGCCGACCATGGCAACGCCGAGCAGATGGCGGACGAGAACGGCAAACCGTTTACCGCCCATACCACCAACCCGGTCTGGTTGGTGCTGGTGGATGACAGCCGAAAGGGTGTGAAACTGCGCGAGGGTGGCTGCCTGGCCGATGTTGCGCCGACGATGCTGAAGATGTTGGGGCTTCCCCAACCGAAGGAAATGACCGGGGAGAGTCTGTTGTGATAGCGGATGAAACAAATTAATGGTGAAATTAAAGCCGTCCGGTTCAGCGTTTGTCTGATCGGGCGGCTTTTTGATTAAGGATGGAAGTTGCATTGCCGGTGTAGGAATCGTGATTGCGCCGGTTGCCATTTATGGTAGTATAAGTAATACGTAATACGTAAGCCGTATGGTTGCGCGGAGGCATATCATGCAGAAAAAATTGACCATATCCCTGAACGAAGTGGTGTATGACGAATTGTGCCGGGTTGTGGGACGAGGCAATATCAGCAAGTTCATCGAGCGGATGATAACACCGCACCTGAAGGCCGGCGATCTGGACGACGCTTATCGCGAGATGGCCGCCGATTCTGTCCGGGAGCGGGAGGCTTTGGAGTGGGCAAACGGTGTAGTGGGGGACGTCAGCGATGAAAAGAGGTGATGTCTGGTGGGTCAATTTTGAACCGTCGCTGGGGAGCGAAACCCGTAAGGTTCGACCAGCGGTCATAATCAGCAACAATTCTGCCAATACCCATTTAAACCGGGTGCAGGTAGTACCGCTCACCAGCAACACCGGTCGCTGTTATCCCAGCGAGGTGCTGGTATCACTGAACGGTACGGATAACAAAGCTATGGCCGACCAGATTGCTACAATCGATAAAGTGCGTCTTCGTGAGTTGATCGGTACATTGACCAGCAAGGAGATGAAGCAGATCGAACGGGCCATCAAGATTCAGCTTGGATTACCGTTGTGAGGGCGCCATGAAGGAAAAACAACAGTTCGAACTGCTGGCCGAGCTGAGCAGTATGGGGCATAGCAGTATCAACGCCCTGGCAAAACATCTGCACCGCCAATATCGCAATGTCTTTGATGATGTCAAAACTATGAAGCGGCTGGGGCTTGTGGAGAGGGATACGAGCGGACATTTTTATGTGCCGTGGGATGAGATAGATGCGACTTTCAAGCTGGCGGCGTGAGATTAATTCACTTGATTGAAACTAATGAAAGCAATATTCCATATCGACGTGGTAGATAAATGTTCCATTTGGGAAGATCACCGGTTCACGCGCATGCGCGCGTGAACCGGTCAACAACGAGTTGGACTGCTATGAGTAGTAGCAATGCCTGAAAAAAAGGCCGTCCCCCATATCCTTTCCCATATTATGTCTCTGTCGCCAAGTGAGGTTAAATTTGAATAGGCTAAGAAAGTGGGTTTTACAAGTTGTTCTTGTTATGATGTTATGCATCTTTTCAGGATGTTCATCAATCCAATATGCTGTAGATGGTCTCAACAAATCTGTTGAGGAAAAAGCAGCAACTGACCGTGATAGAAGCTTCAACGATCAGATGGCATGTAGAATCTCCTTTGACGATTTGCACGTCTATGGTGACATGAAAAAAAGTGACATTGTGGCGCGGTTGTATTCAGATTTAGCTTTGACACCGAGAAATTCAAAGCCGCCGAAGACGAATCAGATTGAGATATATGACGTCGCTAAAGTAAAAGACGATTATCAAATCGAATTAGGCCAGATATGGTTTGTGAACGGCAAAGTATGGCAAGCAGTTAAAAATTTTAAAACTTTTAAAGACAAAGATTCAACAAGAGCCATAAGATTCTTTTTCGATTTGGTGTCAAAGACTGCGGTTGAATTTGGAGATGATGCATCAACAAAAATAATAAGAGAAGGTGAACCGGACACTGAGTATAGGATCTTTATAAGGTTCCATAGGCCTTCACACAACTTTTATAAAGATATTGTATTTGAGATTTCGAGGAATGGCACTTACTTTTATGTCAAAGAATACTTAAGGCCTTGGGTATACGGAAATTGAAAGAGCTAAAGATAGTAGCGACAGTTTAGTGGACCCTTTGGTCAAGACAATAATCTCTTGAGTTTAAGATGGTAGTCTCTGTCTTTGATTTTGTTTCTACCCCTAAAAACGGTTTTCGTTCTTTGAATTTGTCTACGATTCTTGCTCCGCCGCCGCTGGCTGTTTGGTAGACCTGAATCGGCGTGAGGTTACCCAAAGATTGGTGGGGTCGCTCTGTGTTGTAGAAATCAAAATAATCTGTCAAGCCCAGTTGTAATCCAGGCATGTTGACATACCCTTTCAGGTACACATCCTCATGTTTGACGCTTCTCCAGAGCCGTTCGACAAAGATGTTGTCCAGTGCCCGTCCGCGACCATCCATACTGATAGCGATGTCGTACAGCTTGAGGACGCCGGTAAATGAGTCGCTTGTAAACTGACAACCTTGATCTGTATTGAAGATCTCCGGTGTGCCGTATGACCGTAGCGACTGCTCAAGGCAGTCAACGCAGAACTCGCTGTCGAGTGTGTTTGATAACCGCCATGTCAGCACTTTACGCGAATACCAATCGATGACTGCTGCCAGGTACACAAACCCACGTGCCAGGCGGATGTAGGTTATATCTGTACTCCACACTTGGTTGGGGCGCGTAACATTCACGCCTCTGAGCAAATATGGATAAATCTTATGCTGAGGGTGCGGCAGACTGGTATTCGGCCCCGGTGCCATGCCTGCCAGTCCCAAGATCCGCATCAGTCGCTGAACCCGCTTGCGGTTGACGGCATGCCCACTAATGCGCAGATGCACCACCATCTTGCGGCTTCCGTAAAACGGGTGACGCGTATATTCGGCATCGATCAATGTAAGTATCAACAACTCCTCTTCGTCTGGTACGGCGATTTGAAGAGGGGAATAAAAAGTCGAACGGGTAACGCCTGCTAACATACACTGTCGAGATATTGCCAACGGATCAATCGGACTAACCCAATGCCTGCGGTCCTCTACTGGCCGATCCCGGACTTTTTTTTAAGCCAGTCCAATTCCATCTTCAACCGCCCGATCTCAGAATAGAGACGCTCCGGGCTGGTGGAAGGATCATCGGGCTTGGGGCCACGCTTGGTGTCAAAAACTCCAGACGCCTGTGCAAGCAGTGCTTTCTTCCATTCCCCGACCTGTGTCGGATGAACAGCGAATTCCTGGGCGATTTCATTCAAGGTCTTGTTGCCCCGGATCGCTTCAAACGCGACTTTCGCCTTGTACTGACTGGTAAAACTTTTTCGATTCTTTTCACTCATTGCCTGCTCCTTTTTAACGCAGGCTACCATCTTAAACTATTGTCCTGATTTTGGGGCCCACTATACAGTGGTGGTGGGAGTTGTCGGTTTTGTGTGGACGGTAATCCAGATTATGGATTATTTTGGTCTGGCTACGAAATCTACAATACCTGCCCTTCCTGTTAAAAATGATCAACAACAGTTTGTAATGCCTAGAGATACGACTAAGTCTCAAACAGTTAACACCAAACGCCCTACAACGCATCGTGATCCACCAAAAGATGTGCCCAAAAGTGTTTTAAAGGCACCATTCCAGGACAATGTTAGAGAACTATCTGGTTCATGTTCGTATACTATTACGAATGACAGTTCGTACCCCACCAGATTCATTTTGAAACATGTTGAAAAGCAAGTCGGGCAACTCGAAATAGTAAAGGTTTTTGTGCCTTCCAAAAGTAATTACACAGTTAACAAATTACCAGAGGGTACCTTTTCTATCAATTATTGCATCGGAAATGAATGGGATGCCGCCAAGAAGGACTTTAAGTCCCTTGAAGGGTGTAAGGATGCTACGGAAATACTGAGTAGCGAGGTTGAAAGGAAACTGGTAGATGGTGATATCATCAAGAAAAAAAGATGCGAGGAATCGATCAAGATCGGAGATGGTGGTCGCAGATGAACCCAACCACGTCCTTAGACGCGGACGGCTAACGCCGCCGGTCAAGGCCGACCACGTTAGGTTTGCCAAAAAAAAGGAATAGCAATGAAAGTTCAATTACATTTTTTAAAATTAGTCTATCCGCCAACAGTATCTTCCGGTTAGGTTTTTGCACGACATTTTTTACGTTTTAACTGTCTAATTTTATTTGACTTACCTTGTTTTCTTGCTTGCTGTTTCTGTTCTGCGGCTGCTTCATTTGCAATCTGATTACG
>Ga0209125_1001117_pt1 | contig 27414 bp, 22 predicted proteins | sample BarGraIncub1131A_FD_184503 | JGI IMG/M metagenome (GOLD analysis project Ga0209125, IMG submission 184503) | Arctic peat soil microbial communities from Barrow, Alaska - Barrow Graham LP Incubations 11-31A (SPAdes) (version 2) | ecosystem: Environmental > Terrestrial > Soil > Wetlands > Peat... | reverse complement strand
GCCCGGTGACAGCGTTTATGTGTCTATGCAAGAAAATCAACCAAATCCTTTGGCCTATTGGACCGGAGAAGTGAGCCTGTTGCCAAACATTCATCAAAGTTCGGCTAAGATTTGTATGCCAGACCATGATGTGAAATTGGAAGTCGTCTATCCTGTTGCAGTAAAAACGTACACTGTCGCCATTGTGAATGGAAGCGGCTCGGGTGAGTTCTCGGCAGGCGAAACGGTGTGTGCTCATGCGACAATCCCTACGGGATGGGCTTTTGACCAGTGGCAAGAGACGATTCCGGGAGTATTCACCAATACGCCGGATCCATGTTTTACCATGCCTGCCCAGAACGTTCAGCTTACGGCTCAATTCGTCTCGGCTGCAGTAGCAACCCAATATGAGCTGGTCGTAGTCGCGGGTAAGGGTTCGGGGCGTTTTGCTGCGGGCACGCGGGCGGCGATTGAAGCCGTTGCGGACAGCGGTGTATTTGTGCAATGGACAACTGCAGACCCTGCGGACAGCATGTTCCTAGAGAATCCAAGTTTGCCAATTACCACGGTTTTAGTGCAGAAAAACCTGCAAGTTGCTGCGGTATTTAAAGCGAGTGACGTGAATAAAAAATGGACATTGACTGTAACCAGAGGTACCCCGAGCGGGCTCTATTCTCCTGGAGAAGAGATAACGGTGACACCTGATCCTGCTCCTCGCGATTCCGTATTTTCAGGTTGGGTGGGCGTCCTTGGAGTATCTGATAATCCCGTAGAAGATGGGCAGCTGAAGTATGGAAATCATATCATTTTTGGGTCCTTCGATATGTGGATTTTGGCGAAATACCATTCTATCTCGGATTCCACGAACGATCATGCAAACCCGATTACTGCACCAGAGCCCTTTGGTTTCGAAGCGCTTTCACAGTGGACTGGAAGTGGTGTAACGCCGGTTCTAGGAACCAACGCATCCGCTGGTGATGCTTGTCTGTGCGCAAAAGTCGGTGCATTCTCCAATATGCGTAGCCAGGTTATCGCCGCTACAGCATTAGGGGTGATCGGCGACTCCTTAGCGCTCGATGTCCGCATCGGCAAAAATCCACCGAATACATGGTGGCTAGGAACTGTGGAAGTGGTGATCTCCAGCAAGGCTTCGGCTTACTCGGTTTCGTTGGGCACCAAAACGCTTACAGGCATGCCTGTGGAGGAATGGCGTACCTTGATATTCGCGCTTCCGAACGAGTTGCGGGATCTGTTGGGTAACGATGTCCGTGATTTGGTGGTGACCCTGGTGCTGAACGGTGGCGGTAGCGATCTGTGCATGGACAATATGCGCTTTACAGGAGCTGTCAAGCAAAATGCGATCAAGGACTGGACCAGTCAATGCACTGGACCTGGTTGCACGAGCGCTGATCCCATTGATCTCGGAGGCGTAAATTCGCCGGTCTCCGTTGCTGGCATCGGCATGCGCTGGTTCCGTGTGGCACCAAATTTTATTGGATGGACGCCTGCGGCATTGCACTTTCAGATTACCCAAACCGACGGAAACGAGCTGACCGGAGTTTGGATGCTAGGCAGTACCACAACGCCAATCGCTGGGTGGTCCGCAGAACAAGCCTTGACCTATACGGGGCAGTCCTCGGTGCTCTTCCAAATTGAAAACTACGGTGCGCGCACCTACCGAATCAACTGGTGGGGAAGTTAGCAAAGCGGGAATCACATGAGTTAGGATTTGAGCTAGCAAAAACAAAGCCGCCTTCGTAACAACGAAGGCGGCTTTGTTTTATATGTAACAAATAAACTAAACGTTCATCAAGCGTAGTGCGGTGTGATGCTCGTAAACAAATACGATGCGTTCACCAGGAGCGATCATGTCGGACTTTTTAAGTGCCGTAAGTGCGCGCTTAATGGTGTCTTCTGCGTTCGACTTAATGGTGACAAGGATTGGCTGCATGCCGAAATACAGATTGCTACGATGGTAGATCTGCGGATTGGAACACACCGCGATAATCTTGGCACGACCCTGTAAAGAGGATGCGACGGACACTTCGAGTTCGTTTTCGCAGAGCACCACGATCGCCTTGGCCTCGGTGCGCGCCTGAATTTTGACGGCTGCCCACAGCACTTCGTCAGAGGGCGAGATACCTTCTGGACGTTCAGGAATAGGACGTAAGCCCGACTCAGCCCGGAGCAGTGTGCGATGCATAACCTGCACTGCTTCGATCGGGTATTTGCCTGCAGCAGTTTCTGCGGAGAGCATTACTACATGTGTACCTTCGGTAACGGCATGCGCGATGTCGGTGATTTCGGCACGAGTTGGGCGCGGATTTTCGATCATGCTTTCGAGCATCTGAGTGGCAACGATCGAGAGGCGGCCATGCTTATGGGCCAGCTCCAGAATGCGACGCTGATGCAGAGGAATTTCTTCCATGGGGCATTCGATGCCCAGATCTCCACGGGCGACCATCACTCCATCTGATGCCAGCACGATCTCTTCCAGATTGCCAATGGCGAGAGGTGTTTCAATCTTAGCGATGATCGGAGCGTTCCAACCATTATGCGACAAGTAGTTGCGAACCTGTTGCATGTCCCAAGCGGAACGTACAAACGAAACCGCAACCCAATCCACGCCCTGGGTCATGCCGAAGCGAAGATCGGCAACATCTTTTTCGCTCAGCACGGAAAGTTCGTTGTCAATGCCGGGGGTATTAACGGCTTTGCGCGGTTTAAGCAACCCGCTGTCCTGCACTTCGCAGAGCAGGCCGTCTTCGAGGACTTTGGTCACCAGAAAAGCAAACTTGCCATCATCCAAAAGGATAGTGTGGCGCGCGGGGACAAGGGTGTGCAAATTCGGATGCGAAATGCCGATGCGGTGCTTTTCGGGGTCGCCGACGCCGGGAACCAGAGTCCAGGTTTCCCCTTTTTGCACGGTGTACGGCTGGTTATCGGTACGCACCTTGGGTCCGCAGAGATCCATGACGATGCAGATGGGCATTCCCATACGCTCAGAAACTTCGCGGATGGTGGCAATGCGTGCAGCGTGCTCGGCGTGGTTGCCGTGGCTGAAGTTAAGCCGGCAGGCGTTAACGCCGCTTTGAAAAAGGGCTGCGAGCATCTCGGGAGATTCGGATGCGGGGCCAATGGTAGCAAGGATTTTTGTAAGGCTTGAGTTCATTTTCACAATCATAGCCAAGTTCCGGGAAATTGGGAGGCGCTAAAGGACATTTTGATAGTGAATAGTGAAATTTGAGCTACAAAAATGTAATCGTCCTGGCCAATATTACCGATTAGTGATGTTTCAAGGCTGTGGCGTGGTCATCCTCCGCTTTGCTGGGGATCGCAGCAAACGGTCGCACAGAAAAAATTGGCGCGTTGCCTGGATCCCCACCTGTGGTGAGGATGACTGAGCTTGTACGGTAACCCTGTTCGTAAAGGTCGGTCAAGCACAGTGCGCATGTCATCCTCCGCTTTGCTGGGGATCGCGGCAAACGGTCGCAGAGAATAAAATGGCGCGCTACCTGGATCCCCACCTGTGGTGAGGATGAAATATTGAATCACCCTAAAGGTCATCATGGAAAATAATTTGCGCGTTTGTGCAGCAGTACAGCTAGGATTCTCGTGGAAATCATGCTAATTTAGAGTCATGAAATTTACCACAATTTTCGCAATAGCAATAGCACTTCTGCTGGTCGCCTGCTCCGATAAGGGATCTTCATCCAGTGACGTGTCCTATACCTTCGCCAGTGCTCAGTCCATCAGCGACAGCTTGGGTCATGGCATCAATCTTGGCAACGCGCTGGATGCGCCCAACGAAGGTGATTGGGGAGTCACTCTGAAAGAAGAATACTTTTCCATGATCGCCGATTCTGGGTTCCAGAGTGTCCGCATCCCGGTCCGCTGGTCCGCGCATGCGCTTACCGATGCGCCTTATACCATCGACACCACTTTCCTGAACCGGGTACGCTGGGCTGTGGATCTCGCGCTGGCCAAGGGGTTGCGCGTGGTGATCGATATGCACCATTACGACTCCTTGATGGTTCACCCCGAGAGCGAAGAGCCACGCTTCCTTTCCATGTGGGCGCAGATTTCCAAAGCCTTTAGCGATTACCCACCCGCGCTTGTTTTCGAGCTTCTCAACGAGCCCAAGGATCAGCTCACGTCAGAAAAATGGAACTTGCTCTTAGCCAAAGGAATCAAGACCATTCGCGCTATTCAGCCTAAGCGGACTTTGATGGTGGGTACTGCTCCCTGGGGCGGTATTGCCGGGCTCAGCGCTCTGGTGCTTCCTGCCGATACTAACCTGATTGTGACTGTCCATTATTACGAGCCGCATCAGTTTACGCATCAGGGTGCCAAATTCGAAGCAGGCGCGGATGCATGGCTAGGAAAAACTTGGCGGGCAACTCCAGGCGAGCGCATCATTGTAGATAACGATATGGCACGCATTGCTACCTGGGCAAAACAGAACAAGCGTCCAGTATATCTGGGTGAGTTTGGCACGTATTTTATGGCTGACAGTATCTCGCGGGCATTTTATACGGAATACTTGACGCGGCGTCTAGATAGCTTGGGGATCAGCTGGGCCATGTGGAATTTCTCTTCGGACTTTGGAATCTATAACGATACCACTCAAGAAGTGCATCAGTATTTGACCCAGGCTCTTTTGCATCCAGGCCATAATGCCGCACTCGACAGTGCCATGGCGACCGGTGTGCATGTAGATCTGAATAAGTACGTTCTTTTAGATGCATTCGACACTCACCCAGAACATCTAGGACTTCCCGAAACGGCATGGAAATGGCTTGCGAATAAAGATACCCTTCCCGATTCATCGCATGCGGCGTGGTATGTGTTCCAAAGCCCAAGCAGCAACATGTTCTCTGGGGCCGGAGATACCTTGCTCAATATTACGGATATCCTGAATAATCATCTCGTGTCCAATTTTCCCTTGGCCATTGGCAACTGGGGAGAAACTGGAAATGGCATTCATTTGCGTGCGCACCTGCTCGGTGATTCGTACCCCTGGGTTGGCTTTGGTGTCGCTTTCACTGGGTGGAATGCAATCGACAACTACGATCTATGCGCGCTCACTGCGGTGTCATTCAAGGCCAAGGGTACCGGTGAATGGTGGATGCAGGTGATCACGGATACAGTGAACAGCCGTGTGGATCCGGATTCGACCTGGGGTCATTTCGGAGCGCACTTTAATTTAAGCGAGGACTGGCAGGACTACATCATTACTGTGGACAACTTCAATCCGAAAATATATTCGCCGCAGTGGGAGGGTGGTCTTCTTTGGAAAGATGGCTGCAAGCTGGCCAATGCGTTGGAATTCATGAATGGGCATTCCTATGGCGATAATGGCGAAGCGGTGGACACGACTCTGGAAATGCAGATTGACGACATTCGCTTGCTCGGGCTAGATCCACTGCCGATTCGGTAGTCGCGGGCAAAGTGTGCAAATTTGCACGTTGTGCGCAATAAGTTGCATAGCGGAATCAACGCGAACTGGGATTCATAAGATATCCTAAGGATGAAAGGATAATGCCGGTTCTGCGGATGAGAGGTAAATCATCTGAAGCGACTGTGATCAGCATCACCTTCATGCAAAGTTGGTGTTGTATTTGTGGTGTGGATGACGAGCACGGCATGGAATTTGCTAATATCCCAGTGTCACTCTCGTTTTGACTTATCAAGGCAAGTCTATGCTCATCCCCCACTGGATTACTGCACACGGTGCAATGCTGTACGAACTGTTTTATGCGTTGCCATTTTATTTGGTGACAGCAGGTATCCTTATTGTGGGCTTGCGACGAGGGTTTCCGCTGATTCCCTTTGTGCTGATTCTTGCGGTAGGGCGTATGGGCTTTTTAGTGGGAACCTGGGCCGGAGGAAACGGAGGGCGCAGTACCTTATTTTCCGTTGTGTTCGCTTTGGCGTTTCTGCTGCCGACCATCCACTATTTGCGTTTCCGTCACCCTATTCTGGATCTCTATGCCTTGTTTCTGCCTCTAGGGCTTGCGTTGCAGCGGCTAGGATGCCTCTCGGTCGGGTGTTGCTTTGGGTTGCCAACTGACTCCATATTCGGGATTCAGTACGAGTTGCCAGGCACTGCGGGACTCACCCCATTTTTGCACCCTGTGCCCCTGTACTTCCTGTTTGGGTACCTTGCGGTATTTGCTGTGTTGTTTGTAATGCAGAGGCGCATTGCCTTTGCGGGTGGCTTGGCATTCTTGGGACTAGCCTTGCTTTCACTGAGTCGCTTTGTGGTAGAATTTTTTCGCGACCCCTATTCGAATCAGATGTTGGCAGACGCATGGATGGGGCTCAAGGGTGTGCAATGGGTGTCGCTTGGGCTCATGGTTGCGTTTATGGTAGTTTATGCGTATTTGGCGGTGCGCAGCCGGAAATCGATCTCTGAGCAAATGCCGCAGCCGTTAGGTGCGTCCGAGCTTCGTAGCCGCGAGCGCTTAGTGGGTATGGCTTTGGTCATCAGTTTTGTTGCGTCGTTTGGTCTAATGAGCCAGGCGGAATGGGTGGCCTTATTGCCCAGCATGATCCTGTTGCTTGGTGCGGTTCTGTGGGAACTCGGAAAGCTGAATTTGCCTACAATTCTTGTGGGAATTCTGGTAACCATTTTTGGCGCCACTGCAGCAGCACCGGATAGCACTGTGTGGAAAGGGTTTGTGGTATCAGGGGTGACACAAGGTCGCTACGATTATCCCACCCAGGAAGAAGATGACGGCTGTGGAAATACGTACTACACAAAATATGATCACCGAAATTATCTAAACGCGACCATGGGAGCGCGGCTAAGCGGCGAAAACCTTACCGGTATACGCAAATACATGGAGCTTGAGGCATTAGGTTACGATGGTTCCTTTTACAGTAGTAGCAATGATTGGAACTGGAACATGAGAGGCGGTATTGTGCAGGGTAATTTTAATGTTGGATGGTTCGGCGCAGGAATAGGCGTGCTACGTGGCACAACTCCTCCTGGTTCACTGGTTCAACTCCATCGAACGTTCGGACACTTTCAGATAGGCAATTATCGTAATGGCTATGTAGTCGCAGGGGTGCGCGATGACTTTGCCAGTACCGGATATTTTGGCATTGGAGGGCGCTTGCTGAATAATGATTTGAATTATGGAGTTGGAATAACGGGAGGTGGTGGCTACGGAGATCTATCCTATACATTTGCTGAACAAGGCTTATCGTTAGAATTCCGAGGCGTAGCCGGCGGCACTAAAGAGCGCGTGGATGAAGCTTCTTTAAGGCTCGTGATGGAGCTGCCTTGATTAATGAGAGATAATGTTAATAGTTGGCAAAATTACATTTGGTTTACGAAGGAGCTTCTTATGAACGATCTGGAAACGCTGAACGCCGATCTAAAAAAGTACTCACGGCAGGCGATGCAATACAAGTTGGATTTACACGATCTCGCTGAAGACCTTCCGGTAGGATGGGAACAAATCCCAGAGCTTGCATCTAAAACATTTGAAGCCTATAAGAATCTGGAAGAGACAAAGCAGAAACTTGCTGCGCTGGGCTAATTGCCAAGCCATTTCACCAGGCCTTGATCAGGTCTATACGGCGTTCTTCTGCAAGGCCAGAAATACAGTCGGTTTCGAAATGAACGGCACTGGTTCCATTGAGTTTTGCACTGCATTCGGTCCAGTACGGCTGGCATTTGCAAGACTGAGTCGAGTCTGCATTCAGGACGCGCACTTGAGTAGCGACCTTCGATGTGCACTTCGTCCAGAAGCTCATATTTGTGGCTTGTTCTGTTTGAATGTCAAACCCACACACTCCGTTCTGTGTTTTCGGAGCGCGAATGCTATACTCGCCTTCGTATGCGTCCTGGTTGTCGATTGTCCAACCATGGGAGATTTCAGTAGGATAGAATCCGTCTTCGAAATCCCAGATGCCATCCGTTTGTGCAACTGCAGGTGTGGAAAGTAAGCGGATATCATCAATCATGAATCGAGAGTAACCATCTTCGCTTTTGCGGAAGTGAATGGTGGCTGTGGTGTCGGTGCCATCGAGAATGACGCTGTATTTTGTGGAATGATATTTGCTCCAACAGCATTGGTTTAAAAGATCTATGTCATCTCCAATACGCAATGTTGCGGAATCAATTTCCCCTATGTATGATTTTGAAGCGTCTGAGTAATCATAATAGAAATTGAGCTTAGTGCTTCCTGGTCCTATTAGAATGATAAGCTTTCGGGTTTCTTCATCACGAAGATAACCGGCCCAAAGACTGAACAGACCTTGTTCAGGATTGTCATTGTTGAGCACCCAATCCAATGCATTTAAATCCAGCGGCCAGCCTTTTTCAAACGACCAATCTCCGTTATAACTGACGTTTGCAGAATATATAGAGCGTATACTTTGCAGAGTTATAGGCGAAAGTCCATCACCATGGCGTTTTGTCAATTCCCATCGGAAATTATGGTTTCCACATGGCATTGACTCGATGTACTGACCACTTGCGTAGTTGTTTATTAGGGAGTGGAAGCGACCATCGATTAAAAATACCAAATCGTCATTTGGGTCAATGGCTGTGAAATTGAACTGAATTCCGCAGGATGTTGAATCCTTTAGTTCAAGTATGGCCTTCTGTTCTTCACGAAGCGTATCAAAGCTGACATTGATATATTCAATTGAACTTGAATCTAAACGAAGATTCTCCACTTTAGTCACCTTACGATTTCCTTTCAAAGAGTTGATCCAAGCAGACATGGAATCAGTCCAATTAAAGGTGGTTGAATCTAGAGGTTGGCATTCCGCGGCTTCAGGAAATTGTTCGCAAGTAGACTGCTGCGTGGTTCCTGTGCAAGCAAAGAGCATTGCTAGGGCAAGCATGAGTGGGATAAGGATTTTTGACAATGAGGATCCTCCAATGTTTGGGAAAGATAACATATCATGGAGGCGAATCGAACTGGACAATTCATGACATTAACGCTAGCGCATGTTTGAATGCTGATAGTTTCACAAAATAATAGGGTGTAGGGTGAATCCTTGTTCATTGCCTGATTTTACTCAATCGCGGTTGGAACAAATAAATAAGGCTGCAATTGCACCAGGAACCCAGCCAAATAAAGTAAGAACGGAAACAATTACAATCGGACCACAACCTTGATCCAGTACGGACAGAGGTGGAAGTATTACACAAAGAATGACCCTTCCCAAACTCATACGGCTCGATACAATTAAAACAATGACACCATCGAAAAGATACTCATACTAACAATATCAATTCGTTGGTATGTCAAGACAAATATTTTGAGACGTACTTGAGGGCGGCTGGGTTAGGCCACAATTATCGGGGATTAACCTTGGCGCGACCGATTCTGTCAGCTATGATAGGGAATTGGATAAAATTTTGAATTGCGACCAGCCACCGCGCCTAAGAAAGCAACCTTCTAAGTAGTCGTACTCTTCTGGTAGGCTTGTTGCGATGAATTGTAGGGCTTCATGAACTCCGATGTCCAGATCGCGCTTTGTGGGGACCTTCAGGTACAATGATTCGTTGAGAAGTTCTTGTGAATTCTTGGGGAGATCTGGGTCGGAAGGGAATTCTTTGGATTTGTGCAAGACCTTGCCTGTGGCGATGCATAGGTAGGCTTTGTTGTCGGGGAAGCTGTCGTCACTGATGAATTGCGAGGGTGAGGTCGGAGAGTAAGGTGGTGGGCATGGTGGCTGGGTGTTGTTAGTGAGGGGAGTTGTTACCATGCTATGAAATTCTTTTGTTTTTGTCGATTGGCGTTTAACGTAAGCTATGCTGTAATTAATAACAACTGTTGTTCATTTGAGGAATACGATAACGTTTTCGTTATCCTATACTAGATAGTCGACGTTATTAACGACATCAGAGTCGTCGTGACGTAATTGACCAAGGTATTAGCCGATGAATAGGCAAGAATTCTAGTAATAGACGTACATACGGGACAACTTGACAATTGCATCCTGTGAGAAATATTAATGAATTTCTATTATAGTTATATGGAGAGTGGAGATTATCCGCTAATGTCTTGGAGTATACAATGAAAGTTTTGTTGATATTTGCATCTTTAATTACAGTTTTTGCATCTTGCTCTGCTGATATAAGCTCAAGCAATAACGATTCGGATAGTACAGCAATATCGCAAGCCGATTCTATTGCAGATAGCATCCAAGATGATGGTGAACTACAAAGTAACGCTCTTGCATTTCAAGCTGAGTATCGTAGATTACTTTCTGTTTCACCAAGCATACCACTCGAAGTCAGTAGTTATACTGAGGCGCTTCTCGACACTCAAGCATCAGGGGATTATCGAATTTACACCTATCAAGTGCATCAGAGTAAACAGTTTGTCGACCTTAAATCATTCGGTGCAAATGATGATATCCTATGGCCAGGAAACGTATTGAATGGCTTAAATCTAGCCAAGTCCAACCAGTATTCCCCCATAAGCTTAAAGAGAGCTCCTGTAACGATTTCTTTATCCTTAGAGACATCAGGAAGTAAGTCTTCGAATTCAAACATGAGTGCCTTAGTTGTTCACCCATCACTTTCAACAATACGAGAGGCAATCGCCGACATCATTGCAAAAAATTCTTCTAGCTCATTGCCTACCCAAGTAGAGTATGACTACACGAATGCATATGACACACAGCAACTGGGCCTGAGTTTAGGAATACCCCAGGCAAGTCTTACCGGGCAAAGTTTAGATATGGGGTGGAATAACTCTACAACTCGCTCAAGAATACTATTTACCTTTAAACAAATCGCTTTTACAGCAGATGTAAATACCCCAGACTCACTGTTTTCAGCAACCAACAGCATTGCAGAATTGAATGCTGCGTTGGGTTCAAAGATTTCGCCAGTCTATGTCGCATCAGTTGACTACGGAGCAGTGTACTATCTATCTGTAGAGTCAAGTTTATCAAATCAAGATCTTGAAGCGAATCTTGGGATTGGTGCAAGTGTAATTGTTCCACAGACTTCGATGACTTCCAAAAATACAACCGTCAAATTTACGCAAGCAGGTGGTGCACCGCAATTAGGTGATCAGCTTACTGCGATGCTGTTGCAGACTGGAGGAGCACCGCAATTGCAGGCTCTTCTGAAAGGTCAGAATTTGGCATCTTCGCTTGCTGTGCCCATTCAATACCGTCTCCGCAATGCTTCCGACAATTCATTGGCAACTATCGCAATGAGTGGTGATTACACAATGACAAAGTATGTAAAAGTGAATCAAACTGTATCTATCAGTTTTGATCGCTTTCAAGCATATAAAATGACCGATGGCAGCGGTGTGCCAGAGTTTACCGCAAATCTCTACGTGTATGCTAATAGTAAAGGAAGGGATTCATTAATTAACACTTATTCCTTATCTGGCGCAGGTGTTTCTTACACTGTGAATCCCAATAAAACGTGGAGATTTACTTTTCTGGATTTTAAACCCAGTACTGATAAGATTTATATAGAAGCGAGTGTAATTGAAAAAGACTTGTTCGCTGATGATCGCGCATCGAGTACGAAAGATATTCTATACCCCGACTGGAATGATACGACTTCGTTGCAATTTGGAACTGGCGCAGCTGGTGGTATTTTCGATGTAACGGTAAGCACTGCAGGTGACTGAGAGTATTAATTAAACTAAGGTTCCATTCCATCACGCCATACTCGGGCATGGATTCTAATAGCCGAACATCAATATTCTGATCCATGCCTAATTCAAAGTACATGTAATCTTGGGTAATGTCTAACTCGTCCAGATTTATCGATTGATGCTGCCGCTTCAGGCGCTCACTCAGATGAATACCCCTAATCTTTGTTTTCAATTGAATCAAACGAGTTGCTCTGCATTCCGTTGTAGAGCCCGCTTTGCGAATTGCCACATGCGTGCAATTACGAATGGCATTTCCGCGACCAAGAACTTTGCGAATATCATCCCAAGGCGCAAAGAAACAAGTTTGCGAGCTAAGCCAAAGTGCATCGATAATCGGATTTGGGGTGCAAAAAAGATCTTTGCTTCAACGAGGACAGTACCTTTGGGCAACGGTGTTGATTCATCCCAGCCACTGCGGGTTTGTTCGCTGAGGTTAATACGTTGTTTCAGAAACTCATGCAATATGGATAATTGTCAAGAACTATGCATGGCATTTGGGTGAAGTTGAAATGCACCAATATTGACCGCTTCGATCGCTTGATGTTGTGGATGTAGATCCCAATATTCATTCTTTCCGGGGAACAATACGTAGGCACCTATGGATTCGCGTTGATGATCTCGCCTAGCATGATAGAATCTTGTGCCCATAGAATTGCATCGCGATAACGGTGCATCTGGTCTATGGCGTCGGGCGGGGCAGATTCCCTTTGCGAATTTTTTGTATCGACATCGACGCGGTATTTGGAATCAAAGATCCAAGTCTTCGTGGCAACACCATGCTGTTCTAGACGAAGCACAAGATCAGGATTTTGGATTACAGGTAAGGCTGCGATGGATTCCCAGCCAATACTCGAAGAAGGTTTAGCAGATGCTGAAGGCTGGTAGAGCAAGTGTAAATGCGCGTCCTTTTGTAGGGTATGGGAGTATGGTATTCTCCCCTTACTGCGCCCTACTTCTTTTGAAAGATCATCCCAACGAAGGTTTTCTTCATCCCAAAGAGTTGTTTCTGACTTCCAGCCTAGGCAACAGATTTGCATGATTCCGAGGAATGCTATTTACGCCACTGCAACAACCCTGGTCTACCAACTTTTCAGTTCTTTGCGCAGTACGAATGGTGGTATCGCATTTGTCGGTTTCGATGTGGTCGAGGTGCGCAAACTCCTCCAGAGTTTTGTGAATGCCTGTCCAAATGTTGTGCCATTCACTGCCGGGCTTGAGGATGGCGAAGCCCTGATTGCGCAAATGGTGTTTTCACTATATTCCATACATGGATCCGCTTACCCCCACCCAGCGCTCACGCATCATGTCCAGCATCACTCCAGGGATACCGGCCCGGATTGCTCGTGCGCCGTGGCTGTGGCATAAGGGCTTCCGTTACCGCCTTTACCCCAAGAATGTTCTTGGCACGCCCGACCTGTGGTTTCCAAAACAACAGATTGCCATGTTCATCCATGGTTGTTTTGAGCATGGCCATGAGAATTGTCCTCTGTACGGAGAAATGGTTGGCCAAGGTGGAGCGCAACCAGTCTCGCGATACCCGCCCAGATCCACTTGATGGCGAGCGGCGTGAAAGTCGTGGTGGTATGAGAGTGTGCGCTGCGCAAGGATAGAGGTGCGGTTAGGTCGGTGACGCAACTAGGACGGTGGGAATAATCAGTTTGCGTGAAGGTGGGGCGTCCCACAGCGGGATTCATAATAAATGGAATTACTCGCTGAACCTAATTCCGGCAGTTTAGTAAGATAGAATCGAATCAACGCTAGCTAGCGCAAGGAATCCTTTCGCTTTCTCGCTCAGTAGCCATCCAGAATACAGGATAACAAATCCATAAGAATAATGAATTAGACACATCGTAATAAATATGCTGTGTGGTTGAAATAAATACAACTGGTCTGTTGATTTAATGCGTAGGACTATCACCAATGGGAACTCTCTCGAAACAAAAGCGAGACGGAATGGTGTTGTTGTTGAGTTAAAATTGAAATATTATGAATTTAAACTTATTAAGATAGTTGTATAAACGATACTAAACATCCATATACCGCGAAGGAACAACAAGATGAACAAGACCTTGAAAATTGCAGTGGCTTCAATAGCATTGCTGGTTTGCGCTGTCTCTGCACAGCAAGGTGATTTCGATGGTACTATCCGCATTGGTGGCTCTACCACGATGCTTCCTATGATCGCCGACGGTGCTTCTCAGTTCATGGAAAAGTATGACACCTGGGACAAAGTGGATCCAACGTTACCCAAGAAGCAGATCCTAATTTTCGTCACGGGTGGAGGATCGGGTTTCGGCGTCAATTCAGCCATTAGTGGAACGGTAGACATTGGCATGGCGTCTCGTGACCTTAAAGACGAAGAAAAGGCCAAGCTTGGAGACTACAAGTCCTATTTGGTGAGCAAGGACTGCATTTCATTCGCAGTCAACACGAAAAATCCCATGGCAAAGCTTGACAACCTTACCAAGGACAACGTAATCAAGATATGGTCCGGTGAGGCAAAAACCTTCAAAGACATTAATGCTAATTTGCCGGCAAAGCCTATCGTGGTTGTAATGCGAGATATGGCTGGTGGATCGACGGAAATGTTGCAAAAGATGATCCTTAAGGATAAGACATTTTCCACAAGCGCGATCCAAGTTCCTTCGCAGGGTGCAAATATGAAAAAGGTGGAGGGCAATGCGTCTGCCATCTCATACATATCTTCAGTACTCGCATTGCAGAACCCTAAACTCAAAGTATTTCAGTATGAAGGCGTAGCTCCAACCAACGAGAACGTAATCTCTGGTAAATACCCTATTACGCGTCCTTTGCTTCTTATCGTAAAAGGTGTGCCAAGTCTCGCTAAACAGAAGTTCATCGACTTCATGCTGAACGAAGGTCAAGGCATCGTGGTCGAGCATGGCTACGTTCCTGTTAAGAGAATCTAATCGCAATGAATTCAGCATTCATCGAGGGAGAACTCTCGCGTAGAGACTCCCTTTTCAAATTCATTTGCATGCTGTTCCTGGCATTAGGAATGGGTGTTTTATTATTGACAATCGGGTTCCTGTTTAGAGAGTCAGGGGCTTTTGAAGGTTTGTGGTTGCGTTTGGCCGATTGCTTTACTGGGCAATGGAAACCCTTGGCAACACCTCCTGCCCTTGGTCTTGCACACGCCTGGGTGTCGACAATAATGGTGACTGGAATTGCTCTTGCTTTTTCTCTTCCTCTCGGTTATGCCATAGGAATATTTATTGCGGAGATTGCGCCTCCTTTAATCCGCACCATTCTCACGCCCGCTATGGAACTGCTAGCAGGGGTTCCCGCAGTGGTATTTGGATTTCTGGGTGCGATGACCATTGTTCCTCTTACCGAGGAATTGTTTGGATTGCCAACAGGAGAAACGTTGCTTGGAGCAGGCATGGTACTTTCGTTGATGATGCTTCCTTTCATTGCAAGCACCTCCGGAGAAACCTTCCGCGCCATATGTCGCGAATATCGCGAAGCCGTATTGTCCTTGGGCGTCGATAAGTTCTATATGTTTCGATTCGTAGTATTGAAACGCGCTGTTCCTGGCTTAATCGCCGCAGCTTCCCTGGGACTCGCCCGCGGCCTAGGAGAAACCCTCGCGGTGCTCTTAATGTCAGGAAATACCACGGCGTTTCCTACGTCAATACTCAGTCGCGGTCAACCGTTGACAGCTCTGCTGGTTACCGAAGTCGGAGAGACTGCAGTGCACTCCGAAAAATATCATATGCTCTTTACAGGAGCCCTCGCTTTGATGGTGATTGTGCTTATACTCAATCTGCTCGTTGCCCTGCTCAAGAAGCGACTGCACCGGGGGCTAAGTGTTCGCTAATATCATAGCAACTCGGCATCGAATCGCAAATATTCTTTTCTATGCAATGGCGTGGGGTTCTGGAATTATTGGAATTCTAGTGCCTCTGGTGATCAGCATCTATTTGCTGGCTCATGGAGAAAAGATCTTTGATTTAACATTTTTATTAGATCGTCCACGAGGTTCTCCATTGGGTAGTGCAGGAGGCATATTCCCTGCCATTACAGGCTCATTTTGCCTTGTCGGTATTGGGCTTGTCATTGCCTTGCCTTGTGCGATTGGTGCTGCTGTCTATCTTTCTGAATTTGCGCGATCGCCACAATTTATCCGTATTGCACGGCTAATTATTGAATCTCTCGCAGCAGTACCTTCCATCATATTTGGCCTTTTCGGATTTGCATTCTTTGTTGTGCTGCTTAAAATGGGCACTTCGCTTTTAGCAGGAAGTTTGGTACTTGCCATCGTGATGTTCCCTATCATTCTGATTACGGCACAAGAAGCGTTTGATGCGGTGGGCGCTGAATTTCGCGAAGCGACGCTTGCGCTTGGCGTAGATCGGACAGAATGGATTCTGCGTGTACTCATCGCCAAGGCAGCGCGACGCATCCTGGCTGGAGTCGTAATTGCTGTTGGTCATGCAATGGGTTCGGCAGCACCAGTACTATTTACTGCAGCTGTCTTTTATTCACGAGGTCAGATTCAACTTGACCAACCAGTAATGACGTTACCCACGCACCTGTATTTTCTTGTATCAGAAGGTGCTTCTTACGATTATGCCTTTGGTACCGCTACTGTGTTAGTGCTGGGTTTATTGGTATTCAACTCTGCAGCAATGATGTTGCGAAAATATATACAGGAGTGATTCATGCAGAATGGAAATTCATTGTTTGAAGTCAAGGATTTGCATGTCCATTATGGTACGCGTGAAGTGCTGAGCGGGGTGAATACGTTAATCTTTGAGCGCGAGGTAACCGCGATACTGGGGCCATCGGGTTCAGGAAAATCAACCCTCCTGCGTGCTCTCAATCGGACTTTGGAGCTGATCCCGCGTGCACATATTGCGCAAGGTTCAGTGCATTTTCATGGTGAAAATCTTGCAAATTACCCAGCAGGGCCACATCGTTTGCGCAAGCGGATCGGCATCGTGCAGCAGCGCCCTTTGCCGTTCCCAATGTCCATCCGTGAGAATGTTCTGTTTGGTGCACAATATCACGAAAGAAAAACGACACAGCAGAAACATGACCTGGTGGAAGAATACCTAGGGCGCGTGGGTTTGTGGGATGAGGTGAAGGATCGTCTCAAGACTCCCGGCGCGGCACTTTCCATAGGACAGCAACAGCGCCTATGCTGTGCGCGCAGTCTTGCGAATCAACCGGAAGTGCTTCTGATGGATGAACCCTGTTCGGCGCTTGACCCTGCATCCACTGCTAAGATCGAAGAAATGATTCTCAAATTCAAAAATGAAATATCAATAGTGATTGTGACCCATAACTTGGCACAAGCTTCACGCGTGGCTACCAACTGCCTGTTTTTTTTGAACGGAAGTATCGCCGAACAAGGCAAAACCTCAGAACTACTGAATAACCCAACGCACCCCGGAGTGCGTGCCATCGTACTTGGAAAGGAAGGCTAAAATGCTATTGAAGAATGGACAAAAATGCATCGTGCTGATGCTTGATGGATTTGGCACCGACTATTATGAGCTTTCGGAAATGCCGAATCTAAAACGCATGGCTAGCGCAGGGCTATTTAAGGAAGGCAAGGCCATCTTTCCTACGCTGACGAATGCAAACAACATTTCCATTGTGTGTGGTGCATTTCCCGAGGTTCACGGCGTCACCACCAATTGCTACCTGGACATGAAGACGGGTCTACCGGCCTTCCTCGAAGACCCAAGTTTTCTCAAAAGCTCTACGCTTTTTGCTGTAGCAGCCCGCAGCGGCATTCGCTCGGCACTGGTCACGAGCAAGTCCAAGACTATTCGCATTCTGGGAAACTCTGTATCTGTAGGCGCGGCGGTGCAAGATCCCGATGCGGAAATGGTGCGCAAATACGGCCCTCCTCCCGATGTGTATTCAATTGAAGCCAATGAATGGATTTTCCGATCTGGAATGCAGATGCTCAAAGAAGATCCTGAACTCGGAGTTCTTTATGTGCACACTACGGATTATCCCATGCATATGTGGTCCGCAAAAGACGAGCGCTCTTTAGATCATTTGGCACGTCTTGATGTTCTAATTGGACAAATGGCACACCAACATCCCGATGCAGCGTTTTTAGTCACCGCCGACCATGGGATGAATCCCAAGCAGGAGTGCATGAATCTGGAGATGATTCTGCGCAATGAAGGGCTTCCTATTCGCGCAGCCATTTCACCTGTGGCGGATCGTCTGGTAAAGCATCATGGCGGTCATGGCGGCGTCTCCTACATCTATATGGATGACCGTGCGGCAATCGGCAGTACCATAGAATTTTTGCGCGAGCTCCGGGGTGTAGATGAGGTGTATTCCAGCGAGATTGCCGCGAGTAAATACCGCCTGGATGGCGAGCGCATTGGTGATATCGTGGTAGGCGCTGATCTCAATACAGTATTTGGCGCAGTGGAAAGCGAGGTCGTTGAACTCGGGCCTGACTACCGCAACCATGGATCGCGGTTTGAAAGCGATATTCCTCTCATTGCGTACAACATAGAGATTCCAGCGCAAGAGAGTATCCAGTATAACCTCGATCTAACTCGCGCAGTATTCTTTTCTCATTAATGGGTACCAAGGAAAATTATGAAACAACAGAATCAAACAAAAAATCCACAGCGAATTGTTTTAGGTATGTTGGATGGCCTTGGGCTTCCCATCTATCGGGCATCGCGGATGCCAACGCTGAACCGCATCGAAGCAGAAGGGAATATATTCCGTGTCGTTTCGGGAGTGTTTCCAAGTGTCACAAATGTAAACAACGTATCCATTGCGTGTGGTGCATGGCCTAGCGAACACGGAATCACCGCGAATTCGTATTTTGACCTTGCCTTAGGCAAGGCTGTATACATGAACGATGCGGCGCTGATCCGTTGCAAGAGTGTCTTTCAGCGTGCCGCGGAATGGGGTATCCGTTCCGCAATGCTCACCAGCAAGAAAAAAACTGCCGAATTGTTTCGCAGTTGCACTGAAATTTGTCTGGCTGCAGAAGAACCAGAGGAATCCTTCGTTGCCAAGTTTGGACCGCCACCTGCCATCTATAGCCGAGAAATCAATACATGGCTCTGGGATGTTGCAATCGACTTGCTTGCCACCCGCCCAGATATAGGGTTTGTTTATGTGCATACCACAGATTATCCGATGCACGCATGGCATGAAACAGACCCAGAATCCTTAATACATCTTGATGAAATTGATCAGCGTATTGCTTTCGCCATGCAGGCAGCACCTGATGCCGCATTTCTATTCACTGCAGACCATGGCATGAACAACAAAAAGCGATGTTATGATCTGGAAAAGATTTGCGCCAATGCCGATTGTCCTGTTCGCTTTGTGCTCTCGCCTGAACGTGATTACTATGTCAAGCATCATCGCAACTTCACAGGCTGTTCGTGGATTTGGCTAAATACTCCAGAAGATCGCGAGACCGTGCGCGGCATTGTTTCGAGACTACATGGGGTGGAAAGCGTGATGGACGGAGCCGAAGCCGCGCATCGCTTCCAGACAGACCCAGCACGGGTTGGTGATCTGGTTGCATTTGGAGATGTGGACACGATGTTCGGTGAAATGGACAATGCATTTGAAGAATTGCCCAGCACCTACCGCGCCCACGGATCCCTGCACGAAATGGAATTGCCACTCTTTATCTACAATTATCGGGATGCCTTGCCGCCTGCGGAATATTTCAATAAAAATTTAGATCTGACGCGGTTCCTGTTTCGGACATAGCCAGAATTATTAAGGCTTGATCAATTTCGTGCAATGAGGTAGCTGACCCGTTATCGCGTATACCCTAAGCATGTCCCGGGCACTCCTGACTTGTGGTTTCCGAGGCAACAGATCGCCCTTTTCGTCCACGGGTGCTTCTGGCATGGCCACGCAAACTGCGCGTTGTACCGCCCGCCCAAGACCAGCACGGCAAAATGGCTTGCGAAGGTGGAGCGCAACCAGGCCCGCGATTCCCGCGACCAGATCCGTCTGATGGCAAGCGGTGTGAAGGTGGTGGTAGTATGAGAATGTGCCCTGCGCAAGGATTCTGGAAAAGTGATTGAGCTACTGTGTAAGTTTATACGCGATAAGCATGCCCCTGCGACGCTTTACGAGGTACGTGAAGGGATTGGGGCTATTCTAGCGTTGATGCAACAAGGACGGTGGGATTAATCAGTGTAATAGTCGTGGTAGGTTTGTATACTATACCTATACCAAAGGATGCCGATGTTGAAAATTCTCGTTAGTATTTCCGCACTACTTTTCGCTGGCTGCAATGAGCTTCCTCCTGCAGTGAAGCCTATTTCGGGATTTGACGCCAATCGCTATTTGGGAAAATGGTATGAGGTGGCGCGTCTGGACAATTCCTTTGAACGCGGCCTGGATCACACTACTGCTCAATATTCTTTGCGATCGGATGGAGGGATTACCGTGGTGAATAAAGGATGTGTGAGCGCTACAAAGGAATGCAAGTCGGTACAGGGTCGTGCCTACTTTGTGAAAGATGCGAATACAGCTCATTTGCGCGTTTCATTTTTTAGACCGTTCTACGGGGCCTACGGGGTATTTGAACTGGATAGCAACTATCAATATGCATTTGTTTCGGGTGGCGATTTGAAATACTTATGGCTGCTGTCACGAGTACCTATTATCGATGAGATGTTGAAAGAACGCTTTATCCGCGCTGCTTCGGAGCGAGGTTTTGCCACTGACCTGTTGTTGTGGGTCAATCAGAATTAGCTGTTGCTTTTGCTGTTCCGATTGCGGGCTTGGTCGTTAAATCCCCAATAGTTTCCAAAAGTTTGGAAAGGTGAAAGGGCGAGCGTCACTAGGTTGTTCCAGAATTTCAATTTCATGTTGGCCTTGATCTTTAAGGTTATGCGCTCGTTATCATTAATCTATACCATAAGGTATTTGCGGTGTTTGCAGCTTTGCGTCAATACCGCGCCCAATAGTGAGAACAGCAAGATAGCTGTGTAATCATGACAAAATTTGACAGTTATCTTGATTCCCCGCTTGAGATCGCAGTCACAGGTGGTGTTGCGTTTGTGCTTCTAAAGGCGATTTGCTACGCTCGCCTGCAGCCTCTGCTATCCCGAAAACGTCAAATGCGGAACAAATGCTCTACATAATTGTCGCTAAAATTGTGGAATTCAACGGAATAGCGGTAAGAAATTAAGCAAATTTCATCAAATTCGCCATTTAGTGCTTTGGCTCGACTCTTGCAACTACACAGTTACGTTAATACAAAATCGAGAATTCTTCACAACGTAACGAGGTTCAGATGTTCAAGAGAGTCGGAATGATGGCAACTGTGGCACTGTCGCTGGGTCTTGCAAGCGCGAATGCCGATGCGGCGAAACTCAAAGTCGCGTACAGCGATTGGCCGGGCTGGGTGGCTTGGGATATCGGTGTGCAGAAAGGCTGGTTCAAGGACGCGGGCGTCGATATCGAGTTTTCGTGGTTTGAATATGTGCCTTCCATGGAGGCGTTCGCGGCGGGTAAAGTCGATGCGGTGACCATGACCAATGGCGATGCCCTGGTGACGGGCGCTTCGGGCGCGGCCAACGTGATGATTCTTTTGAATGACTATTCCAACGGCAATGACATGGTGGTGGCGAAGCCTGGAATCAAAAGCCTGAAGGAGCTCAAGGGCAAAAAGATCGGCGTCGAAATTGGCTTTGTGGATCATCTGCTTTTGTTGAACGGGCTGAAGAAAAACGGGCTCAAGGAATCCGATGTGAAGCTTGTCAATGTGCCGACGCACCAGACTCCGCAGACTTTGGCTTCGGGCGATGTGGATGCGATTGTCGCATGGCAGCCGAATTCCGGCGAAGCGCTCAAGGCACTTCCGGGTGCCAAGTCCATTTATAGCAGCGCAGATGAGCCTGGCTTGATTTACGATGCTTTATGTGTAAGCCCTGCGCATTTGGCGAAAAATCGCGCCGAGTGGGCGAAGGTTGTGGATGTTTGGTACAAGATTGCGAATTTCGTGAACGACCCTAAGACGCAACCCGAGGCGATCAAAATTATGGCCGCTCGTGTACAGGTTACTCCTGAGGTCTACCAGGCGATGCTTGCGGGTACGCACTTCTTGACCAAGGATGAAGCGAAAAAGGCGTTTGTCAAGGGTGACGGATTCAAGTCGCTGTACGGTTCCTCAAAGATCGTCGATGAATTCAATGTGGCCAACAAGGTCTACGCTAAGCCGCAGAAGGTTGCTGCCTATATCGACGGAAGCCTGCTAAAATAGGCGTCAAGTCGGGATCTATCGCAACAAGTAGTTGTGATCCCCGCTTTGCGAGGATGACGATACATGTCATCCGCAAAGAGAGCCAAGGCAAACTGTTGTGTGTTTTGGTATTGCCCGTCATTTTCGCTTAGCGGGACCAGGGTAAACTTTGTGTGCTTTAGTATTGCCCGTCATCCTCGCATAGCGGGGATCAAGGCAAGCAGTTGAATGTGTTTTATGTGTCTCATCTCTTCAAGGTACCTATGATCTTCGCAATCCATACCGAACCCGGGCCACGAGCCAAGATCGCCCTTACGGTGGCGTCCTTTGCTCTGCCGCTGCTATTGTGGTGTTTGGTAAGCTATAATTCACATGTTTGGCATCCGATGATGCGCATCACAAGTGCGGGAGATGTGTCTTGGATGCAAGAAGGTACCTTGGTGGAGCATGACGTATTTGATGCGGAAAATGCCCGCATGGTGCAAAGCGAATTGCTGCCAGCCCAGGGCATTGCCGCAAATCCTGTATACTTACCCGCGCCCCATGAGGTGGCCTTGGCATTTTACAAGGCGTTTGTAACTCCTCCCCAGCGTGAAGGCGATCCTTGGTTGCATGAAAGTTTATTGCATTCCATTCGCACGATTATGTGGGGATTTTTGCTCTCGGCATTAGTAGGCATTCCGCTCGGTGTGTTGTGCGGGTCGTTTCCGGTTTTGCGGCAGTTGAGCGAGCCCTTCATTGAATTTTTCCGCTACTTGCCGGCTCCGGCCTTTGGTGCTTTAGCGGTTGCGGTGCTGGGTATTTCCGATGCGCCCAAGATTGCCATTATCTTTATTGGGACATTTTTTCAGCAAGTCCTTGTGGTGGCAAATACCACGCGGCGTTTTGATCCGGCTTTGCTTGAAGCTTCGCAGACTTTGGGAGCAAGCCGTTTGCGCATTTTGTTTCGGGTAATTATTCCTGGAATTTTGCCCGAACTGTATCGCGACCAACGTATTTTGCTCGGCTGGGCATGGACCTATTTGATCGTCGCGGAAGTAGTAGGTGAAAGCACTGGCATCACCTGGTTTATCAACCAACAGGCGAAGTACCGGTTGTTCGACAATGTGTACGCGGCGATTCTGATCATTGGCATCGTTGGTTTGCTCACTGATCTAATCCTTGCTGCGGTTGGGCGCAACTTGTTTCCATGGACTGGCGTGGCGCGTCACAAGCCCGTGCAACAGGCAATCACCTGGTGGAATAATCTGCCCATGAGGAATACCCGTGATGACCAAGAATGAATCTTCGCTGCAGGCGCGTGAACGTCTTGATCGGCTGGTCGCACGGCCGGTGGTGCTTAGTGTGCAAGACCTGAGCAAGAGTTTTGTCAATAGCCAAGGCACCCAGGTGCAGGCTTTGCAAAGCGTGAGTTTTAATGTGCATCGGCGCGAATTCCTGTCGATTGTGGGGCCATCGGGGTGCGGCAAGTCCACGCTCATTCGCATTATTGCGGGGCTTGACCATGCGACGGATGGTCGCATTTTAGTGGACGGAAATCCTGTGGCAGGGCCTGGTTCTGATCGCGGCATGGTCTTTCAGGGCTATACCTTGTTTCCTTGGCTTACGGTGCTTGACAATGTTAAATTCGGCCCTCTGGCCAAGGGTACTAATAACATCGAGGCCGAAGAAGATGCACGGCAATGGATTCGTTTGGTGGGGCTCGAAAGGGTTATGGAGTCATATCCGCATCAATTGAGCGGTGGCATGAAGCAGCGTGTCGCCATTGCGCGTGCACTTGCCAATCAACCCCGCATTCTATTGATGGACGAGCCTTTTGGTGCTTTGGATGCACAGACCCGCGCCGAAATGCAGGCGCACCTAATGCAGATCTGGCGCAATGTGGATATCACTATCGTCTTTATTACCCATGATTTAGACGAGGCGGTGTATTTGTCTGACCGGGTTTTGGTGCTCAAGGCCAATCCTGGTGAAGTGCTCGAGACCGTGGATGTGCTCGTGGATCGTCCGCGTTTACCCGAGCAAATCCGCACGGCCCAGTTTGGGGCGGTGCGCGATCGTTTAGATGTACTCGTGCATCCCCGTAAGGATGTCGAGGTGCATGATTTGCCTAAGCCTCTACCCATGCTCAAGCTCACCTCTTTTGATGACGAGGTAGAATAATGCTTCGCCCTCAACGTAAGGATCCTGCCACACGTTTAAGTATTTCATTGCCGGAATCCGTAGCCGCTTCATTAGATCGGATGATCGCCGAACGCGGATTTGAAAGCCGTTCCCAGGCCGTCTCGGTCATGGTTCACGAACAACTCACCCGTCATGAGCAACAACTGGGAACTGCGGTAATGGCAGGTACCGTAAGCCTTACCTATGATCGTATGTCGCAGGATTGTGGATCGATCATAGCAGGAATTCAGCACAAACATTTACGCCAATGCATCGCGAGTCTGCATGTGCAACTGGAACAGGATTTGACCATGGAAGTCATTCTGGTACAAGGGCAAGGACGTATTTTACGGCAGATTGCCAATGAATTTGTTGCGGTGAAAGGTGTGTTGTGCGGAAACTTGAACGTCAGTACCCATATCTTACCTCCATTGGAAGCTTAATATGAACTCTTATGAATTGACGTTACAGCCTGGTGAAAAGTGGTCGGCACGCATTGCCCGCAATCGCAGCATTACCTTTACCACCAAGGGTTCTGGGGCGAATCTTGCGCTTTTGCTCTACAGTGCCCGCGACTTGGGAGAGCGCCTAAATTTACCCGATACCTTAAAGTCGCAGCACACTGCAAGGCTAATGCGTGGCCATGCGTTGTATTCCGATATGGGGCGCGTGCTCGCATCGATCACCGAAGACTCCTTGGGTTGGCATGACCCCATTGGTGGGCTTATCCATCGCGATCAGGTAGATTCCCGCTATGGGGTAACCCGGTTTCAGGAAGAGCGCAATGCACGGCTGGCGAGCGGCTATGAAAATGTGCTGATTGAACTGGGCAAGTATGGGCTGGGCAAGCGCGACATAAATGCGAACATCAATCTCTTTTCGCGCGTATGGGCGGACCCTAATGGTGCTATTCATTGGGATGAACGCCATTGCCCGGCAGATTCAACGGTAACCCTGCGCACCGATATGGATGTACTTATGGTGGTCAGCAATACGCCGCATCCGCTTGATTTACGCACAACATACCAAAGTGCGCCAATTGCTGTTTCCATTGCCTGGGCAGCACCTGCGCCTATCGATGACTTTTGCCGCAACCATTGCAAGGAAAACTTGCGCGGTTTTGCCAACACTGACACCTACCACTTTCTTGCGGACTAATATCATGAATGCACCAGTAAGTTCGACACACCCTGAACGCGATCCTCGCTCTGCTGTATATGACTATGTGTTGCCTGCGGGTGAAGCGTGGTTTCATGCCATTAAGCCTGGGCAGGTGATCCGCCTTGTCGATATGGAAGGTAATCAAGCTGTAGATACGTTATTTTTTCAGACTAGCGATCCTGCGGAACGTTATAGCCCTAGCGAAACCATGCTGCGCCAGGGCAATCTATATTTGGGTACTGGCACTGCTTTGTATGGTACCAGTGGGCTGCATTTGCTCAGCATCGTTGCCGATACCTGTGGCCGTCACGATACTCTGGGTGGTGCGTGTGCACAGGAGAGCAATACTGTTCGCTATGCTCAGGAAAAGCGCAGCATGCATGCGTGCCGCGAATCGTATTTGCTGGCGCTTGGCAAAGAGGGTAACGGATGGTCGCGCGGTGATCTTGGCCCCAACATCAATTTCTTTATGAATGTACCAGTGACCCCCGAGGGTGGGCTTACCTTTGCCGATGGTGTATCGGGTCCTGGCCGCTATGTTGAGCTTCGTGCCGAAGTCGATGTGACCGTGCTGATCAGCAATTGCCCGCAGCTTAATAACCCTTGCAACGCTTACCATCCGACCCCCGCGCGTATTCTCATTTGGGAATCCTGAGGAAATCATGCTCACAAAAGTCTTAATTGCCAATCGCGGTGTAATCGCTTGCCGCATTATTCGTACTCTGCGCAAGATGGGGATTCAAAGTGTTGCTGTATATAGTGACGCTGACCGTAACAGTCCCCATGTGCGCTTAGCGGATGAAGCTGTGCGCATTGGCGCGGGCCCTGCTGCGGAGAGTTATTTGCAAGGGTCGGTGATTCTTGCTGCGGCGCTTGCAACAGGTGCCGATGGTGTGCATCCCGGTTACGGATTCTTGTCGGAGAATTCCGCTTTTGCGCGGGAATGTGAACAGGCGAACATCGCCTGGATCGGCCCCTCGCCCGAGGTGATGGAGCGCTTTGGCCCTAAGCATTCTGCGCGGGCTATTGCCAAGGAACTGGGCGTGCCTTTACTCCCTGGTTCCGAGTTGCTCGCTGGAATTGACGAAGCCCTAAGGGCGGCTGCAGGCATTGGATATCCTCTGATGCTTAAAGCCACTGCGGGTGGTGGCGGCATTGGGATGCGCGTTTGCCATACAGACGAAGAATTGCTTGCGGCCTATGATTCCGTGGTGGCGCTAGGGCGCAATAATTTCAAGGACGGCGGCGTGTTTGTGGAGCGCTTCGTACAGCGGGCCCGGCATATTGAAGTACAGGTATTTGGAAATCGTTTTGGCGAAGCAGTGGCTCTGGGAGAGCGCGACTGTTCTGCGCAGCGCCGTAACCAGAAGGTTCTGGAAGAATCTCCTGCACCCAATTTGCCTGCACATGTGCGTGATACCATGCACCAAAGTGCGGTGCGACTGGCGCAAGGAGCGGGGTACCGAAGCGCGGGCACGGTCGAGTTTATTTATGATGAAGAACGTCAGGAATATTACTTTCTCGAAGTCAATACCCGCCTGCAAGTTGAGCATGGAGTCACCGAAGAAGTATATGGCGTAGATTTGGTGGAATGGATGATTCGCGAAGCAAGCGATGAATTGCGAGGTTTAAGCTCGCTTGTAAGCGCACCCCAGGGGCACAGTATCCAGGCGCGTATATATGCAGAAGATCCGCACAAGAATTTTACCCCGAGTGCAGGTGTGCTCGATCTGGTGGAGTTCCCAACATCGGCCCGCATTGAAACTTGGGTAGAAACGGGCACGGAGGTGAGCGGATTTTATGACCCGATGCTTGCCAAGATGATTGTGCATGCTGCGACCCGCGCCGAGGCGTTGCAGGCTTTGCGCAATGCTTTAGATGCAACGCGCATTTATGGAATCGAGACCAATGTGGAATGGCTGCGTCAAGTGCTGGCCCAGCCGCTTATGCATGACGGGCATGTGTACACGCAGTGGCTTGCGACGCTGGAAGCCAAGAGCAGTAGTTTCGAGGTGCTTGATGGCGGCACCATGACTACCGTACAGGATTATCCCGGTCGGGTGGGCTTCTGGGATGTGGGAGTTCCTCCCTGTGGCCCCATGGATGACAAATCGTTCCGTTTAGGCAATGCGCTACTCGGAAATCCTGAAGGCTTGCCTGGTTTGGAAATGACTTTGCGCGGAGCTACTCTGCGCTTTCGTGGCGCTACTCATGTCTGTTTAG
>Ga0209125_1001116_pt1 | contig 27417 bp, 32 predicted proteins | sample BarGraIncub1131A_FD_184503 | JGI IMG/M metagenome (GOLD analysis project Ga0209125, IMG submission 184503) | Arctic peat soil microbial communities from Barrow, Alaska - Barrow Graham LP Incubations 11-31A (SPAdes) (version 2) | ecosystem: Environmental > Terrestrial > Soil > Wetlands > Peat... | reverse complement strand
GATTCCCGCGGGAGTACAGATTACCGTTAATGATAAGAATTTGGTAACTGTTAAGGGAAAACTAGGCGAGCTAACGCAGCAAGTTGATCCCTGTATTACACTTAAAATTGAAAGTTCAACCATCACTGTTGAACGTCATACCGAACAAAAACGTCATCGTGCTATGCATGGTTTGTATCGTGCATTAGTTGCCAATATGGTAAAAGGCGTTTCTGAAGGATTTAAAGTCGTTCAAGAATTGGTGGGTGTCGGATATAAAGCCAGTGCAAACGGACAAGTTCTGGAATTAGCACTAGGTTATTCACATAATATTTTTGTTGATTTGCCTGTTGAAATTAAGGTTGAAACACTTACCGAACGTGGTAAGAATCCAATTATCACCCTTACTTCCTATGACAAACAACTACTGGGCCAGGTAGCTGCCAAAATTCGATCACTTCGTAAACCTGAACCTTACAAGGGTAAAGGTATCCGTTTCCTTGGTGAAGTTGTTCGCAGGAAAGCTGGTAAGTCAGGTGATAAGAAATAATGTTCAAATTATTAATTCCTTAGTAGGATGGCTATCAAGAAAATTAAAACGAATAGAGAATACAGAAGAAGCCGTATAAAGCTAAGAATCAGAAAGGTCATTAATGGCACCGCTGATTGCCCACGCTTAACTGTCTTCAGAAGTAACAAACAAATGTATGTTCAGGTTATTGATGATGTCCAGGGCCGTACTCTTGTTTCTGCTTCATCAAAGATTGAAGCAATTGCTAACCAGAAGGTAACCAAGATTGAACAAGCTAAACTGCTTGGTCGTCTTATTGCCGAACGTACATTGGAAGCAGGAATTAATTCCGTGGTTTTTGATCGTAATGGTTATTTGTATCATGGTAGAGTAAAATCATTGGCCGATGCAGCCAGAGAAGGGGGCCTTAAATTTTAATCATTATGCCAAACGTAAACGTTAAAAGAGTTAAATCAAGCGAAATAGAGTTCAAGGATAAACTTGTAGCTATCAATCGCGTAACCAAGGTTACAAAAGGTGGTCGTACTTTCAGCTTTTCAGCAATTGTTGTTGTTGGAAATGAAAATGGTGTAGTGGGTCATGGACTTGGAAAGGCCAAGGAAGTCACTTCAGCTATCGCCAAAGGAATTGACGATGCAAAAAAGAACTTAATTAAAGTTCCTATTTTCAAAGGTACTATACCTCACGAACAATATGGAAGATATAGTGGCGCATTGGTTTATCTAAAACCAGCCGCACCAGGAACAGGTGTAATTGCCGGTGGTGCTATGCGTGCTGTATTGGAAAGTGTTGGCGTAAAAGACGTACTTGCAAAATCTAAAGGTTCTTCCAATCCTCATAGTGTAGTTAAGGCAACAATCAATGCCTTGATGTTACTCAGAGATCCACAAACTATTGCTCAATTGCGTGGTGTGGGTATCGATAAAGTATTTAATGGTTAATCCTTGAAACGATGAAAAAACTGAAAATAACGCAGAAGAGAAGTGGTATTGGCTTTCCACTGCGTCAAAAAAGGACGCTTCAGGCATTGGGTTTCAAAAGAACCTATCAGACTATTGAAGTAACAGGTACCCCTCAGGTTTTGGGTATGATTGCTAAGGTTATTCACCTTTTGGCAGTCGAAGAAGTTTAGGAAATAATTATTTACAACGATAAATAATCTGAAAGATATTATGGAGTTACATAATCTTGAACCAGCAGAAGGAGCAACAAAAAGCTCAAAACGTATTGGTCGTGGACAAGGATCAGGCAGAGGCGGTACAGCAACTCGTGGACATAAAGGTCAACAGTCGAGATCTGGTTACAGTCGCAAACCTGGATTTGAAGGCGGTCAGATGCCTTTGGTACGCCGTGTTCCAAAATTCGGTTTTAAAAATATTAATCGCGTAGAATATCATTGCATTAATCTTGATGCGATTCAGACGTTGGTTGATGAATTCGAATTGAATGCCATTGATATTGACATCTTGATTAAACACGGACTTGCTTCAAAAAGGCAAATGGTTAAAGTTTTAGGACGTGGTGAATTGAGTCGCAAAATCGATGTGACTGCTCATGCTTTCTCAGCATCTGCATTGAAAGCAATTGAATCAAATGGTGGCGTTGCCACAAAAATCTAACGATCGATGAAACGGTTAATCCAAACTATCCAGAACATCTATAAAATAGAGGAATTGCGTAAGCGAATCCTTTATACGTTAGGTATTGTGCTAATCTACCGTCTTGGTGCTCACATAGTTCTTCCGGGTGTTAATCCTGCGATGCTAACTAACCTACAAACCCAATCTAATAGTGGATTACTAGGTCTGTTGAACATGTTCTCAGGTGGTGCATTTGCGAATGCATCTATCTTTGCACTAGGTATCATGCCTTATATTTCTGCATCTATTGTGGTTCAGTTATTGGGAATGGCCGTTCCTTATTTTCAGAAATTACAAAAAGAAGGCGAAAGCGGACGTAAGAAAATCAATCAGATTACACGCTGGCTGACAGTTGTTATCGTTACACTTCAGGCTCCTGGATATATTGCTAATCTTGTTGGACAATTACCAGCAGGTGGCATTTTTCCATTCGATCCCAGTATCGCTTCACCTCCTTTGTTCTTTTGGGTATCTTCAGTAATCATCCTTGTTGCAGGCACTATGTTTGTAATGTGGCTTGGTGAAAGAATTACTGATAAGGGAATTGGAAACGGAATTTCTTTAATCATTATGATTGGTATTATTGCCCGACTTCCTTTTGCATTAGCTGCTGAATTTAGTTCACGTTTGAACGAAACAGGTGGTGGTGGATTGGTTGTATTCCTTATTGAAATTGCTGTGCTAGTCATGGTAGTCTTGATGTGTATACTACTTGTTCAGGGTACAAGAAGAATTCCGGTACAATATGCCAAACGCATAGTTGGAAACAAACAATATGGTGGTGTAAGACAATATATTCCACTTAAAGTAAATGCTGCAGGTGTTATGCCGATCATCTTTGCTCAGGCAATTATGTTTTTGCCTTTAACATTCTCAGGATTTAAAAACTCGGAAAATGTTTCATGGTTTACATCAACATTTTCGGATATGAATGGATTTTGGTATAACTTCGTTTACGCGGTTATGATCGTTATCTTTACATATTTCTACACTGCAATTACAATTCAGCCTAAACAGATGGCAGAAGACATGAAGAAAAACGGTGGTTTTATACCAGGTGTCAAACCGGGTAGAAAGACTGCGGAGTTCATTGATGATGTGATGTCAAAAATCACTTTGCCGGGGTCTCTCTTCCTTGCTTTTGTTGCGATTATGCCCGCCTTGGTTCGTTTAGGAGGTGTGAATTCACAGTTTGCTCAGTTCTACGGAGGTACTTCTCTACTTATTTTAGTTGGTGTTGTTCTCGACACGCTACAGCAAGTTGAAAGTCATCTGTTAATGCGCCATTATGAAGGATTGACAAAATCAGGTCGGATAAAAGGACGCAATGCATATCCGGCTGCTGGATTCTAAATTTTCGTTCGTTCAATGATTGAAATTAAAACTAAAGAAGATATAAGTCGTTTACGACGTAGTTCTTTACTTGTTGGAAAGACATTGGCTGAAATAGCCAGGCACATTAAGCCTGGTATTTCAACAAAGGATCTGGATGTGATAGCTGAAGAGTTCATCCGTGATTCAGGAGCTGTACCCGCCTTTAAGGGTTATGGTGGTTTCCCTGCCACACTGTGTATCTCAATTAATGATGAGGTTGTACATGGAATACCTGGAAAACGCACATTAAAGGATGGTGATATTGTTTCTGTTGATTGTGGTGTAGTTCTGGATAGTTTTTATGGTGATTCTGCTTATACTTTTAGTGTAGGCGAAATCAGCGAAGAAATTCAGGATCTCTTGACGAGAACAAAACAGTCACTCTACCTAGGAATTGAGCAGGCAGTAGCCGGTAATCGAATTGGCGATATTGGCAGTGCTGTTCAGACCTATGTTGAATCATTTGGATACGGGGTAGTGCGTGATCTGGTTGGGCATGGTATTGGAAGGCGGCTGCATGAAAAACCGGAAGTGCCTAATTATGGAAAGCGTGGAAGTGGGATAATGCTTCAGGAAGGAATGGTCATCTGTATAGAGCCAATGATTAACCTGGGCAGAAAGAACATCATTCAGGAATCTGATGGATGGACGATCAGAACCAGTGACAAAAAACCTTCTGCTCATTTTGAGCATGAAATTGCAATAGGTAAAGAAACTGCTGATATCTTATCAAGTTTTGATGAAATTGAAAAAGTATTGAACAATGAACTTAATAAACCAGTAAATTAATGGCTAAACAAGCATCAATTGAACAAGATGGTGTTGTAATCGAATCATTGGGTAACGCGATGTTCCGCGTTGAATTAGAAAACGGACATGTAATCACTGCCCATATTTCAGGGAAAATGAGGATGCATTATATCAAAATTCTCCCGGGTGATAAGGTTAAGGTTGAAATGTCTCCTTATGATTTGTCTAAAGGCCGAATTTCGTTCAGATATAAATAATTAAATGACGATATTTAATACTTAAAAAAATGAAGGTCAGAACATCAATAAAGAAAAGAACTCCCGATTGCAAAATCGTACGTCGTAAAGGAGTATTGTTTGTGATTAACAAAAAGAATCCTAAGTACAAACAAAGACAAGGTTAATATTAAAAATTAAATTTCAGATTTCATAATATGGCACGTATTGCAGGTATTGACTTACCGAAAAACAAAAGAGGTGAAATCGGCTTAACTTACATCTACGGAATCGGTCGCAACAGCGCACAAAGAATTCTGAATGAGGCAGGCGTTGATTTGAACAAAAAAGTGCAGGACTGGGATGATGATGAACAAAACAGAATTCGTACAATCATCGGAGATACTTTCAAAGTTGAAGGAGCCCTTCGTTCTGAAGTTCAGATGAGCATTAAGCGATTAATGGACATCGGTTGCTATCGTGGTATCCGTCATCGTGTAGGTTTGCCTTGTCGCGGTCAGTCGACCAAGAACAACGCTCGTACACGTAAGGGTAGGAAAAAGACAGTTGCTAACAAGAAGAAAGCTCCAAGCAAGGGTTAATCATTCGTTATTCTAATTTGGTTGAAATAATCAGCACATGGCAAAAACCACAAAAACACAATCAAAAAAGAGAGTTGTAAAAGTTGATCCTATCGGAAAAGCTTTTGTAACAGCATCTTTTAATAACATCATTATTTCACTTACCAACAATGCGGGTCAGGTAGTGTCCTGGGCTTCTGCAGGTAAGATGGGATTTAAGGGTTCTAAAAAGAATACCCCATATGCAGCTCAAATGGCAGCAACTGATTGCGCCAAGTCAGCATACGACCTTGGAATGCGCAAGGTAAAGGTTTTTGTAAAGGGACCCGGATCAGGACGCGAATCTGCTATTCGTACATTGCACACTGCAGGTATTGAAGTTATGGAGATTATGGACGTTACACCACTACCACACAACGGTTGCCGTCCTCCTAAACGCAGAAGGGTATAACACTTTGTGAAAAGTGGAAATTAAAGAGTTTAATCATTAAAGTCAGGTAAAAATAATAAAGTATGGCAAGATATATTGGCCCGAAGTCAAGGATCGCCAGAAAGTTCAAAGAAGCAATCTACGGTCACGATAAAAACTTTGAAAAGAAGAACTATCCTCCCGGACAGCATGGACAGGCAAGGAAACGTAAGAAATTGTCAGAGTATGGTACTCAGCTTATGGAAAAACAAAAAGCTAAGTATACATATGGCATTTTGGAGCGTCAGTTCAGAAACATCTTTGCAAAGGCTGCAAGAAAATCAGGTATCACTGGTACCAACCTTCTAAAGTTAATCGAGGCTCGCCTTGATAACGTAGTCTATCGTTTAGGTATTGCTCCAACGCGCTCTGCAGCCCGTCAGCTGGTTTCTCACCGTCACATCAATGTTAATGGAAAGAATGTCAACATTCCTTCTTATGAACTGAAAGCCGGTGATACTATTAGTGTAAGAGAAAAATCTAAATCTCTGGAAGTTATTGTTAATTGTCTGTCGTCACGCAGCAATCAGTTTTCCTGGTTGGAATGGGATAACAGCTCAATGACCGGTAAGTTCGTTAACTTTCCAGAACGCGAAGACATTCCAGAAAATATCCATGAACAATTGATAGTGGAATTGTATTCAAAGTAATAAAAATTACTTAATTTTATCAGTCAGCAATTACCAATTCAAAGAACAGCACATTTATGGCAATTTTAGCATTTCAAAAGCCCGAAAAGGTCATCATGCTTGAGAGCGATGATTTCAAAGGAGTATTTGAATTCAGGCCGCTCGAGCCAGGTTTTGGAATAACAATAGGCAATGCCTTAAGGCGCATCTTGTTATCATCACTGGAAGGGTATGCTATTACATCGGTCAGGATTGAAGGCGTTGAACAGGAATTTTCATCAATCAAAGGCGTTATCGAAGATGTTACAGATATTATTCTTAATCTGAAACAAATCCGCTTTAAACGTCAGATAGATGGAGAGACCAGTGAAAAAGCTCACATTGTGATCGGCGGTCAGGATGTATTCAAAGCCGAAGATATCAATAGGTTCCTCTCTATATTTCAGGTTCTTAATCCTGAACTGGAGATCTGTCATATGGATCCCTCAGTTAAAATTACCTTAGAGATTAGCGTCGATAAGGGTAGAGGTTATGTTCCTGCAGATGAAAATAAGGTTTTAAATGCACCTGTCAACACAATTTTTATCGATTCAATTCATACACCGATAAAAAATGTAAAGTTTGCCATCGAGAACTATCGCGTAGAACAGAAAACTGACTACGAGAAACTGGTTCTTGAGATCACAACTGACGGTTCAATTCAACCCAAGGAAGCATTGAAAGAATCTGCAAAGATTCTTATTCAACATTTCATGCTCTTCTCCGATGAAAAAATCTCCATCGATAGTGAAGAAAAAACTGTAACTGAAGAGTTCGACGAAACTTCACTGCATATCAGACAATTACTTAAGACCAAACTTGTTGACATGGATTTGTCGGTACGTGCGCTTAACTGTCTGAAAGCTGCTGATGTAGAAACATTGGGTGACCTAGTTGCATTTAATAAAAACGATTTGTTGAAGTTCCGTAATTTCGGTAAGAAATCTCTCACTGAACTTGAAGAATTAGTGAAGTCAAAAACACTGGAATTCGGAATGAATGTTGCCAAGTATAAATTAGATAAGGAATAATCGCAATGAGACACAAAAAAGGATTCAATCATTTAGGAAGAACCAGCGCTCATCGTCATGCGATGTTGTCGAATATGGCGGCTTCTCTCATTCTGCATAAACGCATCACAACAACGCTTGCCAAGGCTAAAGCTCTCCGTGGATATGTAGAGCCGTTAATCACAAAATCAAAGGATACTTCAACCCATTCACAACGCGTAGTATTTAGCTATTTACAAAACAAAGAAGCAGTTCACGAATTGTTTTATGTTGTTTCCAGCAAAATTGCTACACGTGCAGGAGGTTATACCCGTATTCTTAAGACCGGCATTCGTTTAGGCGATAGCTCAGAGATGTGCATGATGGAACTAGTAGATTTCAATACTACATATAATGTAGTTAAAGAAACTGCAACAAAGGTTGCCAAGACACGTCGTGGTACTCGTAAAAAAGAAACAGTTGTAGCAACTGAACCTGTAGTTGAACCTCAGGTCAAAGAAGAACCAACAACTGAAACTGATTCTAACGAATAAAAATACCATCTGATATGGGAACACAACAGAGGATAAAGTAGCGTATACTTTGTCCTCTTTTGTTTTTATTATAAGTCAACAATTTTAGCTTTTTTCTGTTTTATATACAATTACTTTTGTAATTATTTGAGGTTTTTATAACTGATCCATTACTTTATAAACATACAAAATGAGTTCAATTGCTAATATTTTTGCCCGTCAGATCCTCGATTCAAGAGGAAACCCAACTGTTGAAGTTGATGTAATTACTCAAAATGGTATTCTAGGACGGGCTGCCGTTCCCTCAGGAGCCTCAACCGGTGTTCATGAGGCTGTAGAACTTCGCGATGACGATAAGTCACTATACCTTGGAAAAGGAGTTTTAAAGGCAGTACACAATGTAAATACCATCATCAACGAAGAGTTGAAAGGTATGATTGTTACCGAGCAGAATGATATCGATCGCAGGATGATCGAGCTTGACGGTACAGAAAACAAAGGTAACCTGGGTGCAAATGCTATTCTTGGCGTTTCATTGGCTTGTGCGCATGCCGCAGCTCAGGAAACCAATCAATATTTATTCCGTTACGTAGGTGGTGTTAATGCAAACACACTTCCGATTCCGATGATGAATATCATCAATGGCGGTTCACACGCCGATAATTCAATCGACTTTCAGGAATTTATGATCATGCCGGTTGGTGCCGAGTCATTCAGTCAGGCTATCCGCATGGGAGCTGAAGTATTTCATAACCTGAAATCAGTTCTGAAAAAAGCAGGGTATTCAACAAACGTTGGTGACGAAGGTGGATTTGCTCCAAATCTGAAATCAAACGAAGAAGGCATCCAGGTCATATTACAGGCTATTGAAAAAGCCGGCTACAAACCGGGTGTAGATATATGTCTTGCTTTAGATCCCGCTTCTTCAGAATACTTTATCCGTGAAGAAAATGTATATCACCTGCACAAATCAACCGGTGATAAATTGACTCCTGCTCAGATGGTGGCCTATTGGAAAGAATGGTGCGATAAGTATCCAATCATATCTATCGAAGATGGCATGGCTGAAGACGATTGGGACGGTTGGAAACTGATGACCGATGCAATGGGTAAAACTGTCAACCTGGTAGGGGATGACCTATTTGTGACCAATTCTAAACGTCTGCAAATGGGTATTGACCGTGGCGTAGCAAACTCAATACTTGTAAAAGTAAACCAGATCGGTACGCTTACCGAAACAATTGATGCAGTCAATATGGCATATCGTCATTCTTACACTGCTATTATGAGTCACCGTTCAGGCGAAACTGAAGACACAACCATCGCTGATCTTGCTGTAGCCCTAAATACCGGGCTTATCAAAACAGGTTCAGCAAGCCGTACAGATCGAATTGCAAAATACAATCAACTGCTTCGTATCGAGGAAGTACTTGGCGAAACGGCAATATATCCAGGGAAAAAATTCAAATACGTAAAATAGTATTTCGAAATTATCTTAAAAAGAGGTTATCTGTCTATTCAGGTAATCTCTTTTTTTATTTCATTCAAAGCGAAAAATTTATTTTATTCTGGAGGCAACCAGGTTTAATAATTATCACATTATCGTTTAACCATTCTTCAATCATTCCCGAAACGACCAAGGGTTATTGGTAATTGTTTGGTAGCTTATTGGTATCTTATCCGTATTTGTTTCGTATATAGTGATCGAAACAAATAAGGAGAAGATACCTGAGAAACATGGATAAGATACGGAGAAGCCCCGGTCGTTTGGGGAGATGTATGATAATAGTCAAAGAGATTTCAAACCTTTATCCGGGAATTTATGAACCAGGTTCAAATTGGTTATAAAGCTGATTATTCCACAGGATTGTTATATGCCATGAAATATTAGGCTAAATTGGTGGGATTTTTTAAAAAGAAAAACCCGGTCTTTCGGGACTAAGAAGACCGGGATCTGGTAGACAATAAAATATTGCTCAGCTTAGTAAAGCGCACCTGTTTTTAGAACAGCCCCGAGGGAAGGAATCATCTAATATTATTTTAAGGAAACTGTTCGTTTTACAGCTTCATTGACAAAAACGTTTATTCCTTCTTTTGCGCAAGCAGGACAGGTGACATGTTTGTCTGAGTATTCAAATCCACATCTTCGGCAATGGAATAATTTTATTTTTACGGCTTGTTTCTTTTGTGAGAAAACGACAACAAAGTAGGCCATCAATGGAGTAAAAAGGACAGCAATGTGAAAAGTACTTTGTGCACCAATTTTCTTATTTACCGCGATCGAGGCAACCCCAAAACAAGCCAGTAAATAAGTAACAGAAAAAAGTATTGGTATAAGCATGATGACTTTTTTTTTACAAATAAGTTGGTTAATACTTATTTTTAATTCTGCAACAAAAATAATCTATCAAAACGCTGAATGCAACTTTACCCCCGAGTTATTGTATGAACCCCCCCTTTTTTTGGATGAATGAACTAACTATTTTTTTGAGGCTGTTTTTTTGACATAAAAAAAGCTCTTTTGGGTTAAAAAAGAGCTGGATTTTTTTTTGAAAAATTGGATTTGGGATCAGGAAATATTTTAAAAAATGATTTTTGATTTTGATTTTTCAATAATCGATTGCTTCCAATAATTTTATTTGTTCAACAGGAATGTAAAATTCAACTTCTATTTTGCCGGCTGAGACGTGGCATGTTTTATTCCGTTTATTGACCCGGGCAATAAATTTTAGGTTTATGATAATGGATCGGTTTATCCTGAAAAAATTATTTGCAGATAGTTCTTCTTCAATTTGACCAAGACTTTGTGTTATGGTTTCTTCTTTGCCATTTAATAAATAAATTGAAGTGTAATTGCCTTCTGCTTCCAAATAAACGATTTCATTCATGTTGATGAAAGTAAAACCACTTCGTGTTGTAAATTTCAATCTAGATGAACCGTTAATAGTTTTATAAAGGACCTCCATTTTTTCAACAAAATCGACTTTGTCAGTCTGAGTTTGATAACGGATGATTGTATCTCTTAATTCATCTTCATTGATGGGTTTGAGTAAATAATCAAATGCGGCATGTTTAAATGCCTTAATGGCATACTGATCATAAGCTGTAACAAATATAATATGTGATTCTATTTTCAGATTTCGCATGGCGATTGTCAGATCAAAGCCGTTTTTCTTTGGCATATGAATATCCAGAAATACGATATCCGGTGGATTTGCAGTGATATAGCCCAAAGCCTCATCCACACTACCGCATTGAGCGATAACCTTTATATTTGGATAATATTCAAGTAGCGTTATGAGCAATTCACGTGCTTCCGGTTCGTCGTCGACAATGATTACTTTAATATCTTCTTGCATAAAAAGGGTAGAGTTATTGCAAATGACGCTTTAGTTAAATTATTTAATGCTTTTATTTGACCATTCAAATGTAAGGACATCTACTTTATAATGCAATCGTTTATCAGTTTAAAAATGTATTTATCTTTTTATTGTTAACTTTGAATGATTGTTTTTGTTGTTTAAGCACAACTTATTTTAAATTCTAAAACTACTTTCATGATAGGGGAACATCTTTGGCTGGGAAATATTGGGAAATATCTATTACTACTTTCCTTTTTCATGGCACTCTTTTCCGGGATTGTCTATACAATCAGCACCCGTTTAAAATTACAGGACGAAATTTCACGTTTTCAAAAAGCTGGCAAACTGGGTTTTCTGTTTCATGCCGGTTCATTAATAGCGGCATGCATTGTCCTTGGAATTCTGATATTTAACCATTATTTCGAATATGCTTATGTTTGGAAATATTCATCTGTTCTCATGCCGTTGCGCTATACCATCGCTTGTTTTTGGGCAGGGCAGGAGGGAAGTTTCCTGTTGTGGGGATTCTGGCAGGCGTTATTAGGCATTGTAGTCATAATTTCTGTCAGGAACAAAGAACCGCGTGTCATTGCAATCCTCGCTTTTGCGCAGGCAGCTTTGTTGACAGCCTTACTGGGTATAGATCTTGGATTTTATAAATTGGGTTCCAGTCCATTTATGCTTTTGCGTGAAATGCCTGAAAACCTTTCTAATGTTTTTTTCAAAAACCCCGGCTATTTAGCGACCATTCAGGATGGGATCGGACTAAATCCATTGCTTGAAAATTTCTGGATGATCAGCCATCCGCCAATACTATTTCTTGGTTATGCTTCTGCCTTGATTCCCTTTGCGTTTGCACTGTCTTCGTTGTGGAAAGGTGATTATAAGCCATGGCTTAAAAATGGCATGAACTGGACAATATGGTCCATTTTTACATTGGCTTTCGGTATCATTATTGGTGGTGCCTGGGCTTATAAATCGTTGACATTTGGTGGGTTCTGGGCGTGGGATCCTGTCGAGAATGCTTCTTTGGTTCCATTGTTATTGCTGATTGCCGGATTACATTTCCTGATCATTGCTCATAAACGGAATCATACATTCGGATTGGCATATGGATTTATATTGTTTTCATATATCATGGTTTGGTATGCCACCTATCTGACCAGAAGTGGCGTTCTTGGACAGACTTCAGTTCATGCTTTTGGCGACAATGGAATGTCTGTTCATTTGCTTATACTTGCACTCCTTTTCCTTGTGGCAGGGGCATTCATGTTTATAAAACGGTATAAAAACTTCCCAACAAAAGAAGGAACAGATTCTATCTGGACGAAAGACTTTTTTATGCTGATTGGGTCACTGGTACTTGCTTTATCTGCATTTCAGATCACGATGACAACATCAATCCCCATCTGGAATAAATTGTTCGGATTGCATATTGCGCCCCCTCTCGAACCTGTGAAATTTTACAACAACTGGCAAATTCAATTCACCGGTATCGCATTATCATTAATAGCTGCTTTGCAATATTTATACTATTATAAAAAGGAAACAAAATCGATAATAATACAATTTGCTTCAGCATTTATTTTTAGTATTATTGTAATAATATTTGTAGCTGTATATACAGATTATCAACAACCTCAAGTTGTAATCCTGTTTTTTGCAGTTTTACTTGCAGTCTCTTTATCCATCATTTCTCTTTTTCATTACAAAGACAGATTGGCTACTCCGGGTTCTATGGTTACGCATATTGGTTTTGCTCTTTTTGTTCTCGGGGTTTTATTGGCTTTTTCAAATTCCCGGGTTATCACAAATGTCAGTCAGGGATTATCTATGGGTAATTCATCACCGCAAATGGACGGAAACGTGGTGCTGTTTCGTGATAAGCCTTTAAAACTTAATGAGTATTTTGTGGTGTATAGTAATCGCATGGCAAAAGGGAGCGAAACACTTTATCAGGTCGATTTTTACAGCGATGCCAGTATAAAAGACAAACTGTTTACTCTGTTTCCAACGATAAAGCAAAATGAAAAAATGGGTGCTGTCTTCAATCCCTCTACCCGTAATTTTATTGAAAAGGATGTTTACACTTACATCAGCCATGCCGAATTATTAGGGCCGAACAATGAAGCAGAAGGAAAAGACGGAACAGCTGTAAAATCAGATTCTCCATCTGGGACTTTGAATCCACTGAATTATAATTTGGTTTCAAAACAGAATATAGCACTGAAACAAAAGCTGATTATCGGATCGTACGTGATTACGCTTGATAGTATCTGGCTGGATGTGAAAGATAAAGCATACAAGGATGTTGATATCATGGCCAGAATGAATGTCGTGGATTCTTCTTCGGTTAGTCATAAGACAGTCTGTGTCTTTATGAAGAGAGGCGATCAGTATTTCAACCAGGATGGATTTATTAAATCAATGGGTCTGGCCTTGCGTTTCGAAATGACTTCTGATAAGACAAATAATATTGAGTTTGGTATCTATAAACAAAAGTCTGATTTTATTGTACTTAAAGCAATCATTTTTCCATGGATGAATGTCCTTTGGTTGGGAGCATTGACAATGCTTACAGGGTTAATTTTATCCCTTCACAGACGGCTTTCCCCTTTGCGTGTGTAGGGAGATTCATTCCCAATGGATGAAAATTTGCTACCTTTGCACTGTACAAATTAATTATGGCTGAAAATCATTTTCATAAGATAGCCCTTGTTGGTGCAGGTAGTGTTGCTATTCATTTGGGATTGGCATTAAAACATGCAGGTTTTAAGGTTGAATCTGTCATTAACCGGAGTCCCGAAAGGGGAAAGTTTCTGGCAAAAAAACTTGGGGCTCATTATTTGGCTGATTTTTCCGGCTTGAACAATCCTGATTTGGTGATATTGGCTGTCTCTGATGACGCAATTCCACTTATAGCTGCACAACTTGCCGGCCTTTCATTTCCTGTAGTTCATACAAGTGGGACTGTTTCAAAAGATGCATTAAGCTTGACAGGATCAGATTATGGTGTCTTTTATCCATTTCAGACCTTTTCTGTAAGCAATGCAGTAGATTTTTCAAAAGTACCTATTTGCATTGATTCATCAAATCCTGCATTTACAAACAGAATTGAGCAGTTGGCTCTTTCTTTGTCGCATACTGTCTGTCGGATTGATGATCAAAAACGGAGGATACTTCATCTGGCAGGTGTTTTTGCGTCAAATTTCAGTAATTATCTGTATGCTATTGCTGAAGATATTCTTGCAAAAAACGATATCCCTTTTGCATTGCTTCTTCCATTGATTCAGGAAACAGCAGGAAAGATTAAAACCATTGCTCCATTAGAAGCTCAAACCGGACCGGCAAAAAGAGGAGATATGTCTACTATTCAAAAGCATCTTCAGCTCCTTCAAAATGAACCTGAATTACTGGAGTTATATAAAGCATTTACTGATAATATTCTCAAAACATATTCTCATCAAACTTCAACATCAGAAATACAGCTGAATAAAGATAAATAACTAACACCCATAAATTGTTTAAATTTTTTCAATTCATTTGCCCGTAGGGCATTAATATCAATAGAAATGCATTTCACCCCTCTGTTTTGCCCGTAGGGCATTAACATTAAAGGTTGATCCCCTACGGGGAAAAGATTTATTATGTGAATGTTTCTATTGATATTTATCCCCTACGGGGAAGTTTAAACAGTTTCTCAGTTTTTATTAAAGTACGACTCAAATTAAATTTATGGCCAATTATAAAGAACGACTACACCTCATAAATACATTCATATTTGATTATGATGGGGTTTTAACAAATGGACAAATCTTAACGCTTCCTGACGGTGAGTCGCTCAGGTCGGCAAATGTCAAAGATGGATATGCGCTTCAACTTGCAATAAAGAAGAACTATAAAATTGCAATTATTTCAGGTGGATATGCTGTTTCAACGATCAAAAGATTCGAGTCTTTGAAGATTGTGGATGTTTTTCTGAATGTGGACAAAAAGATTGAAGTTTTCAATAAATATCTGAAAGACAATTTATTGTTACCTGAGAACGTGCTTTACATGGGTGATGATATTCCTGATTATGATGTAATGAAATTAGTCGGAGTAGCAGCTTGTCCTGCTGACGCTGTTGAAGAAATAAAGCAGATTGCACATTATATTTCACATCAAAAGGGAGGCGAAGGATGCGCACGCGATGTGATAGAACAGGTGCTCAAAATTCAGGGCAAATGGATGAACTCAGATGCTTATCATTGGTAATTCAAATTGTTTTTTAAACAGATAATGCAAGTAACCAATAAATTAGTAAACCGAAAAGAATTGGTTGGAGCCTGGATGAAGCTGATCAGGTTGCCGAATATTATTATTCTGGCAGCTATCATTATTCTTCTGCATGTAGGTGTTTACATTCCTTTTTATGCCTCATTGAATATTGTGTCCCCATTGAATGGATGGGTGTTTGCGATATTTGTTCTTTCAGTCAGTTTGATTGCTTCAGGTGGGAATATAATCAATGATTATTTTGATTATCAGATTGATCTTATCAACAGACCCGATAAACTTGTAATCGAAAAAATGATTTCAAAGCAATCGGCGTTGAATGTTTATCAGTTTTTAACGGTAGCAGGGATATTGGGCGGATTTATTGCCGGTTGGTTGATAGGGATATTTAAAATTGGTTTCTTCTTTGGTTTCGGAGCGCTTTTGCTTTATAGCTATTCTGAAACATTCAAACGGAAATTAGTGATTGGTAATCTGATCATAGCACTGTTGGGTTTCCTTTTTATAGTGCTTTTATGGATTATTGAGTTTTTTGCATTGCGAAATAATGCAGGATCATTTGTAGTCGTCTATCCTTCTTTTTTAAAAATAAATGTCCTCATGGGAGGATATGCACTCTTTGCATTTCTGACAACTTTGATCCGGGAAATCATTAAAGATATGGAAGATATGGAAGGCGATAAATCGAATGGCTGTCAAACAATCCCAATTTCTATGGGGATACCAAAAGCCAGATTAATCGTAAAGGCTCTTATTGTGTTCACAATTATTCTTCTACTCATTTGCCAATATTACTGTTGGGTGAATGATTTGAAGGTGCTGGCAGTTTACATAGCCCCGGCCATTCAATTACAACTTATATGGCTTCTCATTCGTTTTTATAAAGCTGTAAGTAAAGCCGATTATCATGCTGCTTCATCAGCGATGAAATGGATAATGGTTGCCGGTATCATAGGAATTCAACTCATAAATCTACACTTTTAATGGATCTTCTGCATCAACAACTCAGCCAATATCATCTGATACTTGCTTCCGCTTCACCCCGTAGAGTAAGTCTGCTTAAAGAACTAAATCTTACTTTTGATTGTATCCCACTTGATGTTGATGAAGTTTTTCCAGCTGGTCTCGAAGATCATGAAGTGGCAAAGTTTCTGGCCAGACTCAAGGCCGAAGCATTTCCGATTGAGAAACTTACTCCAAAATCAATATTAATTACAGCCGATACCATAGTTTGTTTGAATGATGAGGTTATAGGGAAACCCGATGATCGTGAACATGCCATAGAAATGTTACAAAAACTTTCGGGGCAGATGCATAAAGTAATAACCGGGGTATGTTTGAGAAGCCATGATAAAGAAAGTATCTTCAGCAATGAAACAGATGTTTACTTCAATAAACTGACTGAGGAAGAAATTATTTATTATGTTGATCAGTTTAAACCTTTTGATAAAGCTGGAGCATATGGTATTCAGGAATGGATTGGCTACGTTGGAATTGAAAAAATTGAAGGTTCCTATTTTAATGTAATGGGTCTCCCGGTTCAACAATTATATGTAGAATTGAAGAAATTTATATCAAACGAATAATATAAAATTAACCGCCTTTCTCATAACAGGGGCATTTTAAAACTCAGTACTATGAAAGTTGGCAAATATGGACAATGGCTAATCAATTATTTCTTTCAGGGATTAATTTTAATCGCGCCGTTAAGCATAACCATTTATGTGTTGGTCAAGACATTCTTTTATGTTGATGATTTATTGAAAGATATTCTGACACAATGGTTGGGGTTTTATACTTTAGGCTTGGGAATCATGGTTATGCTGGCGGGGTTAACAGTAATCGGTTTTCTTGGATCGAGCATCATTTTTAAACCGCTTCTGGTGATTTTTGACAGGTTGATCAGCAGAGCACCATTGGTCAAAATCATTTATACCTCTGTAAAAGATTTACTCTCAGCTTTTGTTGGTCAGAAAAAGAAGTTTTCAGAACCTGTTTTAATCAGGGAAAGCCTTAATTCGGACATGGAGAAGATTGGTTTTATAACTGCACATGATCTTTCAAATCTGGGTATACCGGAGGGAAAGGTTGCAGTATATCTTCCATATTCATATGCCTTATCAGGAATGTTGGTAATCGTACCTGTTGAAAATGTTAGACATCTTGATGCCAACTCGACAGATGTAATGAAATTTGTCATATCAGCAGGTGTAACGCATATTTAATCTGCAATTATTGTTTTAATCTTAATTTTGTACATGGATAATCCTGTAATTCTTATAACCAACGATGACGGTATAACCGCTAACGGACTCAGACACTTGATTTTTTTGATGCGTAAGCTTGGTGATGTTGTTGTTTTGGCTCCTGATAAACCACAGAGTGGCATGGGTCATGCTGTTACTTTTTCAAGCCCTTTGCGGTTAAATCTGATCGCTTCTGAACCCCGATATCTCGAATACAGTTGCAATGGAACCCCGGCTGATTGTGTGAAGCTGGGACAAAAAGTAATATTAAAACGAAAGCCGGATTTAATTGTATCGGGAATCAATCATGGATCGAATACATCTATCAATATCCTGTATTCAGGCACAATGGCTGCAGTTCTCGAAGGTGCAATGGAAGATATTCCTTCAATTGGTTTTTCACTCAATGATCATACTCCGGATGCCGATTTTAGTCATCTTGACAAATATATCCTTTCTATAGCAGACAATGTGCTCAAAAATGGGATTCATCCTTACACCTGTTTAAATGTGAATTTTCCTGCACGACAGGACGAAGAAATTAAGGGAGTGAAGGTAGTCAGGCAAGGTAAAGCATACTGGGAAGAAGAGTTCGAAGAACGTAAAGACCCAAGGCATCGTAAATATTACTGGCTCTCCGGACAGTTTCGATATTTAGATTCAGGCACGGATAACGATGAATGGGCAGTTACAAACAATTGGGTTGCAATTGTGCCTGTACAGCATGATATGACTGATTACGGGGCTATTGAAAAGATTAGTAACTGGAATTTTAAAGATTAAATACTGATGAAAAGATTACAAGAATTATTATATCGTGACGGCTACATCTTTGGCATTTTATTGGCCATTGTAGTTCCATTGCTTTCAACAATAATCATATTCCCTTTGGTCAATTTGATGAAATCAGTGGGATGGATTGAAGTGCACTTTCCGATCAGCAAATATCTTCTGCTTTGTATTTTTCCGAATTTTATGATTTTCAGACAATACCTCAAAGTATGGAAAATGGAAAAGACAGGGAAAGGAATACTAATATTTACGATGGCTGAGGTGATTGTATTATTGATTCTAAGTAACAGATCAATTTTTTAGCCGAATGAAATATTATTTTATAGCCGGTGAAGCTTCGGGTGATCTGCATGCAGCAAACCTGATCAAAGAATTGCGATTAAACGATGTCGGTGCCAATATCAGGGCCTGGGGAGGCGATCGTATGGAAAGAGAAGGCGCTGTTCTGGTTAAGCATTATAAGGATCTTGCATTTATGGGCTTTGTCGAAGTTCTGAAGAATCTGCGAACAATATTTCATAATCTTGATTTCTGTAAAAAGGATATTTTGGCTTTTAAGCCCGATGTCCTTATTCTGGTAGATTATCCGGGATTTAATCTTCGCATTGCTGAATGGGCACACGAACAGGGAATCAAAGTCTTTTACTATATATCGCCTCAGATTTGGGCATGGAAACAATCTCGTGTAAAGCAGATCCGGCGTACTGTGGATAAAATGTTTGTGATATTGCCCTTTGAAAAAGAGTTTTATAAACGCTTTGGTGTAGAAGTCGATTTTGTTGGACATCCATTACTCGATGCGATAGCCGCAGAAACTGAAGAACATCCTTTTGTTGCTGAAGAATTTATTACACGAAATAAATTGTCAGTTAAACCATTGATCGCATTATTGCCGGGAAGCCGGAAACAAGAGATTATGGTTATGTTACACAAAATGATGTCAGTGATTGATTTTTTCCCTGAATATCAGTTTGTTATTGCGGGAGTTGATGCTGTTCCGGAATCTTTTTACCAATCAGTAATAGGCACACGACCTGTAAAATTGATTTTCAAACAGACCCATGAGCTTTTGAGAAGTTCAGTTGCGGCACTTGTGACTTCTGGAACCGCAACCTTGGAAACGGCGTTGTTGAATGTCCCTGAAGTAGTTTGTTATCAGGGTGGCTATATTTCCTACTTGATTGCCCGTCAATTGATAAAGGTTAAATATATTTCACTTGTAAACCTGATCATGGACCGCGTGGTGGTGAAAGAATTGATTCAGGACCAGTTAAATACAAGTAATTTGAAACGTGAGCTTGATCTCATTCTGAAAAGTCCGCAAGAAAGACAAAGGATCTTTTCAGATTATTCCGAATTGAAACACTTATTAGGAGACAAAGGTGCTTCTAAAAAAGCTGCGCAATTAATTAATGAATATCTTTACAAAAATTAACGTTTTATTAACAAATCATAAAATGTATAATCAGATCATAAAATGAAACAACATTTGTTGGAATGAAGCGTTAAGTTAACCTGAAACTAATAAATAATGGTTGAAGTTGTATTTGCCGCACATGAAGGGATATTGAGAATGTTGGGTGTATTTGTGGTAAGTGGCCTGAAATTCATTGTTGCTCCATTCATGTCAATCAATTTGGGATTCACTTACTCACAGACACTGGTCTATACTGCAGTTGGCGGGATAGCCGGAGTATGGTTCTTTTATCATTTGAGTCATATTATTTTAGCCATCTATCACCGCTATTACACGCAGAAAGTTTATCCTTATCTGTCGGAAAAAAGCTTTTTAAAAACTCGTTTTGGAACTTACAAACCCAAAAGAATATTTACCCGTAAGTCACGGATGCTGGGTGCAATTCGTGCAAAGTATGGTTTACCCGGAATTGTAATACTCACCCCTGTTTTATTATCTATACCATTCGGTACTTTTCTGGCTATAACCTATTATTCGCATCAACGACACATTCTTGCATATATGGCTGCATCTGTTGTATGTTGGACAATTGTTTTAACAACAATAGGTCATCTTCTTCATCCATAATGAATTTGATAAAATAGCTGATTATTTGCTTCTATCAGGCTTTTTTTTTTGCTACATTTGTACCAAATCAAGTGTCATGAACCAGCTAATCATTGAAAACATTCGTATTTCTATCTATGCAGTCAGAAGTCACATGCTGCGATCTATGCTAACTATTCTCATCATCTCTTTTGGAATAATGGCTTTAGTAGGAATTCTTACATCTATCGATGCAATAAAATACTTTTTCAATGAGAATTTTGCTTCCATGGGAGCAAATACATTGACAATTCGCAATAGAGCAGTACATATCGATATGGGAGGCGATCATAAAAGACCCCGTCATTATCCTGAAATAACTTTTCAGCAAGCCACAGCTTTTAAGAGTGATTATGATTTTCAGGCCAATGTTGCTCTTTTCTATAATGCTACCGGATCTGCAACTGCAAAATTTGGCAGTATAAAGACAAATCCCAATATCCGTATACTTGCAGGGGATGAGAGTTATATGATTACATCGGGTGACGAAGTTGAAAAGGGACGTGCTTTTTCTGCTACTGAAAACTTTTATGGTTCTGCGGTTGCAGTGATTGGTAGTGGTGTTCAGACTAATTTATTCAAGAATAAAGAAAACCCGATTGGTCAGATCATTACACTTGGAACTGCAAAATTTCGTGTTATAGGTATCTTGAAAAGCAAAGGTTCCAGTATTGGTATGAATTCGGACAATTCATGTATAATCCCATTAACAACTGCACGTCAGTTTTTTCCAAGACCTAATATCTCGTATTCAATCAATATAATGCCCTTTAGTTCTGCACAACTTCAGGCTGCTGAAGGGGAAGCCATGAGTAGATTTCGTATTATCCGTAAAAACCTGCCTTATCAGGAGCCTGATTTCGAAATCTCCAAGAGTGATGTTGTGGCTAAATTGCTTTTCGACCAACTCCGATACCTGAGTCTGGCGGCTAAAATTATTGGAGGCATTACATTATTTGGTGCTGCTATCGGTTTGATGAATATCATGTTGGTTTCTGTAACAGAGAGAACACAGGAAATTGGTATCCGGAAGGCAATGGGTGCAAACAAAATCACGATTCGCAATCAGTTTATGATTGAAGCAATCATGATTGCAATTTTAGGAGGAACTTTAGGAATTGTGCTAGGAATAGGAATTGGGAATCTGGTGTCAAAAGTTGTGGGAAGTTCATTTATTATACCTTGGCAATGGATCTTCTTAGGATATGCACTTTGTTTCGGCGTTGCAATGGTATCTGGAATTATTCCTGCCACTAAAGCCGCTAAACTCGACCCAATTGAATCTCTCAGATACGAGTAAAATAAACAAAATGGATTCAGTTAAAATTATTGATTTAAAGGATGTTTCAGTCTTCCAGAAAAATGCGTTGGTGCTTACAAAGGTATCTATCAATTGTAACAGTGGAGAGTTTCTATATCTAATTGGTAAAACGGGTACCGGAAAAAGTAGTCTTCTTAAAACACTTTATGCCGAAATCCCGGTTATCGATGGACAGGCGTCAGTTGCCGGTTACAATTTATTAAATATTAACCCAAAGGAGATACCTTTTCTAAGGAGAAAAATAGGTATCGTATTTCAGGATTTTCAATTGCTTACAGACCGTAGTATTAACGAGAATTTGTTGTTTGTAATGAAAGCAACAGGATGGAACGATAAGTCTGAAATGGAAACCCGTCTTCATGAGGTCCTTAAAATGGTTGGTTTAACGACAAAAGGACATAAGATGCCTCATCAACTCTCAGGAGGTGAACAACAACGTATATGTATTGCCCGCTCTTTAATCAATAGTCCCAAATTGATACTTGCAGATGAACCTACGGGAAACCTCGATCCGGAGACTTCAGCAGGAATTATGGAGTTGCTGCTTGAAATAAGTAGAACCGGGAGTGCTGTCCTGATGGCTACACATAATTATAATCTGATTAAACAATATCCAGGCAGGATATTAAAGTGTATCAATGGGCGTGTAGTTGAAGTATTATCTTATGAAACCGAAGACAACGCTTCATCATATACTCCGCGGTTTCAATCCGATGATATAGATGATACCGATGAAGATGAAAAGCCACAGCCATCGGGGGGTAAGGATATTTAAATATGATTTGTTTATTCTAACATTTCTGCTTTAATCAATGTTACCAGATTTATAGCATTTTTTTGGTTATCATATTTTTCAGTCAAAATACTTATATTCCTATTATCTTCAGTTGAATGATATTCGGATTTGATCAGAAACTGTACCTTTTTCTTCATTTCCAGAGCAGTGTTTGCAATAAAACATAACTCATCCAATCCGGTTCCATGCAATATTTTGTTGTTGACCACAACAAAACTCCCATTGTACAAAGCATTCAGAAGTTTTAACTTTAGTCCGGTTGCCTGGAAAGTAATTGCCAGGTTTATATGGGCTTGACTGATGAGATCCGCCATAGTCTTTTCATCCGGTGAAGCCTTAATGGTCACATTTGGATAATTACCGGCCATACGTAGCAAGTGTTTTGATGGAGATTTACCGGCAATGATAAATGGATAGTCGATATCGTTCATGACTTTCTTCAACAGATAAATAGCAGCCCTCTCATTTTCTGCTACTTCCAGATTGCCGTGAAACAACACATAATTACCACCCCCTCTTTCATTTGTTGTCCAGTGGTTTGCATGAAAGCATGGCAGTGTATGAACCTTAGTGGAATGGAAAATATTTTGAAAATAAGTTGCATCTTTATCTGAAACAGGCAATATGATGTCTGCATATCTGATGACCTCCTGATAATACAAGAGTTTTAAAGCGGCTATTGAATAATATATTTTTTTGAAGATGTTTCTTTCGGCTAATGCCAGATTTGCATAATACCGGTGTTCAATATTGGTGGTCCTGACAAGTTTAAATCTTGCGCTCAGTCTTTTGTCTTTGATGTAATAACAGGAATGCAAACCTTCAAAAAGAATTGGGTAGTTGTCTTTGATCAGTTCTTTTATCAATAACGAAGATCTTCTGCTGACTGTGATATAAGGTTTCAAACCAAATGAAGAAATAATTCCTGTTTTCCGTGAATAGTAATTAACCTGGAAACATAATTTTTCAAGTTCCTTTGAGCGTTGTCCTTTCCCATATTCAAAAGCATGTAGATGAACCTTGACACCTGCTTCACTGAACGCCTTAATTTGATAAAGCACGTCGATTACGCCACCATAAGTTGGTGGATATGGTATATCAAAAGCAATAATATGTAGATGTAAATCGCTCATTCTGATTTTAAAATGTGCTAACCTTTGATTTGTGTAAACAAAGATAGCAGTTTCAATTGTTCAGTTTCCCCATTTAACAATATTGCTGCTTTTAATGCATTTGTCCTGTATTCACTGAGAATCTGATCATCATTCAGGATTTGTGTAAAACATGCAGCAATATGTTGCGGATTATGATTTTCAATAAATGTGCCACAACCATATTTTTCTATGATTTTTTTGACTTCAGGCAGGGGAGTGGCAAGCACCGGTAGTCCGGCCTGAATATAATCAAACAACTTATTTGGAAGACTGTAGCGGTAATTGATATTTGTGTCTTTGTCAAATGTGATCCCAATATCAGCCATCGCTGTATAAGCAGCTAATCGTTCAAGTGGTTGACGAGGCAGAAATCTGACCTTTTCCACAAGGTTTAAATCAATAACCATCGATTTTAAGGTTGGTATTACATCACCATCGCCGATTATCAATAAGATTGCATCTTCTGTAAATTGCATTGCTAAAACGGCCTCTTCTGCGCCCCTGTTGATGTTGATGCCTGCACCCTGTAACAATATGACCTTTTTGTCATCTGAAAGTTCTAAATCAAATCGACTAGGTATGTAACCGAATTCTGCTTTTTTAGCGAGAGGAATATTTCTGATCACCAGTGGAACAATGCCATATTCCTTTTGATACAAGGCTGCAATCGAATCATTAACGGTAACCATATGCGTTATCGAAGGCATGATTTTTCGTTCTATTCTTTTCCAAATCCTTTGAACAAAAGGGCGTTTTATCAGTTCCGGAACTCCTGTGAAGTATTCATGCGCATCATAAACAAGCTGAGTTTTTCGTAGTTTTTGTATGAGAAAATTGGGCAGTAAAGTATCCAGGTCATTGCTGATCAGGAGTGAAGCTTTATGTGTCAGAAGAAAGAAAAACAGGCGCAGATTGAATTCAGCATAAAAGAATGGACCCTTTTCAAATAAAAGCACCATTCGGTGGGTCTCGTATTCCCTTGGTGATATTGAAGGACTTTTTCTTCTTTCCCTCCCAACAAGCAAAACATCGTATCCTGATTGTTTCAAAGTTAAAGCAGTACGGTGAACCCGTTGGTCACTGAACAGGTCATTAATTACCGAAATGATGGCTAATGGTTGACGCATGAACAAAGATAACAAAACCCTTCAGAAATAATTCCATACCTTTGCAAGTAAAGCAAAATGTTATGAATTTAATAGAGAATTGTTCTGTAAAACCATATACTACATTTGGCATTGAAGCAAAAGCCCGTTATTTTGTAAGGGTTTCGACCGTTGAGGAATTATCTGAAGCAGTGAATCATCCTTTGGTTAACGGACTTCCGGTTTTGATACTGGGCGGTGGCAGTAATATGCTTTTTACTAAAGATTATGAAGGGTTAGTTGTTAAGATAGATTTTAAAGGGATTTCAGTTGATCATCAAAACAATGAAACAGTTCTGGTTACAGCCGGTGCCGGAGAAGATTGGGATAACTTTGTTTCTTTTTGTGTTAATAAAGGATATGCGGGACTTGAGAATCTTTCACTCATTCCCGGTGTAGTTGGAACTTGTCCTGTTCAGAATATCGGGGCTTATGGTGTTGAAGTCAAAGATACCATTGATCATGTTACGGTTTATGATCGGAATACAGGGCAGATCTGCGTTTTGACAAATACTGAATGTCACTTTGGGTATCGTGAAAGTATTTTCAAGTATTCTGCCAAAGGAAGATACATCATTATTTCTGTAACTTTCAGCCTTTCGCAAAATCCGGTTTTTCATACTCAATATGGCGCGATCACTGCAGAGCTTGCGAGTACGGGTGTCAGCAGTTTGTCAATTAGTGCAATTCGGAATGCAGTAATCTCTATCCGCTCAAGCAAATTACCCGATCCTTTGGTTATGGGAAACGCAGGTAGCTTTTTTAAAAATCCTACAATTGATGCCTTTCAGTACGAACGATTACGTGATTCATTTCCGGGAATTGTAGCTTATGCTTTAAATGATGGCAGTTATAAGTTGGCTGCCGGATGGATGATAGAACAATGTGGTTGGAAAGGTTACAGAAAAGGAGATGTCGGTGTACATGCTCATCAGGCATTGGTTTTGGTGAATTATGGTCAAGCCACAGGATCTGAGATGTTGGAGCTTGCAACTGCTATACAATCTTCAATAAAAGCAAAATTTGGAATAGACCTTGAGATGGAAGTCAATGTGATATAGCCTTTTCAATACACTGCCATAATGCATCAGCCGTTTTTTGCCATGAGAAAAGTTTTCTGCGTTCACGACCTTTCTCAATCAGCTCTTTTCTCAAGTCAACTTCAGTGTAAATTCTCGTCATTGCCTGAGCGACTGATTCCGGTGAAAATGGATCAATCAATAAAGCTGCATCTCCGGCCACTTCCGGCATTGAGGTAATCGCAGAAGTAATCACAGGTGTTTCACAGCAAAAAGCCTCTACAATAGGAATTCCAAAGCCTTCATGATAGGAAACATATGTCAGTGCTAAAGCAGATCCAATCAATACATTCAAAACTTCGGTTTCAACTCTTCCTGTAAATATAACATCTGACATATAGGTCATATGGTTGAGAGTCAGTTGCATTTCCTTAGTCCACCATCTTTTCTGTCCCACAAACAGTAGTTTGACATCAGTACTTTGCTCAGATTTGAAAAGTTCAAACGCTTTCAACAGGTTCGCTATGTTTTTGCGTTTGTGAACCGAACCCACACAGATAAAATAGTCACAACCCATTGCGTGTTTTGTCCGGGTCTCTTGCATTTCCAATTCGGAAACCGGTTGGAAGATCCGGTTTGTACCATTATATACTACATCAATCTTTTCAGCATCAATGTGATAAAATTTAATAATATCTGATTTCGAATACGCACTGACTGTTGCAATACGACTAGCTTTATGTGCATATTTGGGAAAGAATTTCCGGTAATACCAACTCTCAAGAAATGGAAGATCTTTTGGATAATGTTCAAAGTTAAGATCGTGCATTACCACTACCTGTTTAATGTTGCTTCTTAAAGAGAGATAGCCATCGGGAGAAAGGAATAAATCTGCCCCGATCTTTTTTAGAATCCTTGGTATAACCAGTTCAAACCAGATGAAATACAAGACAGGATGCCTTGCCTGGGGCGGCGCGACTATTGCTTTTACATTTGGCGCAAATACAAATGAAGAATCATAAGGGCGGTCGAAAATAAAATAGAAATCATGTTCTGGATGCTGTTTCACAATAAGGCTCAAAGTTTCAAAACAAAACCAGCCAATTCCTTCAAGTTTGTTTTTTATGAGCAACCGTGTATTGACAGCTATTTTCAAGAGTATAGGTTTTTTATACGTCCATTTGGGCCATTATTTTAGAAACTTTATCATAAGATGTCCAAAATAAGGGTATTTAAGCAAATTAAATATCCAAACTTGTAGAGACGCAATATTTTGCGTCTCAAAGATAATGCAATCTACACATATTAAGACGCAAAATATTGCGTCTCTACAATAAACTGACTTTTAGTATCTCCTCTAAAATATAATCATGAACTTATAGTATAAGGTTCTATTGTACGATAATGTTGTGATGTAGGGAGGGCATGTAGCTCTCCAGGGCAGAATCACAGAAAATGTAGGGGCCGCCCTTGTGGCCGCCCACGAGTAATGAAGATTTTTTATGTTTTCCA
>Ga0209125_1001114_pt1 | contig 27533 bp, 22 predicted proteins | sample BarGraIncub1131A_FD_184503 | JGI IMG/M metagenome (GOLD analysis project Ga0209125, IMG submission 184503) | Arctic peat soil microbial communities from Barrow, Alaska - Barrow Graham LP Incubations 11-31A (SPAdes) (version 2) | ecosystem: Environmental > Terrestrial > Soil > Wetlands > Peat... | reverse complement strand
GCGGTGGCAAAGCGGGTGGTTCCCCTGGGGGAGAGCATAGGCGCGAGCCTGATACTTCCGTGCGATGTCAGGAGCGACGCGGACCTCGCCAGACTGTTCGCGGAAGTGGGCGAGGCCTGGGGGGGGCTGGATATCCTGGTCCACTCGGTCGCCTTCGCCAACAAGGAGGAACTGAAAGGATCCTTCCTGAACACGACCAGGGAAGGGTTCGCCATGGCCCTCGACATCAGCGCCTACTCCCTGATCGCCATGGCCAAGGAGGCGGCCCCGCTCATGCAGGGCAGAAACGGGAGCATCATCGCCATGACCTATTACGGCGCCCAAAAAGTATTTCCAAGCTATAATGTCATGGGTGTGGCGAAGGCCGCCCTGGAGGCAAGCGTGCGCTATCTTTCGGAGGCGGTCGGACCGGACGGCACCAGGGTGAACGCCATATCGGCCGGTCCCTTGCGGACACTTGCCTCGGCGGGCGTCGGCGGCTTCGGCCAGATCGCCAGCCACGTGGCGGGGAAGGCGCCGCTGCGGCGCAACATCAGCCAGGGGGAAGTCGCCGGTGCCGCGCTCTACCTGGCAAGCACGCTCTCCAGCGGGGTTACCGGCGAGGTCCATTTCGTAGACAGCGGCTACAACACCATCGGGATGTGACGGGCAGCAAAGACAAACCGCGCAATTCAGCTAAGTCATCAGCATCCGGGTTCCATGGGTGCTGTATTGGAGGATCACCATCAAACAGCCACACGGTAACCTGACAGGACTGAAACCAAACCAGGTAAAGAGGCTGGAGAGGATCTACCGCCGCCGGATCACCCCCGGGGAGGTGATCTCCCTGGAACTTGGCCGGGAACTCGCCGACATCTCCCTGGAGATCCGGCGCCAGATCGGCATTCTGGTGAACCGGATCGGCGAGGTGGCCTACGTCGTGGTCGGCGACGAGCGGGGGCTCCTGATCCCGGCACTCGATGATTACCCGCTGGGAAAGAAGCTCCTGCGGGGACTTCGCCTGGTGCACACCCACCTGAAGGGCGAGCCGCTGTCGGACGACGACCTGACCGACCTCTCGCTGCTGCGCCTCGACCTGATCGCCGCGCTCCAGCTGACCCAGAACCCGGACCGCTTTTCCATTCAGATCGCGGCCCTGATCCCCCCCGAGGCACACGCCCTCCCCTACCAGGTGGAGCCGTCACTCCCCTTCGACCGATACGAGCTCAACTTCCGTTTCTTCATCGAGACCCTTGAGTACAACCTGGAACGGGGGCTCAAGGAGGGGAAGGTCGTTGCGACCGGAGAGGAGCGCGGCATCCTGATCTCCGTCACCAAGGGCTCGCTAGAGTCGGCGCTCGATTCCATGGAGGAGCTGAAGGAGCTCGCCAGGACCGCGGGTGTCGGTGTTCTGGATACCGTCATTCAGCGCCCCAAGGAGTTCAACCCGCGCTACCTGCTGGGAGAGGGGAAGATCCGCGAGGTGCTGATCAAGGCGCTCCAGTTCGGCGCGACCATGCTCGTCTTCGACCAGGAACTCTCCCCGACCCAGATGCGCTCCATCTCGGAGCTGACCGAGATGAAGGTGATCGACCGCAGCCAGCTGATCCTCGACATCTTCGCCCGGCGCGCCACCACCCAGGACGGCAAGGTGCAGGTGGAACTGGCCCAGCTCAAGTACCTGCTCCCCCGGTTATCCGGGCGCGGCGTGCAGATGTCGCGTCTCATGGGCGGGATCGGCGGGCGCGGCCCGGGAGAGACCAAGCTGGAGATCGACCGCAGACGCATCAGGGACCGGATCACGCACCTGGAAAAGGAGCTGAAGGAGCTTTCCAGCGGCCGTTACCAGCGGCGCCAGAAAAGGGTCAAGGCAGGCATACCGATCATTTCCATCGTCGGCTACACCAACGCGGGAAAATCGACGCTCCTGAACACGCTCACCAAGAGCGACGTCTTCACCGAGGATCTCCTCTTCGCGACGCTCGACACCTCCTCGCGCAGGCTGCGCTTCCCGATGGACCGCGAGGTGATTATCACCGACACGGTCGGGTTCATCCGGAGCCTGCCGAAATCCCTCATGGGAGCCTTCAAGGCGACCCTGGAGGAGTTGAAAGACGCGGACCTCCTGATCCACCTGGTGGATTGCGCCCATCCGCGGTTCGAGGAGCAGATCAACGAGGTGGATGCCATCCTCGCGGAGCTGGAGCTCGCCGACAAGCCGAGGCTGCTGGTATTCAACAAGGTGGACCTGATCCCGGCGCTGAAGAAGAGCGACCCGCTTGCCTTCATGAAGGTGCGCCAGCTGGCCCGCAAGTTCTCCGCAGTAAGCATCAGCGCCGCGGACCGCAAGAGCCTGGAGCCGCTCATGAAGGAGCTGCAGCAGCGCTTCTGGCACGACGTCGTCGACTACAACGCCTTCCAGGAGTTCGAAGGGGACGAGGAAGAGTAGGGGATTGTGACCGCGTTTATTATAACCTCCACCTGCCCGCAGTCGGCTGATACGGATTTACCTCCGAGAAACAGGAACAGACCAACTCCACATGAATAGCCATACAGAGATAATGTACGCATTCGACCTGCTGGGCACCGTCGCCTTCGCCGCATCCGGCGCGCTCGCCGGGGTGCGCAGGAGAATGGACCTGCTCGGGGTCATCGTCCTCGGCATCGTGACGGCGACCGGGGGCGGCGTGGTGCGCGACCTGCTGCTGAACGACACGCCGCCGTTTTGCTTCAAGAACGAGCTCTACCTTTACCTGGCGCTGGCCGCCTCCATCGTGGTTTTCCTTACGCCGCGCAGCTTCGAGCGGATGCGCCGGGCCATGCTCCTTCTGGACGCCCTCGGACTCGGCACCTTCCTCGTGATCGGCACCTCCAAGGCGCTCGCCTTTCACCTCGGGTTCATGGGGGCCGTGATCATGGGTGTGATGACCGCCACCTGCGGGGGATTGATCCGGGATGTCCTGAGTAACGAAATCCCGCTCATCCTGCAGCGCGAGATCTACGCCTCGGCCTGCGTCGCCGGAGGAGCCCTCTTCTACCTGCTATACCATGCGGCAGTCCCCACCGCCACCAACCTGACGGTCTCAGCCCTCGTGGTGATAACAATCAGGTGCGCGGCCATTTTGAAGGGGTGGGAGCTTCCTCGCGGCAAAGCCGCGTGATTCCCGGTTTTCCCACTTTGCATGCGGAAGCGAAAGACGCCCATCCGCCCTGTTGTCAGGGGCAGATGGGCGTCTCGATTTTAAAAGCCAACTTCATGATTTCGGCGCCTGTCTGCAAGCGGCGCTCAGGACGGTTAGGGTTGTTTCCCACCTGACAGTACTCGGTAGCAGATCATTTCCGCGATCTGGTCAGCGGAATTCTTTGCGTTGTTGAAGATGACGTCGTAGAGGGAGACGTCAGTCACATCCTTGTTCATAAAATCCTTGATGAAGGCGCTGCGCTGTTTGTGCTTCTTGACTATAAGCTTCTCGGCCTCTTCTTCGGTGATCTGGTGGCGCCGGGCAAATGACTTGATCTTGAACTCCATCGGCGCGATGATGCGGAATTTGAGGCAGTTGGGCATTTTTTGAGTGAGTATGCCGGCGCCGACCCCGACGATTATCACATTGCCCCCCTTGGCAAAAGGCACGATCTGCTTGCAAAGGAGCTGGTAATAATCCTTGTCGCTGGTCCAATCCGTGAAAATCGTGGACATCATGTCATCAAGGAAACCGTTTTTGTCACCCAGGTTCCCGAGAAGCTCATCGGAGAGATCGCGGTTGTTCGCCATCTTGTCCAGGGTTCCCCGGTCCATTATGCCCCACGTGGTGCCGGTCCTTTCCTGGAGCAGCGCCTGCGCCTTTTCTGCTACGGGAAACCCCTCGCATCCGTACTCGCGGGAGATGGTGATGGTCGGCCGCGCCAACCCGGTCGCCGCGTGCATCCCCTGGTTCCTGCGGCTTACCTCTATCAGTGCGTCAAGCCTCTTTTCAATGGATGCAACGAGTGAAGTTCCTGACATGCCCGACCTCCTTTTCCGAATCGCAAAGTAGTCTTCACAGAAATCCCGCCCGCACTCCTCACCTTGAAAGGCGCTAAGTATCTACAATAGCGCCTATCATGCCCAATTGGATCAACATTTGCCGACCGAGTTACAGTAACTGCATTCCAGTATCGGTGCAGCTTTTCGACGCACAATTAACGCGCTTGATACAATGATCGACAGGGCACCCGAGGGAAATCATAGCATAAAATTCGCTATTTTCAGTTTTCCAAACAAACTTTCAATGTTTGGTCCGATCCCGTCTCACTCAGAGCCGGTCTACCGTCAATATCCCGGGCGTTGCAATCTGGCATAAATCCCTTAGGAGCTTCCTCCATGACGCGACAATCGCCGCAGGAATGCCGCTCCTACGGTAGGTACTTATGGATGGCGGAAGTTCAGTCTGGATGACTTGGTTTTGACTTGCGCTCTGTCGCTTGTTCTGTCAGGAGCCGGGCATCAAAGCCTTTGCCAGCGGCCTCCAATGGATGATGTCGATCCGCTGGCAGGCCCTCGTGATGGCCACGTAGAGCAGGTTCCGGTCCAGCTCAGTCTGACGGTAATCGCTCTCGCACGGGTTCCAGAGCACGACGTTGGTAAACTCCAGCCCCTTGACCTGGTGACTGTTGACGACCAGGGCCCCCGGCTCAAAGGTAATGACACCCTCGCCATGCAACCCCGGCATCCCGGCGAGCGCGTCATGGATCGGCTTGATGTCCGCCTTCTTCTTGCAGATGACGGCGGTAAGCGCCTGCGGATCGGCGCCGGTGAGCTCCCCGATCAGCTGACGCAGTTTAGCGGCGGCCCCGGCGAAGTCCGGCACCTGGTGGAATTCGGCTCTACCTGCGCGGGCCTGGGAGGTGTCGGCGGGCTGGCCGCTCACCCGGGCTGCCAGCTCCATGATCTCCCGTGCCGAGCGGTAGGAAAGTGACAGGGTCTCCTTGTCGAGCCCGAGCGAATTGAGCGCCCCCTTGAAGTTGGCGAAGCCATCCGCATCGACGAAGCTCAATATCTTCTGCTTTTCGTCGGCGCAGACCGTGAGGCTCTTGCGCGCGGAACTGGCGGCCAGTATCGCCTCCAGCTCGAGCTGGCCGAAGTCCTGGGCCTCGTCGACCACGATATGGTCGTAGAAGTTGAACGCCCCCGCCACCGTCGACTCGGGGGAGCGGCGCAGCTGGCAGAGCCTGAGCAGGATGCTCACATCGGAAAAGGAGACGATACGGTCCTTGCTATCGATCTTTCTCCGGGTCTCCCTCTCGAAGGCCTCCCGCTCCCTCGACCCGGCGAAGAGCGCCTCGATGAGGTAGTCCTGGGTGAAGAAGCGCCAGAGATCGACGACCGGGTCCATCTTCCTGCTCTCGGCCACGTACCGGGCCAGCAGCGCCGAGAGACGGCTGTTCTTCTTTTGGGCGCCGAAGGGGTCGTCGAAGGAAGTCTTCACCGTCACGCCGAGCGCGCTCAGCGCCGTGAGCGACCAGGCGCTGAAGGTGTCGACCCGCGTCGTGCCCAGGAGCTCGTTGGAGGTCTTCTTCACGTAATCGCGCAGGGTCCGGTTGAACATCAGCACCAGGCAGCGCTCCGGGCGAAAGAGCTCCGGCTGGTCGAACTGGAGATAGGAGAGCCGGTGCAGGGCGACCGTGGTCTTGCCGGTCCCGGCCGACCCGGTGAGGTAGGTGCAGCCGGCCGACTGTTTGGTGATCATGCCGAACTGCGTAGCCGAGATGAGCGAGACGATGTCCACCATGCGATGGTCCGACTGCTGGGCCTTGGTAGCGGCGGACGAGGCGGCGGGCGCGGAGCCATTCTTGCGCCAGGCACCTGCGGCGAGCTCGTAAACCTCCGCGGGGGTCTCGATCCGGTGCAAAAGCGTCCGGTCGATGCCGATCTTGGTCTTGACGGTGATCATCCCTTCCCGGTCCACCTCGCGGATGGTCGCCTCGTACTCCTCGCCCTCCTCGAAATCGTAGAAAAGCTGAGATATCTCGGCGCGGCGCCAGTCGACGATGATGACGCGGTTGCCGTCCATGAGCATCTGCTTGCCGATGAGGTAGACCTTGCTGCCGATCCTTTTGTCGACGTCGTCTATTCCGATCACCCCGAAGTAGGGAGACGGCCTCTGGGCGAACTCGATGAGATACTTGCGCGGGTTGTGATGCCCGTGATCGACGAGTTTCTCCGTTATGCCGTTCTTCTCCTTCCACCCCAGGGCGTCCAGGCGCTCCGTCTCGAGCTCCTTGGTGCGGGCGTCATGGCGTGTTATGGAAAGGGCGCGGTCCGAAGCCGCGCGCTCGATGGCGTCTAAGACGCAGGAAAGCCTTTTTTGTTCCAGATCGACGATGTCCATGAATCTCCGAATATCAGCTGCTAGCGTGGTAATGTGGGCACTTGGGGGTTTGGTAACGGGAGGATTATTTTCCTTGCGCAGAACCTTGGGCGGGATCGTTTTTCCGGCGTTCCGCAGGCCGCTCCCCGGGAAACCGTTGCAACTGCACCGCACGGAACGCGGACTCGGTTCGGCGGCGCAAGAGACCCACTTTACCACCAAATGGCTCCCAAGACATCACTTAAATGACCCGTCAAATCCCACCGAAGCGTCATGTTTCGGATTTCGTCCGGCCCCCCTTCCCCTTTGGAAAAGGCGGCGGCGCGGGGTCAGGTCTTGGGAAACCAGTTTAGTCGGCTACAAAAACTTACTTCTCGGGACCTGACCCGGGCTCATTTTTGTCTGCGCTGCGTTTCGGACGATAGGGAGCGGATGTTTCGGCTACCTGCATCCCTGCCTCTCTTTCTATTGGTTCGAAGACGATGCGCACCCTTGAACAGAGCGCTTCGGCGACGCGGCGCAGCATGCTGAGGGAGTGCCCCTCGTAGCCGGGGGATTCCAGGCGACTGATCTGTTGCTGTGAGGTATTGAGAAGCTTTGCAAGCTCTTTCTGGGAAAGCCCGGCCTGCTGGCGAAGGGCGGCAATTTGCAGAGACACGTCCCAGGCCTCGCCGGCATGCTCAAAGCGAGCGGCAAATTCCGGGTCCTGAAGCTGCGCTCCAAGGTACTCGTCGAAATTGGTTTTTTTCATCGTTGCACGCCCCTCTGCCAGTCATGCATGCGCTCCCGTGCGGTTTCGAGATCACGGGCAGGAACGGCTTGGCCCTTATTGCGGATGCCATGTACCGCCACAATCCGGCGTTTCTTCGCAAAAAACCAGAACACACGGGTATTCAGCTTTCCCACGTGGCGCAGCTCAAACAATCCGTCGCCAAGAGCCTTGGATAAAGGCTCCCGGTGATATTGCCGGTTCCGCAGTTTTGCCAGGCCAGCAAGCACCGCCGCAAAATCGACCGGATCACTGGCCTTCAACTCCTCCAGAAATTGCCGAACGGGAGATCCGCCGTTCTCTGACTCATAAAAGTCTACACTGAAATCCATAACCGCTCAACACCAAATTTGATGTACCCCCTCTCCAGCATCGCCGCTCATGCCCCATCAGCGCAGTCAGAATCTCCAACTAGTACCCAGTCCAGCTTGATATTTCTGATAACGGTTCAACACCAGCTGCTGCTTTTTGTAGGTTGGCGGTGAGCGGTCTCATCGTGAACCCCAACGTTGCTATGTTGGGGTTCACGATGGAGCTGTTCACCCCAACCTACCGTCGGCAAAAGATGAAGTTTTAAGCTGGACTGGGTACTAGCTACGGGCGAGGTCACTTCGGCGTGATCCTGACGGTCCCCGGAGCGTCGCGCTCGCCGGTTGTCTGGACAGCTATGTCGAGAAAGTATCCGGTCACCACGAGGTTCGTCTCCAGGTGACCGGTGATGCGCGATGTGGCGAAGACGGACGGGCCTTTCGCCAGCGCCAGGTAGAGAACCAGCTGGTCCGCGAGGTGTGGATCAACCGGCATTCCGGTGGCGTGATGGTTCAGGAATTCGACGGCAGCCTCCTCGCCGACGACCTCGGCAGGTTTCCCCCGGGCACCTGTTGCGGTGAATCCGGAAACTGCCTGCTCGTACTCTCCCTTGATGAAGATAAAGGTCCCCTGGCCATAAGCGCCGACTTCGCAGGCCTGCAGCTCGGTCGGCACGGCACCGAATGTGGCACCTCCCTCTCCACTGCCCCTCTCCCGAAGGGCGAGGGGAACACCGCCTCCGCTCCCTTGTGCCCGACCATCGCCGAGGACGGTTTCGAGGCGCCCCAGGGCGGAGCGGGCCTGACGCTCGGCAATGGAGAGCGGCAGGTTTGCTACTGCCGAACAGCCGCGGATGCGCAGCAGTTTACCCCGCTGCTCGGCGCTGAGCGCAGAGAAAGCGGCGCTCGGCTGGATACGGCAGCGGACCTTGCCTCCTCCTTTCGGGTAAAAACCGCACGAATCGAGGGTAAGCTCGATACGCGCCCCGAGACGGTGCAGCATCGGTGCAAAGACCTCGGCCAGATAGTGAAAGGAGGGACTGAAGGGGACGTGGGTGCCTCCGGTCAGGGTGAGCCGGCTTGGCCCGCCGGCGAGCAAAAGCGGCGCTATGATGGTCTGCAGCACAAGCGGCGTGGACCCGGCCGTCCCGATGTCGAAGCTGTAGTCGCCCGGGGTGACGCCACGCGGCACGAAGCTTAACGCGGTTGAACCGAGCTGATCACCGGTTAGCTCCGCCGCTGCAATCCGTGCGGCTGCCTGGACCCCGACCAGGTGCTGGCGCATCAGCCCCGATTTGGGCCTGCTCTTGCGGATGTTGCTGATCCGGAACGGTTTCCCCGTGATGCAGGAAAGGCTCAGTGCGGTGCGCAACAACTGCCCTCCCCCTTCCCCCAGACTGCCGTCAATCTCGATCATGAGAGTCACCATTGAGTCGATCTTTTCATACCCCAAGAACCAAAGTTTAAACAGGTTATCTGATACGCAACCCCCGAGGGACGTGGCATCGGTGATAGTTTTCCTGTTCTCGGACCTGGCGGGTTGGGTGACGGGGGCGATCTGGAACGTCGACGGCGGGGTCATGGCCGGCCGCAATTAGCAGCCGCGCGCCCCCCGGTGCGGAAACCGGGGGGCGAGGCGGGTCTCAATAGAGGAACATCGGCTTGCCGAGCACGTGGCGCACCTTGGGGCGGTACTCGACGACGTCGTAGAGCTCGGCGACGTCCACCCGCTTTTGCCCCTGCATGATCGAGCTGATCGGGATGTGACGGTAGGTGCCGCCCTGCAGGCAGACCATCCTCCCCGACATCCCCTCGGAGATCAGATCCATCGCCATGTTGGCGAAGTTGAAGGCGACCATCAGGTCGAGTGAGTCGGGAGCGCCGCTGCGCATGAGGTAGGAGAGCTGCTGGTAGATGATGTGGGAGCCGGTCAGGCTCTTGATCGCCTCGCTCACCACCACGCCGATGCCGCCCAGCTTCTTGTGGCCGTAGGCATCCTCCTGCCCGTACTCCTGGATCTGCCCGCCGATCATCGTTGCCCCTTCGGATACGGTGACCATGGAATAATTGCTACGGTTCCCCCTCTTATCATCCTGCAAAAGGAGCGCGAGCCTTTCCACGTCGAAGGGGACTTCCGAGATGAGGGCGCGGTCCACGCCGGCGAGGTAGGCCGAGATCAGCGAGGTTTCACCCGAGTTGCGGCCGAAAAGCTCCACCACGGCGATCCGCTCGTGCGAGCCGGCGCTGGTCCTCAGGCTGTGGATGAAGTTCACGCTGCGGGTGACCGCCGTGGAAAAACCGATGCAGTAGTCGGTCCCGAAGACGTCGTTGTCCATGGTCTTGGGAATCGCCACCACGGGAAAGCCTTCCCGGTGCAGGCGCTCGGCGTAGCTCAGGGTGTCGTCCCCGCCGATCGCGATCAGCGCGTCGATGCCGAGATGCTCGAGGTTCGCCAGTACGTGTTTGGTGAAATCGTGGGTCCCGGGCAGCAACGGGTCGAAATCGTTGCTGCGCATGAAGTCCGGTACATCGGCGCTGTTCACCTTGGCCGGATTGGTGCGGCTGGTGTGGAGAAAGGTGCCGCCCGAGCGGTCCACCGTCCGCACCGCCTGCCGGTCGAGAGGCATGATGAGCGCTTCCACCGACTGCGGGTCGTCGCGGTTGAAATTGAGCAGCCCGCCCCAGCCGCGCCGAATGCCGAGCACCTGGTAGCCGCTTTCGCTGGCGCTGTTTACCAGGGTCTTCAGGGCCGGATTGAGGCCCGGCACATCACCCCCGCCGGTCAGAACACCTATGGTTTTCTCCCTAGACATGGCCTCTCCTTCTGTTGAGTGCAGCACAGGTTAACGATTTTTCACAGTATACCGGATGGCCCGCCCAATTCAAGGAGGCCCGGGACCGGCACCGGAAAATAGAGCAGGCTCAGGGATCACCCGTGGCGGCAAAGGTGCAACCTGGATCGCAGCGTCGGTACGCGGAATGCACCTCGGCAGCTATTGCGTTTCGGTATCGCTTCTTTTGGGATTGAACTTTGAGATGAAGGCGCTCACCGCGTCCGCGCTCAAGGGACGGGCGAAATAATATCCCTGCATCAGCCGGCAGTCGATGGAGGAGAGGAAATCCTTCTGCGCCTCGGACTCGACCCCCTCGGCAATCACCTCCATATCGAGACATTTCGCCATGAACATGATGGTGGTGGCGATGGCCGCGTCGTCCGAGGAACTCACCACGTCGCTCACGAAGGAGCGGTCGATCTTCAGTGCCTGGAAGTGATAATGCTTGAGGGAGGAAAGCGAGGAGTAGCCGGTGCCGAAATCGTCGATCTGGACGTTGATACCCATCCGGTGCAGGCGCTCCAGCACCTCCAGCGACTCGGCCGCGTAGATCATGAGCGACTCTTCGGTGATCTCCAGGGTGAGCCGGTCGGGGGGGAGCCCCCCCTCGTGAAGCGCCTGCTCGATCACCTGTTCGAGGTCATCGTGACTGAAAACCGACGGCGACATGTTGACCGCCACGTTGACGTCCAGCCCGTCGTTATGGTACCAGGAGGCCGCCTGGCGGCAGGAGGCCTTCAGCACCCACTCGGTCAAGGGCCAGATGAGCCCCGACTTCTCGGCCAAGGGGACAAAACTTGTCGCGCCCAATACGCCCAGATGCGGGTGATTCCAGCGCACCAGCGCCTCGACGCCGATGACCCGCATGTTGATGGTGTCGAGCTTCGGCTGGTAGACCATGAAGAGCTCGTCGCGGCTTAGGGCACGAAGCAGCCCCTGCTCCAGCTGTATCCTTTCGTCACGTTGTTCCTGCCAGGCGCCGCCGTAGAAACAGATGCTGGCGCGTCCCTGCTGTTTGGCCTGGTTTAGGGCTAGATCGGCCATCTTGTAGAGCTGCAGCGCCTCCTTGCCGTCGGCGGGGTACAGCGCGATGCCGACACTGGCGCTGGTGCTGACCGATTCATTCTCCAGCAGATAAGGCTCGGAAATGGCTTTGATGATCCGTTCCGCGACGATGCTCGGCCCGTCCGGGAGGTCCGGCTGGCGCAGCAGCAGGGCGAACTCGTTTCCGCTTACCCGCGCCACGATGTCTTCACCGCGCCTGGCGCCGAACTCGCTCAGCCGGCGGCCCGTCTCGATGAGCAACCGGTCGCCGGCCAGGTGGCCGCGCCTGTCGTTTATGGCCTTGAACCGGTCGAGATCGAGGAACAGCAGGGCGAGGGATTCCTTGTGGCGCTTGGCATACTCGATCGATTGGACCAGCAGATCGTCGAAGGCCTGCCGGTTATAGAGACCGGTCAGGCCGTCATGGGCCGCCTGCTCCCGGATGGCCTCCTCGCTCGCCAGGTAACGTGCCTGGATTTTCGCGCTCAGGAGGTAGATGATGGCCGCCATGCTGAGAACGCCCAGGGCATCGAGCGCGGCGGAGGCCCAGGGCCGCAGCTCGGGGCGCCCGGCGAGCAGACGGTCGAAGAACAGGGCCGCCAGCAGCAGCCAGCTGATGCTGCCGAAGAGAAAGATGGCAGTGATGGCGGGAGGAGTCAGGCCGCCTACCCAGTTGAAGAATTTGGACACCTTGCCACGGATCATCTCGATCCCCCGTGTATCCCGAATCAGAAACCCGCACACGGATTGAACGGATTGAACGGATAAAATCAGATTAAACATAAGGCCTTGGGCCTTGTCTGGCTTAATCCGCATTTATCCATAACATCCGTTTTCCGTGTGCCGATTTTGACTTTAAAACCAAAAAAGAACCCCCGGCACGCCGTTGCCGGAAATGCCAGGGGTGCTTTGCCGGGCGTAGCTGCCGGGCCTGCCTACTGCCCCCTCTCGATCACGTCGTCCACCCAGGAAAGGGCTGCGGCGGCCGTCGGAAAACCGACGGTGCTGGTGAGGACGATGACCGCGTGACGGATCTCCTCGGGCGTCGCCCCTGCCTCCAAGGCTCGCACCGTGTGGCTGTGCGTCGAGCCGTGCGATCTGATGGCCGCGGCAGCCGCGAGCTGGATCAGATGGATGGTTTTTTCGTCCAGCGGTCCGGCGCTGCGTGCCGCCGTGCCTAGTGCCTCGACTGCTTCGATCAGACCGGCGTGGCGCTCCTTGAGTTGCAGGTAGTGGTCGTGAGGTTTCCGAGTCATGCGGTTCTCCTTTTCCTGTTACGGCGCCCCTGCCGGGATCGATTTTTCGCGCCGTCTGCAAGGAGTTTAGCCCGAATCTGGCAATACGCAAATACTGCCGCAGGGATTTCCCTGCGCCGCCGGGGGTTCCGGGATTTCTGCGTGGTCCTCAACTCAGCAGGGCATGCCGGAGTTCTTCCGCGAGTAGTAAAACCAGGTGATGGCGATGCAGGTGAGGTAGAAGGCCAGGAAACCGTACAGGGCCGACTGGGGTCCGCCGGTGATTGCGATCGAACTGCCGAACCCCCTGGGTATGAAAAAGGCGCCGTAGGCCGCGAAGGCCGAGCTGAAGCCGAGTACCGCCGCCGCCTCCTTCGTCGCATCGGTTACCGCCTGGGTCTCCGCCTGGGCGCCTTTACCTGCCTCCGCGCGCTGTCGCTCGGTCAGGAATATCACCGGGATCATCCTGAAGGTGGAGCCGTTACCGATGCCGGTGGTGACGAACATCAGGATGAACATGGCGAGAAAGCCCCAGAAGTTCCCGGTCTCCCCCTGGTGCGGCAGGAAATGGAGCACGCCGAAAACCGCCAGCGCCATCGCGATGAAGTTCCAGAAGGTGACGCGGGCTCCTCCCAGCTTGTCTGCGATCCACCCTCCGAGGGGGCGGCAGAGAGCGCCGACCAGCGGCCCCAGGAAGGCGTACTGGGTCGGGTTCATGGCCGGGAACTGGGACTTGATCAGGAGCGGCAGTCCCGCCGAGTAGCCGATGAAGGAGCCGAAGGTGCCGAGGTAGAGCCAGCACATGATCCAGTTATGCTTGCGGCTGAAGATGACCGACTGCTCCCTGAACGACGCCTTGGCGTCGGCGATGTCGTTCATGCCGCACCAGGCGGCGACCGTCGCGGCGAGGATGAAGGGGACCCAGATGAACCCCGCATTCTGCATCCAGACCGACGTGCTCACCCCCTTGATGACGCAGGCCTCCGGGTCGCCGCAAAGGGCGCTGAACCTGCCGGTGGTGATGGCCAGCGGCACCAGGAACTGCATGGCGCTCACCCCCAGGTTGCCCAGTCCCGCGTTGAGCCCGAGCGCGGTCCCCTTCTGCGACTTGGGAAAGAAGAAGCTGATGTTGGACATGCTGGAGGCGAAGTTCCCGCCGCCGAGGCCGCAAAGAACTGCCAGCGCCAGCATGGTCGAGTAGCTCGTGTGCGGGTCGCGCACGGCAAAGCCGATGCCGACGGCCGGGATGAGGAGCGAGGCGGTGCTGAGGGTGGTCCAGGTGCGGCCGCCGAAGATCGGGACCATGAAGGAGTAGAAGATCCTGAGCGTGGCTCCCGACAGGCCGGGGAGCGCCGCCAGCCAGAACAGCTTGTTGGCGTCGAAGCCGAAGCCGATTGCCTGCAGGTGCACCACCACGACGCTCCAGACCATCCAGACCGCGAAGGAGAGGAAAAGCGAGGGGATGGAGATCCAGAGGTTGCGGATGGCGATCGCCTTCCCTTCTTTTTCCCAGAAGGTCGTATCCTCCGGGTTCCAGACTTTCAACACGCGTGATGACATCCGTCTCACCAATATCATTTGGAGCGCCAGCGGTAGAGGATGGGCGGGTCCTTGAGATAGTCCAGCGGCAGATAGAGCAGATGCACGAGCTTGGTGAAGGGAAGGATCCCAACGACCAGAAAGGCGCTGGCCGCATGCAGCTTGAAGACGAGCGGCAAGTTGGCGACGTAGTCGAGCTGCGGGTTGAAGGAGACCATCGACCAGAGATAGGGGACCGCGGTGTGCAGATACCACCGGGAGCCCCAGCGCATGAAGTAAGCGATGTACACCCCGGTCCCCGCCTGGAACGCCAGGAGGTAGAGAATCAGCCAGTCGGAGCTGAAGGTGACCCGCCTCAGTTTTGCCGTGTTGCTCCGGCGCAAAAGGAGCAACAAAGCGCCCAGCACGGCGAAAAGTCCCAGCCCGAGACCGCAGCTCTCCAGCAGCAGGAGGGTCTCCTGGTTGGCGAGGAACCTCTTCATCTGCCCCGGGAAGGCAAAGCCCGCGATGTGGGCTGCCAGTATCGGAATGATGCCGTAATGCCAGGGGTTTATGCCCCAGAAGAGCAGCTTTCGCTCCAGGAACTGGGTGGAGTAGGCGGTCCAGGTGAGCCGGTTGGTCAGGAATCGGTACGGCGTGACGCAGAGCAAAAGGGCCAGCGCCGCATAGGGTAGCGCTATGAAGATGAAGGCATTCAGCATGTCGAGACCTCCCTGCAATCCGCGCTGCACAGCTGCCTGACTGTAGCGACCAGCGACTGCCAGGCCGCCTGCCTGGGGCCGGGGTTTGCCGCGACCATCTGGTCCAGCCCGGGCAGGACCAGCTCCGCGATGAACTGCCGACGGTAACTCTCCTCGCCGCGCCGCGCCAGGTGTGCGAGGAAGCCAAGGAGTAGCGCCAGGTGGTCGGGGAGCTCGCTTTGCGCCGGGGTAAACTCGTGCCGGCCGTACTCCTGCTTTACCCTGATCATATAGGCCGCCCTCTTCTGGTTGTCGCCGTACAGGTGGTGGCCGAGATAGGGGGACGCCTTGGGGTTGAAGTCGAAACTGGCGACGTAATCCTCCTGCAGCTCGGCAAGCGTCGAACTCCGCAGAAAGGCTCCGAAGGGGTCTGCCGCTGAACTGAGACCGCACTCCGCCAGGCGTGATGCGACGTTTGCGTAGGTCGCCAACAACCCGTCCATCTCCTGCGGATAGCCGAGGAGCTGCGCCAGGCCGAGGTAGCTGTCATGGATGCTCATTTGGCCTCCCTTGTCGTGCTGAGAATGCCGAAGCCGGCCTCCTGGTTCCTTAGCAGGGGATCCTGCTCTTCGCGCTGCTGAGCAGGAATCACGTTCCGCTCGTTATAGCCGCTGATGGTGAACAGGCGGTAGAGACGCAGCGCCGACGCCCGGTCCAGCCCCACTTCGCCCAGCACGGAAGCTTGGGCGGGGCGCCCCAGGTTCTCCCCGCGCATGAAGAGCCTGAGGGCGATCAGCTTCCTCATCACGTCCTCGATGACCGCGTGGTTCCCGCCGGACAAAAGGCTCGCCAGGTAGCCGACCGGCACCCTGAGCGTTTCCAGCTCCGGGATCACGCCCCCCTCCAGGAGCTTGTGCGTGTCGCCCCAGATGGAGAGGACCGGGGAGAGCGAAGGGATGTAGTAGGTCATCGGCATGGTCCGGAACTCAGGGTGCAGCGGCAGGGCGAGGCCGAACTCCTTCACCAGGGTGTAGACCGGCGATGCTGCCGCCGCGTCGAGCCACTGCTCCGAGACCCCGTTCTTCCTCGCCCCCTCGCGCACCTCGGGGTTGCCGGGATCGAGGATGAGCCGGCGCTGCGCATCGACCAGCTCGGCGTCCTTTTTGAGCAGCGCGGCCTCGACGGCGTCGGCGTCGTACAAAAGGACGCCGACGTAGCGGATCCGTCCCACGCAGCTGAGGGCGCAGGCGTTGCACTGCCCGGTCTCCACCCGCGGGTAGCAGAAGATGCACTTCTCGGCCTTGCCGCTTTGCCAGTTGAAGTAGACCTTCTTGTAGGGGCAGGCGCTGACGCAGAAACGCCAACCCTTGCAGACTTCCTGATCCACCAGCACAATGCCGTCCTCGCCGCGCTTGTAGAGGGCGCGGGAGGGGCAGGCGGCGACGCAGGCCGGATGCAGACAGTGGTTGCAGATGCGCGGCAGGTACTGCATGAACATGGTATCGTACGCCTCGACGATCTCGCGGTCTTCCAGGTTCGGGTCGTTCGCGGCGTAGACCGGCGAGCCGGAGAGGTCGTCGTCCCAGTTGGGCCCCCCCTGGATCTCCTCGATCCGTTCCCCGGAGACCTGGGAGAAGGCCTCGGCCACCGGCTGGTCGTCGTCATCCGGCGCGCCGGTGAGGTTCGCGTAGTCGAAGTCGAACGGCTCGTAGTAATCCTCCAGCCCTGGCAGGTTGGGCTGGAAGAAGAGATTCAGCAGGGTCCCGCCCTTTCCCATCGCCTTCAGTTTCAGCGCGCTGGCGTCGGCCACCCAGCCCCCCTGGTAGAGGGCCTGGTCCTCCCACCTCTTCGGGTAGCCGATCCCCGGCTTGGTCTCCACGTTGTTCCACCACATGTACTCGGCGCCCTTGCGGTCGGTCCAGATGTTCTTGCAGGAGATGCTGCAGGTGTGGCAGCCGATGCACTTGTCCAGATTGAAAACCATGACTATCTGAGCTCTTACGTCCATTACGTGGCTCCTTCATCGCCGAGGTCCAGATACACCAAAAACTGAAAGGCACAGAACGCCGATTATTTTTTCCCGCTGCGAAGCTCAGCTTCATTCCGGGTTTCATCGTTTTTTTCGCTCTCCGCTATCCGCTCTCCTTCAGCTTCCGAACCACCACGTAGCAGTCGCGGTTCACCCCGGTCGGGCCCCAGTAGTTGAAGTAGTAGCTCGACTGGGCATAGGCTCCCAGCATCAGGGTCGGCTTGAGGCGGATGCGGGTCAGGCTGTTGTGCACCCCGCCACGCTTGCCGGTCTTGCGCGACTTCTTGACGTTGAGCGTCCGTTCCGGCGCGTGGTACATGATCGCCGCCCCCTTCGGGATGCGGGAAGAGACGATGGAGCGGCAGACCACGACGCCGTTGGTGTTGTAGACCTCGACCGCCTCGTTGTCCTCGATACCCGCCCCGGCGGCGTCTGCTGCGTTGAGCCAGATCGCCTGGCCGCCCCGGGACAGCGTCAGCATCCTCAGGTTGTCGCTGTAGGTGGAGTGGATGCTCCATTTGCCGTGCGGGGTGAGGAAGTTCAGCACGAGACCGGTCTCGCCCTCGGTCTCGTCCAGTAGCGCCGGGTTCAGCTTCCTCTTGAAGGTGGGGAGCCCCTCGTCGAACTCGCCGTAGTACGGGTGGTCCAGGTAGAGCGACTGCCGGCCGGTGAGGGTGCGCCAGGGGACGCCGTGCTCCACGTTCAGGGTGAAGGGGGCGTAGGGGCGCCCGTCGGTCACCAGTCCGCTCCAGATCGGGGAGTTGATGAAGCGGCGCGGCTTCTTGGTGATCTCCTCCCAGGTCATCCGGAAATCGCGCGCCCCCTCGGATATCGCCGATAGGGGCTTGCCGACCCTTTTCCCCAGGTTCTGGTAGGCGCGATGTGCCAGCTCGCCGTTGGTCTCGGGCGCGAGAGCCAGGAGCACGTCGGCCACCACCCGCTCGTCCTCCAGGTCGACGAAGCTCCGGTCGCCCCAGGAGCGGTTCGGCAGGTCCCTCAGCAGCTTGGCGTGCACGTCATCCGCCTCATAGTGCACGCCGTGGGCGCCCAGACGGGCGATGCCGGGTCCAAGCGACATGAAGCGGTTGTAGATGTTCGGGTAATCGCGCTCCACGATGTCGAGGTTCGGCATGGTCTTTCCCGGCACCGGCTCGCATTCGCCTTTCTTCCAGTCGAGCACCGTGCGCTGGGCGATCTCGCCGGGGGTGTCATGCAAAAGGGGCGCGGCGATCACGTCCTGCATCGGCGCGGGGAGGTGCTTTTCCGAGAGCTCGCTCACCTTCTTCGCGATCATGCCGAAGATCTTCCAGTCGCTCTGGGACTCCCAGCAGGGCGGCACCGCGGCGTCCATGCAGTTCACAAAGGAATGCAGGTCGGTCGTGTTCAGGTCGCTCTTCTCGTACCAGGTGGCGGCGGGGAGCACGATGTCAGAATACATGGCCGAGGTGTCCATCCGGAAGTTGAGGTCGACCACCAGGTCCACCTTCCCTTCCGGCGCCTTGTCGTGCCAGACGATATCCTTTACCTCCCCCTTGGCGGCTTCCCCCGCGCTCACGCTGCTGTTCGTGGCGCCCAGCACGTGCTTCAGGAAGAACTCGTGCCCCTTGGCGCTCGCCGAGATGGCGTTGCCGCGCCAGATGAACCAGAGCTTCGGTGCATTCCCCTCGCGGTCCGGATCCTCGACGGCGAAGCGGGTCGCGCCGCTCTTGAGCCGCGCCACCAGCCAGGCGCGGATCTCCGCGTCGCTGCCGCACCCCGCCGCCTTCGCCTGTTCCATGAGCTTCAGCGTGTTGTCGTTGAAGTGGGGGGCGAAGGGGAGCCAGCCGAGCCGGACCGCCTTGGCGTTGACGTCGGCTGCGTGCAGCGGCATATTCCCGCCCGTCGCGGGCTTGCAGTAATCGGCGAAGTTGCGGTCGTAGCGCCACTGGTCCGAGTGCAGGTACCAGAAACTGGGCGCGTTCTGCAGCCGGGAGGAGTTGACCCAGTCGCTGGCCATGGCGACCGAGGTCCAGGGGGCGAGCGGCACCACCTTCTCCTGCCCCACGTAATGGGCGAGCCCGGCACCGTTTCTCCCGACGCTCCCGGTGAGGACGAGCGCGGTGATGGCTGCGCGGAAGATGAGATCGTTGTGGTACCAGTGGTTGATCCCGGAACCGCTGATGATCAGGTTCCGGCCGCGGCTTTGCTCCCCGTTTCCGGCCCATTCGCGGGCGGTGTTGATCAGCGTCTGCGCGTCGACGCCGGTGAACTTTTCCTGCCACTTCGGCGTGAAGGGGAGTTCCGACTCGTAGTCCCTCGGGTAGTCGCCGGAGAGCCCGCGGGACACCCCGAAATGTGCCATCATGAGGTCGAAGACGCTGGTGACCGTGACGGTGCCGCTCCTGGTCGGCACCTGCAGTGCCGGTACCTCCCGGATCGCATCCGGCTCCCCCTCGAAGCGAAAGCGCACCTTGCGGGTCTCCTTCCCGATCAGGCTCAGGGCGCAGTCGATCTCGACCCCGTCCACCATGTCCTTCATGTCGAGGTTCCACTTCCCCTCCTCCTTGCTCCAGCGCGAGCCGAGGCTGCCGTGCGGGATGCGCACCTCGCCCAAGCGGTCCGCGACGCAGAAGGTCCAGTCGGCGAGCTCGATCCCGCCGGCGCGCTCCAGCTCGTCGGCCCGGAGGAACTCCCCCTGGCGCCAGATCCCGTCCGTTTCCGAGAGCTTGACCAGGAACGGGAGGTCGCTGAACCTGGTGACGTAGTCCTCGAAGAAGGGGACCTGGCGGTCCACGTAGAACTCCTTCAGGATCACGTGGTTAAGCGCCATCCAGAAGGCGCCGTCGTGCCCCTGCTCGACCGGGAGCCAGGCGTCGGCGAACTTGCTCGCCATGGAATAGTCGGGCGACATGACCACCACCTTGGCACCTCGGTAGCGTGCCTCGGCCAGGTAGTGGGCGTCCGGGGTGCGGGTCATCGGGACGTTGGAGCCGCACACGACGATGTAGGAGGCGTTGTACCAGTCGGCGGATTCGTTCACATCGGTCTGCTCGCCCCAGACCTGCGGCGAGGCGGGGGGAAGGTCGCAGTACCAGTCGTAGAAACTGAGCGCCACGCCGCCCAACAGCTGCAGGAAGCGGGTCCCGGCAGCGTAGCTGATCATCGACATGGCGGGGATCGGTGTAAAGCCGACCACCCGGTCCGGGCCGTGCTTCTTGGTGGTGTAGACGGTCGAGGCGGCGATGATCTCGGTGACCAGCTCCCAGCTGCCGCGCCGAAAGCCTCCCATGCCGCGTTTGGAGGTGTAGGAGAGGCGCGCCCCGGGGTTTTCCACGATGCTCGCCCAGGCCTCGACCGGGTCCTCGAAGCGGCTCCTCGCCTCGGTCCAGCGGTCCAGGAGCGCGCCGCGCAGGTACGGGTACTTCACCCGCATCGTGCTGTAGAGGTACCAGGAGAAGCAGATGCCCCGGCCGCAGCCGCGCGGCTCGTAGTTCGGGATGGTGCCGTCGAACTGGGGGTAGTCGGTTGCCTGCAGCTCCCAGGCGACGATGCCGTCCTTCACGTGGACCATCCAGCTGCAGCTCCCGGTGCAGTTGACGCCGTGGGTGCTGCGCACCACCTTGTCATACTGCCAGCGGTTGCGGTAAAACTCCTCCCAGTCACGGCTGTGGGAACGGTCGTCCTTGATCCGCTGCGACATTATCTGATCCTCCTCTTGAACAGAATGGCGGCCACGATGAAGGCCCCGAAGCAGCCGAGCCCCGCCAGCGGGTAGGGATCGCACTGCGCCTGTTTCCTGGCAGCCGCATCCTTGAAGAGCGCCACGAGTGCCGTCGTCTCGGCGTCACTCAGGGGGCGACCCGCGTAGATCGCCTTCATGGCCGGGAAGCTGAGGCTCTTCAGGACCCCGCGCACCCCGCTCTCGCCCATCTTGCCGTAGAGGCCTGTCAGATCAGCCCCGAGGGCGCCGCCGTTTATCCCGGGATAGCGCAGGACGTGGCAGGAGACGCAGGGGGCACCCCCCTTGGCAAACGGCTCTTTCCCGGTGAACAGGTCGCGTCCCGTCGACAGGAGCTCCCTGGTCGGCACCGTCCCCTCCTTTTCCGGCTCGATCGGCGCTGCGGTACCCGCTGGCGCGGCCCCCTCCCTGGCGGCAGGCTGGGGAGCTCCCCCCTGCAGGAAGGCGACGATTTTCAGGGCGTCGCCGCGGCCGATCCCCAGGTTCGGCATCTCCATGCCGAACTTCTTGATCAGCTCAAGATCGGCCGGGTCCTGCTGCGCTTTCAACTGGTCGGGAGCCGTGATGATCCGTGCCAGCCAGTCGCCCGAGCGCCGGGCGCCCACCCCCTTCAGGTCGGGGCCGACGCCGTCGCCGCCGCCGATGGTGTGGCAGCTGGCACACTTCCCTTCGAAAAGCTCCTTCCCGTCATCTGCCTGGGCGCTGCCGAAGGCTGCCAGCAGGGACACCAGGGGGAGATAACGGCGCAGCGTCGTGAATGGGTAGGCCATGCGGGGATCCTCCTTGGGCCTGGGAATTAACGCGAACCAGATTAAAAACTTATTATAATGCGAATCCGTCAGGAGGAAAGGGCGAAACGACCAGCGTCGCAGCCGCGTCGGCATTTTCAGCGAAAAAAACGGGACCGGCCCGCTGTCAAATAGCGCGCTTTTCCGAGTCGTGATTCAGTACGGGAATGGGGGTGGCGAGCCAAGGGCGCCGTTTTTCCCAGAGGTAGGGACGCATTGCATGCGTCTTCAGTTTCACCGGCACTGGGAGCGTCAGGCATCGACAAATTGCGACAGTGCTGAGACGCATGCAATGCGTCTCTACAGGAGGTATGCCTGGGAAAGGGGGGATCGAGCTGCGGAATTCACTGCCAAGAAAAACGTCAAGGAGCAGATCGCATAACCTGCTCCTTGACGCGGGAACTGCACCTGCACTGGTGAAAGGCTATTTAAGGCTCGACATGTCGATGACAAACCGGTAGCGCACGTCGCTCTTTAGTACACGCTCGTAGGCCTCGTTGACCTTCTGGATCGGGATCACCTCGACATCGGATACCACCCCGTGCTCCGCGCAGAAATCAAGCATCTCCTGGGTCTCGCGGATACCGCCGATGAGCGAGCCGGCAAGATGCCGGCGCTGCATGACCAGCGGAGCGGCGGACAGTGGGATGGGATCGGGAATCCCTATCAGCACCATGGTCCGGTCACGCTTCAACAGTTCGAGATAGGCGTTGTAGTCGTGCTGGGCGGAAACCGTGTCGAGGATAAAATCAAAGCGTTTGGAATTTTCCTTGAAAGCATTCGGCGCGCTGGTGTCAATGAAATCGTCCGCGCCCAGAGCCAGGGCGGCCTCCCGCTTGCTGGCCGAGTGGCTGAGGACGGTGACTTTTGCCCCCATGGCCTTTGCTATTTTGACTCCCACATGTCCCAGTCCGCCGAGTCCCAGGATGGCGACGTTGTCCCCGGCCTTGACGCCGTACTGCCGCAAGGGCGAGTAGGTGGTGATGCCGGCGCAAAGAAGCGGTGCGACCCGCTCCAGCGGCAGCCCCGACGGGATGCGCAGGACGTAATCCTCGTTCACCGTGATGCGGGTCGAGTAGCCACCGTAGGTCGGCGTTTTGCCGTCACGCTCGTATCCGTTGTAGGTGGCGTTCATCCCTTTTTCGCAGAACTGCTCTTCGCCCTCCCGGCACGCCTCGCATTCGTGGCAGGAATCGACGAAGCAACCGACCCCGACGGTAGCGCCGGTTTGCCATTTCGTGACCTGGGCACCGGTCTTTACCACCGTGCCGACGATCTCGTGGCCGGGAACCATCGGGAAGATGGAGCCGCCCCATTCGTCGCGGGCCTGGTGGATGTCGGAATGGCAGATGCCACAGTAGAGAATGTCGATCAGGACCTCGTGGGGTCCGGGTTCACGGCGCTCGATGGAGTGGGGCACCAGCGGTGCTTTTGCAGTCATGGCAGCGTAAGCTGGGGTGTTTAACATGATTTTGACCTCCTGTTAAGACGACGATTTTGGCGAAATCAGATCTCCTCTTCTTTTTAACGGTTGGTCCCACTCTTAAGCTACCCACTTTTCTCCCATTGACAAGGGAGCCGGTGAAGATTTTCCGCTGGTTGCTCTGGAGCGAGGTGGCGAGGACGCCCTGCAGCGCAGGGGACAGAGCGAGACTGCTGCGACTACTCCCCAAAACAGGGCGACTACAAAGACAACGATAACCATCGGTTCCTCCTTAAACGGTGGATCGGTGACCGAGCAGGTCGGTCCTGCGACCCGTGGATCCGTCGATCCGGGCCTGCGAACTGGCAGAAGAAACCTCTAAAGCTCTGCCGCCTTCAGGAAAAGGATGTTGTTTTCCAGGTGGACATGCTTGTGCAGATCATCCTCGAACTCCTTCAGCTTCCGGTAGGTCACCATGAAGGTGTTGCAGACGTCACCCGGAATCGCATAGTCCTTGGCGAGATGCCGGATGGCATGGATCGCGGCGCCTATCTCGTCATGTTCGTGGCTGAGCTCCTTGAGAGATTCCCTGAGCGCCTCGATCTCCTTCGCATCCTGCGCGCCCCCCGCCTTTCTGAGCGCATCGATCATTCTGATGGCAGGGAAGAGCAATTCCTCCTCCTGGCGCAGATGGAGCGCCAGGTCGGCCGCTATCTTGTCGAAGATCGCAGCGATCTCGATCACCTCGGGGTGGTGGGCGCCGTGGACCTCGGCTATCTTGTGCGCGTAGGCGGCGATGGAGCCGGTATTCTCCTTGAGATAGGCGTGGTGCGTGTTGACGATGTAGTCGGCGAGAAACGGGAGCTCCCATGCGCTGTAGTTCTGGCTCCGGTCCACCGGCTGGCTCGCGGCCTTCTCAAGGTCCTGGAGCAGCTGCGCCATATCGATCCCCTTCTCCTTGCAGGCCGTCGAGAGTGCAACCTTGCCGCCGCAGCAAAAATCAATGCCATATTTTTCGAAGACCTCCGCGGCCCGGTAGTCTTTCGCGACGAGATCGCCGATGGTCTGCAATTCCACGTTTCCGGATGCCTGCTCTGATTCTTTCATCTGTCAATCTCCTTGTCGGCCGCCAGGCCTTTCTGCGCCATGAGCGACCCGCTCGCAGCATGGGCCTAAGCGCCGCCGGCCACTTGCCGCGGACCGCACCAGCCGCTTTCTAAATCAATCGTACCATTGATCGCCCGTGACATTATGACCCAAGTCAAGAAACGCCGCTCTTGGCAGGCGCTTGGGCCAGAAGCCCCATCCCTTCCTGACCTCCCCCTTGAAGGAACTCGAACATTGGAAGATCGACGCTAGTCAGGATGGTGAAAAGTGCGTAATTATCCATTATGACTAGGCCCATAACTCCAGTTGCCCCCAACCCGAAACCTGTTTAATGAAAAGGTTTTGCATATGCTGAATAGTTACGGTAATTTTTCACCATTCACCATTCACCATTCACCATTCACCATTCACAATTCACGGTTTAAAGAGCGCGCAGGACCGCTCAACAAGGAACAGAATCGCTCGTGCCGCTGCCAGGTTGTAAAACATGGAAATAATCCTATTCTTTCAATGGGGAGCTTTTTGGGGAGGTGAACGCAGCTCCTCTGACTGTATATCGGCATCTGATACACAGTAGGACTGTAAGCGAGCGCGATGTAACACCCGTCAGAGGTGGCCAAAGTGGATAATGGGACAATGAAACGGTACCAGAGTATCATGGCCGCCCTTATGAGCGCCGCCGCCGCATGCCTTATCGGAGTGCTGGCCGCCCCCGTCGCCAAGCCGCTGGCCTGGGCGCTTATCATCGGCATAGCAACCATGCCGCATTACCGCAAGATAAGGCAGAGGATGCCGCTCCACCCAAACTGGGCTGCCGGGCTGATGGTTCTGGTGATAACGCTCTTCATAGTTCTCCCTACCACAATTCTTGTCGTCTTCACCGTTCAAAACGCCGCCGATTGGTACAAGGACATCGACCGGCTTACGCTTTCGTTGGATACCACCTTAAGCCGCCTTCCGGCCCTGAACAAGCTGTTAGTTCACATAGAAAAAATGGGCATAGATATCACCGGTTATGCCGCAAAAGCCGCCTCTGTGGCTTCCCAACACCTCCTCAATTCAGCTGCCAATGCCGCGATCATCATGGCCAACTTGCTGGTGACCCTGGCGCTGACCTTGTTCATCCTTTTTTTCATTTACCGCGACGGCGATGGCATCGTCTCCGCAGGGGTCGACCGGTTCGCCTACAACAAGGAGAAAGCGCTCTATTATCTTTCCGAAATCCGCAGCACCACATCGGCCGTCATGGTCGGCACCCTGTTTACCTGTTTCGTACAGGGGGTACTCGCAGGGCTCGGCTATTACGCGGCCGATGTCCCCCTGCCGGTTTTGTGGGGAGCGGTCACGGCCGTGGCGGGACTGGTGCCGGTGGTGGGGACCGCAGTGGTATGGGCGCCGCTGGTCGCCATGCTTGCCTTTCAAGGAAGTTACCTCGCGGCAATCCTCCTCTCCGTTTGGTGCTTCATCGTCGTCGTTGCCGTCACCGACAACGTGGTACGGCCCCTGGCGGTGGGAGCGAATAGAAACATACCGGCCCTGGCCGTCGTTCTCGGGGCGGTGGGAGGCGTGGTGGCGCTGGGGCTCCTCGGCCTGATACTCGGGCCGATCATCTTCGCCATCCTCGTCACTGTCTGGCGTGACCTGACTGAACCGCACCCCCCATTCCCTTGACACTGGGAGGAACTCTATTTGTAAAGGATTTGCTCTTCCGTGTAATAGGTTTTCTTTGAAGCGATCTGCTCGACAATTATGGCAGCCCCGGAAGGCGAAACCTTCAGCTTGGGATTGTGCACCGACAAGAAGTCGCGTATTTCACCGGAGATTATGCCAGGGTGGTTTTTTCTGAGGTAATCGGTAGCATCTTTGAGTACTGAATGAATTGATGAAGTCAATTTATCTATGGCATCTTTCGGATGTTTACCAACGATTGATCTGGGTGAAATCTTTGCCTGCCATAAAATCTCATCGGCATATGCATTACCAATTCCGGCTAATACCTGCTGATCAATCAGAACCGACTTCAGAATAGCTTTCGGTTTCTTCTTAAACACATCCTCCAGATAATGTGAAGTAAACTCAAGTGCATCAACTGCAAACCTGCCTAAATCTGGATTCAGGGAAATATTCATCATGCCTTTAGGGTCATAGAGCACCAGTGACTGCCCGTCATTGAAGGCAATTGTCAAAATAGGAAAGGAAACCTTTTCATCCTTCGCGCCCAGTTTGAAGCCTCCGGCAAGCATCAGATGAACCAGGAATGCGTCGCCGTTGCCGAGTTCAAACAGCAGTTCTTTACCTACCCTTCTGATCCGGGTAATCTTTTGATTTCTCAGGGAGCTGCAGAAAACATTGGCTTCAACATTGAGGCGTTTATTTCCGTGATAAACGGCGTCACTGATTTCCTTTTTAAGTACAAGTTTCTGCAGTGACTCAGCAAAGACTGTCAGATCCGGCAGTTCAGGCATTTCCCTACTCCTTTGCGAAAGAAAAGGGCCTAAACCTCGGCGGTTTAAGCCCTTTTCTTTGCCATGCGCGTGACTTCGCGGTGCTGCGCTTTTCCCGCTGGCCTTAGGGGCGCTTTTTGGCCGCAGTAATGGTAGAAATGGCTTCGCGGACGAAGGAAAGATGACGCTGCTCGTCCGCCAGGTTTGACTGGATTATGGAGGAGATGTCGGGGGGCCAGACAAGCTGGGAGGCCTCCTGGTACCTTGAGTTGGTCAATTTCTCGTTGGTTTCCATCGCCTCCAAGGCGCCCTTGGTCCCGGTCAGGCTGCGCAGAGCGGTGAACCCGGTGATGACAAAGCCTTTGAAGTCAGAGGTCAAGTCCGGCGGAGTTCCACCGAGTTCCAGCACCTTCGCGGTGAGGAGATCGATATGCCTGCGGTGGTCTCCCTGGAACGAAACGAGTTTCTCCTTGAACACCTGCTCGTCTACATTTTTGATGGCCTGGTCATAAGCATGAGTGGCATCCACGTCGAGTTGGATCAGTTTTTCCAGTTGGTTGAGGATTTCATCCCTGTTCATGTGCTACCTCCTTATGGGTTTTCTCAATGCTAGCATAGCAGCGGCCTTTATCAAATGTTTTTAATATGAGCTCGCTAATCATCTACGGCTCTTCTCCCAGTTCCAGGTCGGCGTCCTCAACAGCGATCATCTCCACCTCGAAATAGAGATCCGGTCCGGCGGCAGGGCGCTCCAGCAGGGGCTTGGTGGGAGTCGGAGGAATGGTCAGGTAGACATCGTCATCCCCGCCCTCACCGGGACCGAATTCGTACCCGTATTTAGTGGTTCTTTCATCGCCGGCCGGGAAATGCGGCTCGGTCGGGGCTTCATCCTCGACAAAGGGGAACTCCTCGGCCTCGGCGGCGGGCACCCTGATGGACCGGATGTCGCCAGGCTTCATGCCGAGGACCCCCATTTCAAGGGTGGGCAGGGTATTTCCCTGACCGACCACGAATTCCAGCGTGTCCCGGTCCGCGATGTCGTAAATGGTCCCGTCTTCAAGCTTGCAAATGAAGCTGATCCTTACCCTTTTCCCCTCTTCAGCTTCCATGGATAGCCTCCTTTTGGGCCGCCGGACAATGGTTTCCTCCACCTTAATTTAGACTAGTACCCAGTCCGACTTAAAATGTCGGGTACAGCCTCTTTAATTTTGTTCTGGCTTTGTCGGTCGTGAACTGCCAGTTTATCTTCTTGATTTGGTTGTTCCTGTTTGTTTGCCAAGAATCTACTT
>Ga0209125_1001113_pt1 | contig 27536 bp, 19 predicted proteins | sample BarGraIncub1131A_FD_184503 | JGI IMG/M metagenome (GOLD analysis project Ga0209125, IMG submission 184503) | Arctic peat soil microbial communities from Barrow, Alaska - Barrow Graham LP Incubations 11-31A (SPAdes) (version 2) | ecosystem: Environmental > Terrestrial > Soil > Wetlands > Peat... | reverse complement strand
TATTTTCACCATCTTTATTAACTTTTTCCATCTTTGAAATAGATACTTCATATGCCACTTTTCTTATAACTTCATCATCTGATAATTTCTTTTGGTATTCTCTGCTCTGAAGTCTTCCCCAAATCCTTATATTATCCCCTACTTCAAGACTTTTGCAAAATCTAGAATTTCGTCCCCAGGCGATCGTAGGTATATAATCAGATTTATTATATAATCTGTTTACTGCGAGTAGCATGTCTGCAATCTCTCTCCCAAAAGGAGTTGTCCTATATACTGGGCTTTTGCAAATATATCCATCTAAAAATATTTGATTTGGATTCTTACTGCGTTCTTCACAAATTTTAATATCCCTAGCAAATACTGTTAAGATTAATCTATTAGATCCATCAACAAATTTATTGTAAGATCTAAGTTGCCCTTCAACTATAAATTCATTTCCTATATTGATACTCATACCAGCTATTAATCTTTCAGAAATTGTTATAGTTAAAATGTCTGTTGTTTCACTTAATCTCCAAACCTCGAAATCAAATACATAAAACCCTTCCCCATACATTTCATGACTAAACTTTAATTCAGATACTACCTTTCCTTCTAAATAAATCTTGTTATTTAACATAACATTATCCATCATAACCCCTCTTTCCCTTAGTTTTTTTAATAAGCTTTCCTTAGAATATAAGTATTCAGTTTTTTAATGTAATATACCTAATTTTTATATAATTTTGCTTAGATATCTCAAATAAATAACTTGTTATTTGTTTGAATGCTCCCCATATATATTTTGGCAAAATTATAACTAATTGGTGTTTCCATTATAATACAAATACCTAGTAAACTTCAACATATTTAATTTTTATTTTTGTATTTGTTTTCCTTCTCCATTTATATAATAATTATCTTTATATATCAAATCCGATATTCTTACAAATTCATACCCCTCAGCTTTTAAATATTCTAAAATTCTCGGCAAATTCTCAGGGGTGTATTTCGCATCATTGTGAAATAAAAGTATGGAACCAGGCTTAGTCTTTTTTACTATTCTATTGAATTCAATATCTGCTCCTTGTTCTTTCCAATCGATACTGTCTACATCCCATTGGATACAAAAATGGTTTGTAGCCTCTACAGTTTCTATGACTAAATTATTATACTCTCCAGATGGGCATCTAAAAAGAGTTGTTGCTTGCTTCGTTATAGACATTATTTTAGCATCCGTCATAGCTATTTCTTCAATCATTCTATCTTTAGATATTGTAGTCATTATAGGATGCTTATTGGAATGATTTCCTATTTCATGCCCTTTTTCGTACATGGTCTTTAACTTATCTGGATACTGGTCTATCCATGCTCCCACTATAAAAAATGTTGCTTTAGCATTGTATTTGTCTAATATTTTTAATATATCATCTGTTCTATCATCTCCCCAACTTGCATCAAAGGAAATTGCAATTTTCTTCTCTTTAGTATCTACAGAGTATATCGGTAATTTACGTTGTTCTTCCAAAAATACGCCTTTAGTTTTCAAGTTATAAACGCCTAAAATTATTAAAGTTCCAAAAAAAAGCACAAAAACTACTATTAACTTCTTTTTTATGTAACCCATACCCATTCTATATCCCCCTCATATCAATATAGGCAACATCAGTTATAATATGTTGCTCTTTTCTACATTTATACTTTAAATTTATATTCTAAAAGTTAAAATATATGTGTAATTTAATTTATAAAGTTTATTAATAATAATTTCTCATAAGTTATTTCTTGTAAAATTATATAATTCATTAAAAATAAAAAGCACCGATTCATTTCGATGCTTTTTATGTTATAATGTTTATAGTTAATTTTACATGAAATAAAACAGTTCATAATTCTTTTGTACTAATCGGACTGCAAGGAGGAAACGATATGTTTGAAGATGCTTTAGACCTCGCTGAAAATAAGCTTCTTTTACTTTATATTTTTTATAAAATAAAGCTCCCTATTTCTAATATTCAAATAACACAAATTATTCTAGAAAATAATTTTATAAATTATTTTACACTACAACAATATATGACGGAACTTATAGCATCTAACCTTCTTGAGCCTGCTGAGCAAAATGGCAAGCATAGATTAGTAATTACACAAAAGGGTGATAATGTTCTATCATTATTTAAAGAAAGAATTTCTGAAACTAAGATACAACTTATTGATGACTATTTAAAAATTCATCTTGAAAATATCAAAAAAGAGCTCACGGTTAGTGCTGATTACACAATAGAAAATAATAACAACTATTTAGTTAACCTAACTGCTTCGGAAGGTAATTTTACACTTATAGATATAAAACTTAGTGTCACTTCTAATAAGCAAGCACGAGATTTATGCAGCAAATGGAGAGAAAATCCTTCTGAATATTATACTAAGATAATAAACCTTCTCATAAATGATTGATTTTTATAGAAGTGTCATTCCTGTGGGCTCTCCGCCAATAGAAATGGCTTTTTTATTTTCAGTTAATTTATCAATTCTAAAAAGCAAATTGTTATAGTTATCACCTACATACAAATACTTTTCATCTTCGAGGATTCCTCTAGGCATACCGCCAATTTTTATTTTTTTTATTTCCTTATAATTATTAATGTCTAATACACTCACAGTGCCATCTCCAAAATTCGATATATAACAGTACCTTTCATTACAATACATATCCACAGGTGAGTTACCTACGGGTATATTATATAGCACGTTGTAGTTTTTTAATGAAATAATACTTATGCTACCTTTGTTATCCATACCTATATTACTTTCGCAAACTAAAATATAATTTCCATCTGGTGTAATTAGAGCTTTAGTAGGATATGCACCTACCCTAAGATTTTTGATGTTTCCATTGGGGGCACACTCTATTATTGTTATGCTATCACTATTCATATTTGCTACTATAATAAGGTTTTTTCTTTTGCAAATATAAATACTATGAGGTAAGTTACCACAGGGAATTGCTTCTACAATATGTCTTTTCTCTAAATCAAAAACTATTATATCATCACAATCTCCACAAATTACATAAGCTTTATTATCATAAACTGATAAATCATTACAGTGCATGCCTATAAAATAACTTTCAGTTTGGCAATTATCAATATCAACCATAGAAATACTATTATCATAACTATTGGCTGTTATAAGTTTATTTTCATAAACATATATACCATGAGGACCAATTTTTTTGAGATTTCTTTTATCCAAATATATTTTTTCCTCTTCTATAAATAAATCTAAGTTAACTTTTGATATGCAATCCGATGAAGTACTACATACATATAACTTTCTCAAATACCCCACCCCCTTATATCCATAATATGAAAATAGTAATATTATGCTAACATTGTTTTCAAAAAAATTAATAAGGGAGTTAATTCAAGATAGTCTCCAAATTCCAATTAAAAGTTTTTTCTTAGAGGATGCTATAACTAAAAGTATATATAGCTAGAAATGCGTTCGCTTCGCCAAGTAATTCTAAAATTTATTTTATTTATTGAAATGAAGTTGCACAATAGTATATAATAACCTTTGGGGTTATTAATATCTCTAAGGATGGAGGGTTACATTATGTATAGTTATGAACCAAAGGGAGTTTGTTCCAATAAAATTAATTTTGAAATAGTAGATGATAAAATAACTGAAGTTGTTTTTACAGGAGGATGCCCAGGAAATTTAATTGGGATTTCAAGCCTAGTAACAGGAATGAAAGTTCAGGAAGCTATAAATAGACTTAAGGGTATTAACTGTGGCAATAAAAGTACTTCTTGCCCTGACCAGTTAGCATTAGCACTTGAAGAATTAGTTATAAATGCTTAATTAAATCACACTAGAATAAATATCAAGACTAAATGCTATTTATTTTAATGTTCTTAATGAACAAAGGCACATATTACTAAGTAATATGCGTCTCTGTTGTTTATTTAATAATTATTTATAGCTATATCATTTCGTATTATTTTTCTCATATCTCCTACCATGTATAGTGAACCGCACACTAATAATAAATCATCGACTTCGCAATAACTCAAAGCTTTTTTATATGCTTCCTCATAATTTTCAATTGACTCACAACTCGTAATGTATTTATCTACTTGGACTTTTAATTTTTCTGATAGTTCTGCCCGCGCGCTATGTGGGGTAACTGTGATTACTCTACTTGCCTTTGGAACTATAGTCTTTATCATCTCTTCAACTTGTTTATCTGCAAGTATTCCTAAAATCAATATAATTTTGTTATAATTAAAATACATGTCAATACTTTCAGTAAGGTTTTTTATACCATCTATATTATGTGCTCCATCTATAACAACCAAAGGCTTTTTATTCAAGATCTCGAGCCTTGCTGGCCATTTTACATTTGAAAGGCCCGCTAAAATATTATCTTTATTTATTTTTTCCCCTTGCCCTATAAGCTCTTCTATAACATGAATTGCTACAGAACAGTTTAATAATTGATGCTTTCCTAGAAGAGCCAAATCAATAATATAATTGTTATTTAAAGTTTGAACTTTCATTTTTTGAGTTATAAAACTATAATTGCTATATACTGTTCCCTCTATAGAGGTAATTGCAACCTGCTGTAAATTTTCCTTACCTAAATATGTAGATGATTCCCGTGGTACTCTTATTAACCTACAATTTTTTTCTCTACATATTCTTTCTATTACCTCTTCGCTTTGTTTTTGCTGTGGAAACATAACTACAGGAATTCCCTCCTTAATAATGCCTGCTTTTTCATAAGCAATTTTTTCAATGGTATCACCTAATATTAGGGTATGATCCAAGCTAATAGATGTAATAACAGTTACTATAGGTACAATTACATTTGTTGAGTCAAGCCTTCCACCCATGCCCACTTCAACTACTGCAAAATCTACATTGTTCCTATAAAAATATAAAAAGCCTGCGCAAGTAATAATTTCAAATTCTGTTGGATTACTATACCCTAGTTCCACTACTTTTTCTACTGCTTTAGAAACCTCTGTTATAATATGGCTTAAATCGCCTTTAGAAATATTTACATTATTTATTTGCATCCGCTCTTCAAATTCTTCAATAAATGGCGAAATATATGATCCTACCTTATATCCTGCTTTAACCAAAATATTAGTCACCATAGCTGTGGTAGAACCTTTTCCATTAGTTCCTGCAATATGTATGCACTTTAATTTTTTATGTGGATTCCCTAAAATTCCTAATATTTTTTCAGTTCTATCAAGCCCAAGTTTGCAACCAAACTTAGCTGTGTTTTTTATATACGATATAGCCTCATCATAATTCATGCTTATCCTTCCTTTCTAACTAGGTGTGGACTGTTAACTCACTTCGATGTTGCTCATCACCTTGGGTACTACACAACCTTTTGACGTCCTCTTAAATTTTACACCAACTTAGGGCATGTTAACAACTTTTTTTCTTTAAACCTAAAATCATTTTTACTGTCTTCTCTTATTTCCATCTTCTTTTATGTACGGCAATCCTATAAATTTTTCTCTATTACAAAAAAAATACCCTATAGAGTAAACTTTTTATGTTCTTTACTCTATAGGATATATTTCAGTTCATTGTTAAGGATTTTTTTATTCTACTAAATTATATTATTTAGCAGCAGTTACATAAGCACCTTGGAACCAATGTTGTCCTAATGCTGATGTACGAACTCCCATAATATTTGGTTTTTGAACCATTGTATTTGTATATCCATAAATAGGAATTACAATGTCATCCTTCATAATAATGTCTTCTGCTTCATGTAGTAATGCCATTCTCTTAGCTGGATCTATCTCACTTTTGGCAGCTATAATCTTTGCATCATATTCTTTATTACTGTATCCTGCATTGTTGTTTCCTGAACTTGATGTAAGTAAATCAAGGAATGTCATTGGGTCTGAGTAGTCCCCAAGCCATCCATCTCTGCAAAGAATATAATTCTTATCAGTTCTTGTTTGTATGAATACTTTCCACTCTTGGTTTTTAAGTTCTATATCTATTCCAAGATTTGTCTTCCACATATCTTGAACTGCAGCAGCTATATTTTGGTGCCCTGCACTAGTGTTATAAAGAAAAGATATTTTAGGGAAGCCTTTACCTTCTGGATAACCTGCTTCAGCAAGTAATTTTTTAGCTTGAGGAATATCTCCTACTGCTGGGTAGTATTCTTTTCTTGCAAAATCCTTACCGTCTGCATCTACGCTACCTTTTGGAACAAAGGATGTTGCAGGAGTTTGCCCACCTTTACTAACGTTTTCAACTATATCTTTTCTGTTAATAGCAAGAGATAATGCTTTTCTTACTTTAGGGTTTTGTATAGCCTTAGCAGCCTCTGGGTTTATCTTAGCCGCTTGTGGTGTAAGATTTGCCTCATAGTAGTAAGTTCCATAGTTTGGAGTAATTTTGCAACTGCCATCTTTTATAAGAGCAGGAATTTCTGATTGTGGTGGAGTTTGAATGACATCCATTTGGCCTGCTTTAAATGCTGAAAGTGCTGCTGTTAAATCCTCTAACATTTTATAGTTAAGAGTATCAAGTTTAATTGATTTAGCATCCCAATATTTGTCATTTTTCACAAATGTCATTACATCTTTAGGTTTCCATTCTTTCATTTTGAATGCACCATTAGTAATGTACGTAGCAGGTTTAGTTGCCCAAGTATTATCTGTATCTGCTACATCTTTTCTAATTGGCATATATGTTTGGAAAGCTGTAAGTGCTAAGAAATAAGAAGTTGGACTTGCAAGAGTAACTACAAGAGTTGAATCATCTTTAGCCTTAACTCCAACTTCGTCAGCAGTTGCTGCTTTTACGCCAGCAGTTTTTTTGTCAGCTGCAAGTGTGCTTTCATTATAACCTTGACCATTTTTCAAATAAAACATTTGGTATGCGTATACGGCAGCAGTAGCTGGCTTTAAAACTCTTTTCCATGCATACTCAAAATCACCAGCAACAACTGGTTTACCATCTGACCATACAGCACCTGCTCTAATATGGAAAGTATAGGTCAAACCATCTTTTGACATTTCATATTTATCAGCCATACCTGGAACTGGTTTATCATCTTTGTCTAATCTCATTAAACCTTCAAAAGAATTTCCAATAACATCTCCACTATCAATTGCTTGACTTAATGCTGGGTCGAGAGTCTTAGGTTCTGCACCTAAATTAAAAGTTATTACCTGTGGTATCGCACTAGTAGTAGTTTCTGGTGCGGCTTTCTTGCTGCAACCTGATAGTAAAGATACGCTTAAGGTCACTGCAAGCAAAACGGCGCTAATCTTTGCTTTCTTATTCATTTTATTATTCCCCCTCTATTTTATATATATATATATATTCGGTGCTAAGCATCGAATTATATTCAGTAGTATACTATGCATTAACCAAGATTTTTACTCAGTTAAAATAAGTGACAAGCCACAAAGTGGTCTGTTCCTAAATTCTTCAATTCTGGATCAATCTCTGAACATATTTTCATGGCATATTTACATCTGCCTTTAAATCTACATCCTGGTGGAGGATCTATAGGTGATGGTATTTCACCTTCAAGCATAATTCTTTTTCTTAGAGCTGCTTCTTCAGGATCTGGTATTGGTATAGCTGAAAGTAATGCTTGAGTATATGGGTGCATTGGGTGTCCATATAATTCATCACTATTACCGATTTCAACCATTTTACCTAAGTACATAACTCCAATTCTATTTGATATATGTTTAACCATTGATAAATCATGAGCTATAAAGAGGTAAGTGAGTCCCATGCTATCTTGTAATTCTTCAAGCATATTTATAACCTGTGCTTGTATTGAAACGTCTAAGGCAGATATAGGTTCATCACATATTATAAATTCTGGTTGCACGGCTAGAGACCTAGCTATACCAATTCTTTGTCTTTGACCACCAGAAAATTCATGTGGATATCTGCTAGAATGTTCACTGTTTAATCCTACGGTTGTTAATAATTTTTGAATTCTTTCCATTCTTTCCTTGCCTTTATAAACACCATGAATGTCAATTGATTCTCCAACTATATCACCAACAGTCATTCTTGAATTTAGTGAAGCGTAAGGATCTTGGAATATCATTTGGATTTTTTTTCTATAAGGAAGCATCTGCCTTGGGCTTAATTTTGATAAATCATGTCCATCATATATAATTTGCCCACCCGTGGGTTCATATAACTTTATTATTGTTCTTCCACAGGTGGTTTTACCACAACCTGATTCTCCCACTAGTCCTAAAGTTTCACCTTTATTGATAGTAAAAGAAATACCATCTACTGCTTTTACATTACTTTGAGTTGGAGTAAATAACCCCTTCTTTACAGGAAAATACTTTTTCAAATCTTTTATTTCTACTAATATTTTTTCATCACTCATTATATTCTCCCCCTTCCAACAGGTGCTTTTGTCTTAGGTGCATTAGGGTGATTTAGCCAACAAGCTGCATTATGCTCAGGCGCAATTTGAAATAATGGTGGTCTTTGCTGTTCACAAATTTTCATAGCATAATCACATCTAGGTGCAAATGGACAACCTACAGGCGGTTTTAACAAATCCGGTGGTTGACCCTCTATTGGTTTCAATTTTTCCCTTACTTCACTTTTATGATTTGGAATACTGTTTAAAAGTCCCCAAGTATAAGGATGTCTTGGATTATAAAATAAATCCTTAGTAGAACCTGTTTCTGCAATTAATCCACCATACATAACATTTATCCTCGCACAAACATCTGCAACCACACCCAAATCATGTGTTATAAGGATAATAGAAGTGTTTAATTTTTGTTTAATGTCCTTCATAAGCTCAAGAATTTGTGCTTGTATTGTAACATCTAGCGCTGTTGTAGGTTCATCTGCAATTAACAGTTTTGGATCACAACATAATGCCATGGCAATCATTGCACGTTGTCTCATACCACCAGAAAATTCATGAGGATATTGTATCATTCTCTTTTCAGGACTTGGAATTCCAACTAAGGAAAGCATTTGTACTGACCTATTAAAAGCTTCTTTCTTATTTAATCCTCTATGTTTAATTAATGGTTCCATTATTTGATTACCTACGGTGAATACTGGATTTAGGGAAGTTAGCGGATCCTGAAATATCATTCCAATTTCATTTCCTCTTATTGTTTCCATTTCTTTCTCAGAAGCCTTTACAAGATCTTTTCCCTGGAATAAAATTTCACCATCTACTATTTTTCCAGTATCGGTAAGTAGTCTCATAAGTGACATCATAGTTACGCTTTTTCCACTTCCAGATTCTCCAACTATTCCAAGAGCTTCACCTTTATTTAAGTAAAAGGATACCCCTCCTACAGCTTGCACCTCTCCTACATGTGTAAAAAAGGATGTTTTTAAATTATTTATTTCAAGCAATCTTTCCATAATTTTCCTCCTAACTATTTTCTCATCTTCGGATCTAGAGCATCTCTTAAGCCATCACCAAGGAAATTAAAAGCAAGTATTGTTAAACAAATTGCCATGGCTGGAAAAAACAACTGTAATGGATAAAGTTGATATCCATCTAACGCTTCCGAAGCAAGACTTCCCCAGGATGCTTGAGGTGCAGAAATTCCTAGTCCTATAAAACTAAGGAAAGCTTCTGTAAAAATAGCACTTGGGACTGACATTGTCATTGTTACTATTATTGGTCCCATACTATTAGGAATAAGATGCTTTAGTATTATTCGCATGCTAGAAGCACCTGAGATTTTTGCAGCAAGAACAAATTCCTGTTCCTTTAGCGCCATAATCTGCGAACGAACTATTCTCGCCATTACTACCCAAAATGATATTGCCATTGCAAGTATAATACTTGACATACCACCATCAGAAGCTGGATGATCTGGTTTATTAAGAATAACCATTAAGAGAATAACATAAATCATACTTGGTACTGACCAAATTACGTCTACAATTCTCATCATAATATTATCTACGTTACCACCTGCATATCCTGCAATACTGCCATATAAAATTCCTATTACAAGATTTAATAAACTTGCAATATATGCAATGCTAAGTGAAATTCTAGCTCCATACAATATTCTTACAAATTGGTCACGACCAAACTTATCAGTTCCAAGCCAATGAGCTGCACTTGGTCCTTGGTTTGAAATTCTAAAATTTTGCGAATAATAATTATAATGTGACAACATTGGGCCAACTATAGCAGCTATAGTTATGAATATAACGAAAACTAGGCCTCCCATTGCAAGTTTGTTTTGTTTTAATCTTCTCCAAGCATCTTGAAAATAAGTTTCACTTGGTCTAACTATTTCATTTAATTTTTTCTCATCCTTTGGTATTTTTTCAAATAACTCAGTATTTATTTCCATCCTTATGCCCCCCCCTTATGCCTCAATTTTTATTCTTGGGTCAATTACTGCGTACAGTATATCAACTAAAAGATTCGCAACTATTAAGAATGTAGCATCTAAGACTACAAAACCTAATAACACCGTATAATCTCTGTTACCAATACTTGCAATGAATTCACGACCCATGCCTGGAATTCCAAACAAACCTTCAATTACAAAGCTACCAGTTAAAACACCAGCAAGCAGTGGTCCAATATAAGTCACAATAGGGATTAATGAGTTTCTTAAAGCATGTTTATATATAACTACATTTTTAGAAAGTCCTTTAGCTCTTGCAACCCTAATGTAATCTTGCCTTACAACATCAAGTAAAGCTGACCTTCCAAGTCTTGCAACAAAAGCCATTGCAGATCCTCCAAGAGCAATTGCCGGAAGAATATAATCCTTTGGCGAACTAAGTCCTATGGCATTAAATATATGAAGCTTTACTGCAAACACATAAATCAATAGTGTGGCAATTACAAAACTCGGGACCGTAATGCCAACGGTTGCAATAAGCATACATAATTTATCCTGCCATTTACCTTGATTAAGAGCTGCAACTATTCCCATATATACCCCTACTAGCATAGCGAAAATCATAGAAATCACGCCTAATCTAGCAGAAACTGGAAGTGAATATGCTATAATTGAATTAACTGTTCTTCCTTCATACTGCATTGAAGGTCCTAGATCACCATGCGAAAGACGTTTTAAGTAAAGAGTATATTGTACGAAAACAGGCTTGTCCAAACCATATTTTATATTCAAATTTTCTAAAGCTTGTGCAGTTTGCTTTTTTTCACTAGAAAATGGTCCACCAGGCATTAATCGCATTAAGAAAAAAGTTATTGTTATAACCACAAAAATTGTAATCACAGTAGAAAATATTCTTTTAACAATGAAACTTAGCATATTTTAACCCCTTCCCTCTTATAATGTTGATACTTTTAATGTTGACACTTTTGTGTATTCCCTTATAGAAATACTAATCTTAGATTTGCTACCTAACTTTTCAACTCATCTTTAGTTGATTCGTAAAATACACGCTTGTCTCAATATTAAAAGATTCGAAATTGATTACACTATTGAAATTTACCATCATGAATATTTCTTATAGAAATTCTAGCATGTAATCCCATTGTTGTCAAATTGTTCATTTTTATTCGACATCTTAACTAAACTTCTCTGTTTTATAACAATTAGAATAGTCTAAAATTTAAAATGCATCATTATTTTCTTTATATCTTTACTTTCCCCCTTATTCTAATTTTAATTATAATTTGAATTTTCCAAAAGTCAATGTAATATTTGTTAAAGTATGACTAAATTCTTTATATTATTCATATTTCATTTATAATCTTTTCAATTATTTTGCATGTTTTATTGTGCTTATCTAGCATAGCCCTCAGATTTAGTAGTAAACCTGCTATACTTATTTTAGAAAAAATTACTAAAATATTAATATATTATGAACAAACATTAAACATATCAATGTGCTTAAATATAGAACTTAGTTAATACTCATTCAACTATGTGCATAAATATTCACTTGATTTTATGTTTCTATTCCATTTTCGCCTTTATATGTTATCGATTTGCATATATTGAAACAGTTTATTTACTATACCTAACTAATATTGAATGTAAAAATTTGAATATTGTAAATATGAATATTTTTGTGCAGAATTGTGTATTAAAAAGAACTTATGAAGTAAACCTATTTATAATTCATCAGTTTTTCGGTCTGACTATATCTTAATTCGTATTTCCTTTTTTAAGATCACCTAATATTAAGGTTATTCAGAGGCTCCTAAACTACATTTTTGTTTTGATTGATTCTTATCTCTATTATATAATAGACCTAATGACACATTCCAATCTACTTTCTTTCATTGTTGCTTATCATTATGATTCAACTCATAGTAATTCACAAACCAAGCTAATTTTCTATATAAAGTTATAGTCATCTCTTTCATGTCCTTCTTTATTGTTGTTCAATTACCGATAACCCCTTTAATCTTTCACTGATAATCTTCATTTTTTTTGATTCATATGTTAAGAATTGAGTCATAGCTTGATGTTGTGTATACGTTTACTTTTGCTTGTTATATTTCTATGGTGAAATCAAAGAAAATTAGACACTTCTTTTTTACCCGTAAATCTATAACTTTAGTTTTTTCTGGATAAGACTTACATTAAGCCTTTTTAAAACCTGAATCCCTACTTTGTAATCATAATTTGTATCTTTCTTATTTTTTAATATTTAACTCACATTATGCGGAATGCATAAAGCCTAAAGCTATTTAATATTTTTATGCAAGTTAAATAAGATCAATAACAAAGAAACTCTAAAATAGACCTTATTCAAATGTCTATTTTAGAGTCAACAGTTTATTTTTTTTATAATATAAGAGCTCTTTTAAATGAAGCTTATTTTAAATTTTCTATACTTTGAAGTACTGAATTGTACATTTCTTTATACTTTTCGCCTTTAGCTTTTTCTTCTTCCACTACCTCTACTGGAGCTTTAGCTGTAAATTTTTCATTACAAAGCTTCTTCTCTACTCTGTCTATCTCTTTTCCTAATTTTTCTTTTTCTTTATTTAATCTTTCTAATTCTTTTTCTAAGTCTACAAGCTCAAGTAATGGCATATATACCTCAGCGCCTTTAGTTACTACTGTAACTACATTTTCTGGTGCTTCATCTTTGGAAGCTAAAAATACTACCTCACTAGCTGATGCAAGTTTTTGGAAATACATCATGCCTTCTTCAAATGCATCTTTTCCTTCTGTAGCATATATAAATACTTTAGCTTTTCTAGAAGGAGGTACATTCATATCCGCTCTAGCATTCCTTACGTCTTTTATTGCTTCTATAATATAGTTCATGCATTCTTCAGCTTTTTCATCATTAAGATCCTCTTCATACTCTGGCCATTTAGCAATAGTAATAGATTCAAACTCATTATCTAAATGAGTATAAATTTCTTCTGTTATAAATGGCATAACAGGATGGAGCAATTTAAGTCCAGTTTTTAATACACTATTTAATACATTAAGTGCAATACCTTTGGCTTCACAATCTTCTGCATATAATACTGGTTTAACAAGTTCAATATACCAATCGCAGAATTCTGTCCACATAAAATCATTAACCTTTTGAAGAGCTATTCCAATTTCAAACTTCTCGATATTTTCTGTAACTTCTTTTACTACAGTGTTCATTCTTGATAATATCCATTTATCTGCAACAGTGTAGTTTTTATTGTCTTTATATTCTGTCATTAATTTTTCATTGAAGTTCATCATTACGAATCTTGAAGCATTCCAAATTTTATTAGCAAAGTTTCTAGCTGCTTCCACTCTTGACTCATAGAATCTTATATCGCTACCTGGTGCATTTCCTGTTGCAAGTGAGAATCTTAATGCATCCGCACCATATTTTTCTATTACGTCTAATGGATCTGTACCATTTCCTAGCGACTTAGACATTTTTCTTCCTTGATCATCTCTAACCATTCCATGCATTAATACTGTTTCAAAGGGTACTTCATTTAAATTATAAATTCCCGAAAAAATCATTCTTGCAACCCAGAAGAATATAATATCGTATCCTGTTACTAAAACACTGGTTGGGTAGAAGTATTTTAAATCCTCTGTATTATTTGGCCAACCAAGAGTTGAGAAAGGCCACAATGCAGAACTAAACCAAGTATCAAGTACATCTTTATCTTGCTCTAAATTCGTGCTATTACATTTACAACAATTCTTTGGCTCAGTTGATGCAACTGTAATTTCTCCACAATCTTTGCAGTACCATACTGGAATTCTATGCCCCCACCATAATTGTCTTGATATACACCAATCTTGAATGTTTTCCATCCAATTAAAGTAGGTTTTTTCAAATCTCTCTGGAACAAATTTAGTTTTCTTTTCGCGTACAGCATCTATAGCAGGCTTTGCAAGAGATTCCATCTTAACATACCATTGTTTCGATAACAGTGGTTCTACAGTTGTAGAACATCTATCATGGGTACCTACATTGTGAGCGTGGTCTTTTATTTTAACCAATAGTCCTGCACTATCTAAATCTTCTACAATAATCTTTCTTGCATCATATCTATCAAGACCTGAATATTTCCCATAACCTTCACTGATAGTTCCATTTTCATTGATAACCACTATTTCAGGTAGATTATGTCTTTTTCCTATTTGGAAGTCATTAGGATCATGTGCTGGAGTGATTTTAACTGCACCTGTTCCAAAATCTAAATCAACGTAATCATCTGCAACTATTGGTATTTCTCTATTCACTAGAGGTAAAATTAATGTTTTCCCTACTAAATGCGAATAACGAAGATCTTTAGGATTTACTGCCACTGCTGTATCTCCAAGCATAGTTTCCGGCCTTGTAGTTGCTATTTCTAAAAATTCATCAGTGCCAGCTACTGGATATTTTATATGCCAGAAGTGACCTGCTTGTTCTTCAAATATTATTTCGGCATCTGAAATTGCTGTCATACATTTAGGACACCAGTTTGTTATTCTATTTCCTTGATAAATAAGCCCATCATTATATAACTTAACGAAAACTTCTCTTACTGCATGATTTAAGTTCTCATCCATGGTAAAACTTTCTCTTGTAAAGTCAGCAGAACAACCCATTTTCTTTAATTGCCCTCTTATTTTTTCTCTATATTCATCAGTCCACTGCCAAACTTTCTCTAGGAAGGCTTCTCTTCCCATTTCTTTTTTCTTAAATCCTTGCTTTAAAAGTTCATTTTCAACCTTTACTTCTGTTGCAATACTAGCATGGTCTTCACCCGGAAGCCATAAGGTGCTATAACCTTGCATTCTTTTAGTTCTTACTAAAATATCTTGAAGCGTATTATCAAGAGCGTGGCCTAAGTGTAATTTCCCTGTAATATTCGGTGGTGGCATCATAATTGTGAAGGGCTTTTTATTTTTATCAACATCTGGAGTAAAATATCCTTTTTCTTCCCACATTGCGTAAAGTCTTTCTTCAAAATCTTTTGGATCATAATTCTTAGCAATATTATTAATTTCTTCCATAATTAATTCCTCCTAGATAATATTTATTATGTAAATTTGTTGCTGGCCATAAACTTAAAAAACAATAAAAAAAGAGCCTTCGTCTATAAAAGGACGAAGAACTCGCGGTACCACCTTTTTTCCTGCAAATATCTACAGGCTCTTAATAATTTAACGATTAAGATAACCGTCTTTGTCTACTACTTATTAATAAATAAATTCAACAAAGAAGCTCCGAAGCTACCTTCAAGGTTTTTCATATAGAAGATCTTACAACCTATGGATCTTCCTCTCTTAATACTAATTTCCCTTTACTCCTCTTCATCTAAGCTTTTCAAGGATTATAAAATTTTAGTTTATTCTTTATTATACCTCTTCATTTATATATATGTCAAGATATTTCATTACTTAAATTAGAAATAATTTAGAATGTCACATCTACATAATATTTCATATTATATAACCATAACAACTTTATAATATGGAGGTATCTATGAAGATTAAAAAAATTTCAATTTTTTCAATACTTTTATCTCTTGCCTTAATAACAACTTTATTTTCTGGTTGTAAAAAAGCCACTAATGATACACTCGTAAAAGTAAAATTAAATGAAGTAGTTCGCTCTATTTTCTATGCACCTATGTATGCAGCTATTTCTCAAGGTTTCTTTAAAGAAGAAGGTATTGAAATTGACCTTTCAACTGGCCAAGGAGCAGACAAAACCATGCAGCAAGTTTTAAGTAATGCTGTAGATATAGGTTTCTGTGGACCAGAACAAGTTATTTACATTTATAATCAAAAGCGTGCAGACTATCCCGTAATATTTGCACAACTAACACAAAAGGACGGTGCTTTCTTAGTAGCTAGAAATACCGAAACAGACTTTAACTGGGAATCCTTAAAAGGTAAAACTATAATAGGTGGAAGACCTGGTGGCGTACCTGAAATGGCTTTAGAGTATGTTTTAAGAAATCATGGTATTGACCCAAGCAAAGACATAGAACTTATTACGAACTTAGCTTTCACAGCTACTGCTGGAGCTTTTAAGGGAGGTACCGGTGATTATGTTACTCTTTTTGAGCCTACTGCTAGTATGATGAAAAAAGATAATTCCGGATACAATGTAGCCTCCGTAGGCGCATCTGCTGGAACCATGCCGTACACTTGCTTTTTTGCTACAAAATCTTATATAGAAAAAAATCCAGTAATAATAGAAAAGGTAACTAGAGCAATTTATAAAGGACAAAAATGGGTAAGTAGTCATTCTGATGAAGAAGTAATTAGTTCAATTAAGTCTTTCTTCCCTGGCGCAGATGAAACAGTGCTTATTGAGTCTATTAAAAACTATAGAAATATAAACGCCTTTTCACCAGACCCTATATTAAAATCCGATGATTTAACCAGACTTATGGATATAATCCAATCCTATAAAGCAGAATTGATCCCACAAAGACCTGCATTTGATAAAATCGTCAATAATACTTTTGCTGAAAAAGTAGTAAAAGATCTAAAATAGAAAGAAATTTCTCATTCGTGCCTTGCAATATGAGCTCGAAACTGTAAATTCTATTAAGAAATGCTAATCTTTTGCTCATATAAAATTTTCTGACGCTCACATTCGGCGTCCTGCCTCAGGTTCGCTAGCCTGCCGTCCTGGCAGGCTCACGACAATTTTATATTCGCAAAAGAAGAATTTCTAAATGGAATTTCAATGTTTATTCGCTTCTTATTGCAAGTCACTTCGGAGAAATTTCATATCCCATTAGTATACAAAGCAAGTTAAAACTATATTTATGAAGGTTCGTCATTTAAGAACGTGAAAGATAGTCTATAATAAGTTTTACACAATCTTAGTTTATGTAGTGAAACTTTCGCCTAAATATTTCAATATTCTTACAATTAATAATTATTATGCTTTCTTTAAAAAATGCTCAGAAGACTACTTGAAATAGATAAATATGAAATTTAGCTGGCGTGACGTACAATACAAACACAGAAACTAGAAATTTTCAACTTAGGTATTTTTCTTAGATTATGCTAACAAAAGTATATATTGCGCAGAATGCATTCAAATAAGCTTTAGTAATTCAAGATTTATTTTATTTGCAGATGCGTTAATAAAAACATTTGTTTGAGCGCACAACAATGGAGAATTGTTGTGTACCCATGAGGAATACTAAGGGGAAAGCGAGTTAATGTTTTTTAGCAGATGCAGATAAAATAAATTTTAGAATTACTTAGTAAAGTGAGAGCATTTCCAGCAATATATACTTTTCGTTATAGCATAATATAAGAAAAATTTCTTAATGTAATTTCTTGTTTTAGTCTATTTTTTTATCACTAGCTATTTCCTCATGAGCTCCTTCAACTTCTACTTCACCCTCAAGATTTTTTAAAGCAGCAGACATCATTAACTTTATTCTATTAATTTGATTTACTTCACTAGCACCAGGATCATAATCTATAGCAGTTATATTTGCGCCTGGGTACCTTCTCTTTAATTCTTTGATCATCCCTTTACCTGTCACATGATTAGGAAGACAAGCAAAAGGTTGCATGCACACTATATTTTTTGTACCACTTTCAATAAGTTCCACCATTTCACCAGTCAAAAACCACCCTTCACCTGTTTGATTACCCAAGGATAAAATAGGTGATGCTCCCTTTGCTAATTCTTGTATATTCTTTGGTGCGTGAAATCTTTTACTATGGCCAAGAACTAATTTCATATGTTTTCTAAAACTTTCTATATATGCAATTGCTATATCATTTAATATTTTATCCTTCTTACTCTTTCCCAAATATTCATATTTAAAATTAGCATCATAAGCACAGTATAGGAAAAAGTCTATTAAATCAGGCATAACTGCCTCTCCACCTTCATTTTCAATAACATCTATAATGTTATTGTTAGCTGTAGGGTGGAACTTAACTAAAATCTCTCCTACTAGACCTATCTTAGGTTTCAGAATATTTTTAAGTTCTAAATTATCAAAATCAGCCACCATAGAAGAAATATTATTTTTAAACTCTTGGCGACTTCCCTTTATTACTGATTCCTTACAGTTTTTCACCCATTTTTCATAAAGTAAATTAGCTGAGCCAAGTATCCTCTCGTATGGCCTAACCTTGTAGAGCATTCTCATAAGTAAATCACCGTACACCAAGGACATTATTGATTTTTTAACCAATGAAATTGAGAATTTAAAACCTGGATTAGACTCAAGTCCAGCAGCATTTAATGATACCACTGGAACTTTTGGGAATCCGGCTTCCTTTAATGCTTTCCTAAGGAATCCAATGTAATTTGTAGCTCTGCATCCTCCACCAGTTTGAGAAATTATAACAGAAGTATTTTCTATATCATATCTACCTGATTTTAACGCAGCAATTATTTGACCTACTACAATTATTGTAGGATAGCAAGCATCATTATTTACATATTTTAAGCCTTCCTCTACGGCCTCAGTATCTACTGAAGGTAAAATCTCTAAATTATATCCTGATGAATTAAATGCTTCCTGTATAAATTGAAAATGTATTGGAGACATTTGTGGAGATAATATTGTGTGTTTTTTTCTCATTTCTTTAGTGAAAATAATCCTACTATGGACCTCCTCAGTTTTCTTAGGCAAAGTCCCATTTTTATCCCTTTCATTAAGGGCGGCCTTTAATGACCTAATTCTAATTCTCGCTGCTCCCAAATTATTTCCTTCATCAATTTTTAAAGTTGTATATATCTTTCCACTATTCCCTAAAATCTCTTGAACTTGGTCTGAAGTAACTGCATCAAGTCCACACCCAAAAGAATTTAATTGAATTAGCTCAATATTTGGCTCTTTTGCTACAAAACTAGCTGCAGCATATAGCCTAGAATGATATACCCACTGATCCACTACTCTTAAAGGCCTTTCAACAACACCTAAGTGAGCCACTGAATCCTCTGTAAGAACGGGCATATCAAAATCTGTTATTACACTGGGTATGCCATGATTAATTTCCGGATCTATATGGTAAGGTCTCCCAGCTAAAACTATACCCTTCTTTCCCGTTCTTCTAATATATTCAATTACTTCTTCACCCTTACTTTGAATGTCTAATTTTACCTTTTCAGTTTCAGTCCACGCCTTTTTAGCAGCTTTTGCAATTTCATCTTTATGGATGGCAAAACATGATAACTCATCAGATAATCTACTAACTAATTTTTTATCATTGTCTAAAGATATAAAAGGACTTAAGAATTTAATATTTCTTTCCTTTAATATATCCATATTATTTTTTATCACTTCAGGATAGGAAGTTACTATTGGACAATTGTAATGATCGTCTGCTCCTGGCTGTTCTTTTTTCTCATAGGGAATACAAGGATAGAATATAGTGTCTATTCCATTATTTATAAGACTCATTATATGCCCATGAACAATTTTAGCAGGATAACAAGCAGATTCTGAGGGTATAGTATCTATTCCCATTTCATATACCTTTTTAGAAGATCTTTGAGATAATTCTACCCTAAAGCCCAATGTTGTAAAAAAAGTAAACCAAAATGGATAATTTTCATATATGTTAAGTACTCTCGGAATGCCGATTACGCCTCTAAAGGCCTCTTCTTTCTTTAATGGAATATAATTAAATATTCTTTTGTATTTATAGTCATAGACATTAGGAATTTTTTCTTTTTTATCGCTAGGACCTAGTGCTTTCTCACAACGGTTTCCTGATATAAATTTCCTCTTATCATCAAATTTATTAATTGTAAGAACACATTGATTTTCGCATTGTTTACATCTACCCATGTTCGTTTCTACTTTAAAACTATCCAATTGTTCGAGTGTTAATAATGTAGAAATTTTTCCATCTTCAGTTCTTTCCTTTGCAATAAGTGCTGCCCCAAAAGCTCCCATTAGACCTGCAATATCTGGCCTAACTGCCTCTCTTCCTGAAATTAATTCAAAAGCCCTAAGTACTGCATCATTATAAAAGGTTCCACCTTGAACAATTATCTTTGCGCCTAGGTCCTTTGGATCCCTTATTTTAATAACCTTTAATAGTGCATTTTTTATAACTGAATAAGAAAGACCTGCTGATATATCACCTACAGAGGCACCTTCCTTTTGAACCTGCTTAACTCTTGAATTCATAAACACAGTGCATCTTGATCCTAGGTCCACTGGACTTTTAGAACTTAAGGCTACATTTGCAAAATCCTCTATTTCCATATTTAAAGACTGAGCAAAGGTTTCTATAAAAGAACCACAGCCAGAGGAACAAGCTTCATTTAGCATTATACTATCAATGACGCCATCTTTTATTTTTAGGCATTTCATGTCTTGTCCACCAATGTCTAATATAAAATCTGCTCCTGGTAAAAAGAATTCTGCTGCCTTGTAATGAGCTATAGTTTCAATTTCTCCAATGTCTACTTTTACTGCAGCCATTATTAATCCTTCACCATAACCTGTCACTGCTGAATTTCGAATAATTACATCGCTAGGTAAAATAGTGTATATTTGCTTTAATATTTTTCTAACTAACGTTAATGGATTGCCTTCATTGCTTCCATAATAAGAGTATAAAAGTGCACCCCCATCATCGATAAGCGTAGCTTTAGTAGTAGTTGATCCAGCATCTATTCCCAAAAAACAATTCCCTTTGTAGCCATTTAAATCTCTTCTTTCTACCTTATATTGGCTCTGTCTTTCATTAAAAGCTTTTAGCTCTTCCTCATCTATGAATAGTGGTCTAAGCCTTTGAACTTCCTGTGCGGATGCTTCCTTAAGCTTTGGAAGTTGCATCTTTAATTCTTCAAAGGAAATAGTGTACTCATCCTTTGATGCCATAGCAGCGCCTAGTGCAACAAATAACTGAGAATCCTTTGGAAAAATAATTTCATCCTCAGTTAATTTTAAGGTTTCAATGAACCTTTGTCGTAGTTCAGACAAGAAATATAATGGTCCACCTAAAAATGCAACATTCCCTTTAATTGGTCTACCACAAGCAAGTCCACTAATTGTTTGATTAACTACTGCTTGAAAAACTGATACAGCAATATCTTCTTTTGCAGCCCCTTCATTTAATAAGGGTTGAATATCAGTTTTTGCAAAAACTCCGCATCTAGCTGCAATGGGATATATAGTTTTATGGGCCTTTGCAAGTTCATTAAGTCCTGTGGCATCCGTTTGAAGTAGTGATGCCATCTGATCTATAAATGCACCAGTACCTCCGGCGCATGTACCATTCATTCTTTGATCAATGCCCCCATCAAAATATATAATCTTTGCATCTTCTCCACCAAGCTCAATAGCCACATTAGTTCTTGGAATAATATTTTCTATTGCATAAGTGCTAGCTACAACTTCTTGAATGAATTTAACATTCAACCATTTAGATAAAGCTAGTCCACCAGAACCTGTCACCATTATAGTAATATTGCAATCTTTAAAATTATCATAAGCTTCGTATAAAATATCAGCTATTGTACTTTTTATATCAGAAAAATGCCTTTGATATTTACTATATATTATTTTTTCTTGCTGATTTAGTACTACTATTTTAACAGTAGTAGACCCCACATCTAATCCAACATTTAATATTTTTTTCATATTTATCTTCTCTTTCCCCGAAGGTTTGAATTTATTCTTATTTTTAAAACCTAATATTTAATTATATATGTTTATACATCCCTATTCAATGCTCATATTTTTTCAAATTATTTAAAATATGAGTGAATAACCTAATTATTCCTATATAGTGTCCATACTCTTAGAAAATCAATTTTATTTTCAGTACTGCACTGCACACCCTCCATATTACAATTTCTACTAATTACATATTATTCAAATTCTCTATAAATATCAACTACTTTTACAGAAAATTAACATATAAATATATTACATTATAACTCAATAGCAATAATATTTCAAAGCCGTACTATTAACCACTTCAGGAGGTAATTTTTACCCCCACTGAAGTTTTTTCACTATTAAATTATATATCTTCCCTATTATAAAAATAGAGGACCATCCTTCTAAAATGTCGTTAATCATCACCTGCGGTGCTGCAATATTAACGACTTCAGAAGGAGATTTATACATCTACTGACCTTTTGTGTTTGTTATATTATAGATCCCCCTGAAAAATAGAGGACCTTCCTTCTAAAATGTCGTTAACAATACATTATTAAAAACCATATACTAAAGTATATCTTTCGAGGAGATGATAAAGTGATTAAAGTAGAGATTAATAATATATCCATGAATTACCATTCTTTAACTGCAGAAACTCCAGCTTTAAAAGATATTTCATTTGGCGTACAAGAAGGTCACTTTTTAAGTATTGTAGGCCCTTCTGGTTGTGGAAAATCCACGCTATTAAATATAATAGCAGGCTTAATTACTCCCTCTAATGGAGAAATAATTATTAAAAATTGTGACGATTGTTCAAGTTTTTCAAAGATTGGATATATGTTTCAAAAGGATCAGTTATTCGATTGGTTAACTATATGGGACAATGTTCTTTTAGGTCTTAAAATTAACCATTGTATTACGGATGAAAACAAGGATATGGTGAAAAATCTTTTAACAAGATATAATCTCTGGGAATTTAGAAATCATCATCCCAGAGAATTATCTGGAGGTATGCGCCAAAGAGTTGCTCTAATTAGGACCTTAGCTTTAAAACCCGAAGTACTTCTTTTAGACGAGCCTTTCTCAGCACTAGACTATCAAACTAGACTAAACATTAGTGATGAAGTTTATGAAATTATAAAAAAAGAGAAAAAGACTACTATAATGGTAACTCATGATATTTCAGAAGCCATCTCTATGTCAGATGAGATTATTATTCTTTCGAGTAGGCCTGCTATAGTTATTAAAAACATAAGCCTTAAGTTTGAAGAAAATTTTTCTCTCCCTTTGAAACGTAGAGAAGCTCCAAATTTTAGAGTTTATTTCAATGAAATTTGGAAGGAGATGAATAGCAATGCTGATTCAAAGCGATGAACACAAAAATTATATTAAAAGTGTAAAAAGGGAAAAATACTGTGTTATTCTTACACGATTAGTGATACTAATTGCTTTTTTTAGTTTGTGGGAAATAGCTGGCAGGTTAAAATGGATTGATTCTTTCTTAACAAGTACTCCAACTAAAATGTATGATTCACTTATACAGATATATGCTGAAGGTACACTACTTTATAATATCTTTATAACCTGTTTTGAAACAGTAGTAGGTTTTGTGCTTGGGACTATTTTAGGCGCTTTAATTGCAATCCTATTATGGTGGTCGGATTTTGTTTCAAGAGTTTTAGATCCATACTTAATAGTATTAAATGCACTGCCTAAAGTAGCTCTTGCACCTATTATTATATTCTGGGTAGGCAACGGAATAAAGGCAATAATAGTAATTGCACTTTTAATATCCATAGTTGTAACTATAATAAGCATACTAAGCGGCTTTAAAGAAGTGGATGAAGATAAAATTAAGCTTTTGAAAACCTTCGGAGCTTCTAAATTCCAAATACTAATTAATCTAATTATTCCTGCATCAATACCGACTCTTATTTCTGCATTGAAGATTAATGTAGGGCTATCATGGGTAGGTGTAATAATGGGTGAGTTCTTAGTGGCTAAAAACGGCCTAGGATTCCTTATAATTTTTGGTGGACAAATTTCTCAACTAGACATGGTAATGATGAGTATAGTAATACTTTCTATCTTAGCTTACCTCATGTATGAAATGGTTGCATTTATCGAAAGAAAAGTAGTAGGCAAAAATAAATAAAATTTGATTTTATGTGAATATAATTATAATCCTTGGACAGTATTTATATGGAATAATAAACACAAAATAGTAATATCCTAATTTAGGCACATTAAAATAAATAACACCCAATATGCTAGTTTTTTTACATCTTTGACTTATCATTTATTTTTATGTGCATTAGAATAACAAATTTATAACTCTTTGGAAAAGTATAAGGAGGGAAAAAATGGACTACTTTCAAAAGGCTAATGACATATACAATACTAAGGACTACAATAGAGCAATTGCTCTATATAAAAAAGCTGCAGAAATGAAAGACAATGAGGCTGGTGCACTATATAATACCGCAGTATGTTTTATTCACTTAAAAGAATATGAAAAAGCAATACCCATATTTCATGATGCTATAGACCTACGGAGGGAGAGCAAGTATTTCTTCAATTTAGCCTACTGTTATGCCATGTGTCTCAACAAACCAAAAGCATTATATTACTTCAATACTGCTTGGACACTAAATAATGAAGACGAAGATTGCGAAAAAGCCATTAACTTATTATTAAAAAGTTATAGAATAGCTCCCTAAAACTTAGGGGGCTATTCTATAATAAATCTCTTTTACCATTCTCCAGCTATACTCTGCTGCTTATGGTCGATAACAAATCTTTCACTATCAAAGTAATCCCCACCAATTAAAAATGTAGGATCTACATTAATCCATTTATTTTCTTCCTCTAAATATACCTGATTCCAGGCATGACTTACCCAACTATTGCCATTAAACCCTTGACCAGTTATAATTCTTACCTTTATATTATTAGCTTTACTCATAGCTGCAAATAAGCACGCATAATCAAAGCATATTCCACTTTTCGAGTTAAAGGTTGGAACGGCGCCGGATTTCACTCCTAAATCATTATTTAATACTCTATTGGCTTTTGCATCATCATATACTATTTCACTACCTACCCAGTTATAAATGAGCTTTGCCTTTTGCCTAGTTCCATTTTTATTTTTAGTAAGATTAATTGCGAACCTATTAATTTCATCATTAGATTGAACCCCTTGTTCCAAGGTAATACCGTTATAGTAAGTTATAACCCTTTGCTGGTTTTGTAAATTTGGCTCCTGCGTAGTAGATTCTTTTACTACGATTTTAAAAGAGTTATTAACTATATTAGGTAATTTTTTTGCAAGTTTGGAATTTGTCAATGGAATAACTACTTCCTTAGATATATAATTATATAATTGTGATTCTTCTAAGTACTTATTGTATGAATCAGTTATCTTAAGAAGTGATAGAAAATTCAACATAAAAGCAATAACAATCACATAGCATATTGCTTTAGGCACTTGAAATATAGCTCCTACAATTCTTTTAAAAAAAACACTTTTATTCTTTAAACTATCTTCAATGCTATCAAACAAAGGGTAAATAGTAATGTGACTAATAAGATTAACTACAAAATTTATGACAGTATAAATTATTAGTATCACAATCGGCATGAATAATACATAAATTACTAATGGTTTGCTATTAATAAACTCTATACCCTTTAAAGGTATATTTTTATATATTTTTTCATACATACCTACATTATGTTGAAGAAAGATTTTTTTGGTGTAATAAATACCTAACAATAGTGAACCTAAAAAAGAAACGCTTTGAAATGCTCCCTGAATAGATCCTTTTATATTTTCAGATGAAAATTTATATATAAACCCTTTTATTACTGGGTATATAAAGAATAATAATAAAATTAAAGTTAAAGGTTCTTTAAACAAATCTATCACCTGCTTTCGTTATTATGCAATTGCAAGCAAAGTTGCAATCTTCTACGCTCCTATAAATCCTCCACACCATTAATTAAATCTCCTAACACTTTTTTAATTTCATCCCATTTATAGCCACGCCTTAAAAGATAGTCTCCTAACTTTTTATATAGCTTTATTTTCTGAGTCTCTGACTTAATTAATATATTGTATCTTTTACTAGCGAGTTCCTGTAGTTTTTTATAATCTTCTTCAGATGTATCTTCAGAAGATTCCTTTTCACTCGGTTCCTCACTTTTATCATTTTTAGTTATTTTATCCAAAACCTCATTTACTATTTGAAAATCATATCCATTTCGAACTAAATAGTCTGCTGTTTTTTTATAAAGTTTTTTTGAATCCTTTTCACTCTTAGCGATTGTCATCATTCTTTTTTCGCCGAGTATCAAAGCCGTTTGGAGTTGTTGCTCAGTAGTTATTTCATTAAGGGCTTCTTGAATTAATTCTTTTGGCAGATATTTTTTTAGTAGTGTAAACTTAATTTTATTTTTCCCACTTGTCTTAATTTTTTCCTTTATAAATAAGTCCACAAATCGCTTATCATCAACAAACTCATATTGCTTTAAAAACTTCATTACCCTATCTATGGTTTTACTATCAAACTCTTTTGCTACTAATTTATCTACTACTTGCTTAGCTGATTTAAAGCTTCTTTCTAAAAAATGAAGTGCGCAGTTTTTTCCCTTTATATAATTATCTTCATTTATTATATCTTGTAGCCCCTGTTTTTCAATAGTTGCGCCTTTTGTGATATTATGGATATACACAAGTGCTGCATCACAGGCAAAGGCGAATTCATTGTTCAAATAAATATTAACTCTATCTTTGTTGTTTTTTTGAACTTCAATTTTAGTTATAATACTACTCAAAACTAACCTCTCTTTTCCGGTAAAAATATATGAATTGTTGGCTTTTGTAATACTTTTCTAGAAATATTATATAAGTCTTCACTCTTAATATTCCCCATATTTTTCATATCCTCAGTAAACTGATATATATCTTCGTTTTCCATGGCCTGATGAAGCACATAATTGCCTAAATCCGTAGAATCCTCTAATGTTGATGCAATAGCAGTTTTTAATATTTTCTTCATTAAAGCTATTGTATTATCATCAAAAACTATTTTTTCACTTTCAATATCCATAATGGCAGAATCAATTACTTTTATTGCCTCATCTACGTCTTCTTCTGAAACCGATGTATAAATATAAAGGGTTTTAACGTTATTTGAAGTATCTAAATGAGTGTAAACATCATAGGACAATCCTCTTTCTTCCCGAAGTTCTCTAAATAATATAGAATTAGAACTTTCCCCGAATTTATAATTTAGTATTCTAAGTGCTAATTCCTCATCTTTAGTTAGTCCGTTGAAGGTATATAAGTATAGTATGGTGCTTTGCTCAATTTCTTTTTTATATGAAATTTCTTTTACAAATCGGTGATGCTCATATATTATTTTTCGCTTTTCGAATTGACCTTTAGTCCAACTACCAAAATACTTCTTCA
>Ga0209125_1001112_pt1 | contig 27576 bp, 20 predicted proteins | sample BarGraIncub1131A_FD_184503 | JGI IMG/M metagenome (GOLD analysis project Ga0209125, IMG submission 184503) | Arctic peat soil microbial communities from Barrow, Alaska - Barrow Graham LP Incubations 11-31A (SPAdes) (version 2) | ecosystem: Environmental > Terrestrial > Soil > Wetlands > Peat... | reverse complement strand
GGCGGGGAAGAAGGCAATGGCGTGGCTGGGCACAGAGGCCGTCACAGACTTTGCTGCAGACACGCAAGGAGGTGGGTGAGCCTTGGCGCCGGTTCTTCGAAAATCTGAAGCAAGGACATCGGGTCGCGCCCGACAATCCGGCACGGCGGCGCGCGATGCAGAAAGCCGGGGGCAGACTGGCCTATCCGCCGCGCTTCAAGAAACGGGGCGTCAAGGACGGCAGGCGCTTTTTGCAGGGGGTTCAGATCGACGAAGTCAACGCGCGAATCAATCTCCGCAAGATGGGTGGCTCGATTCGCTATCGCAAAAGGCGGGATCTGATCGCTCCCCCCAAGAACGTCAGCGTCGTCCTCGATGCCTTGGGTTGGCACATTTCAATCCAGACCGAGCGAAGATCACCTGGATTCTGCCGCGACGAAGATTGGCGCGGCCGACCGTGGGGGCACCGACTTTATGTCCCTCGCCAAAAGCGACCAAGACTGCTTTGAAGGGCATGCGGTGGGAGCGGGGGCGCCGTGCAAGCCAAGGGCGCTCGCGTGCGGCTGGACTGGCTGCATACGTTGAACACGCACCCGGCCGATGACGACGCGGCGTTCTACCCGGAAGATTTGAAGATCGCCCACATCACGGCGAGCGCCAAGGGCTCGAAAGAAGACGTACCTGGCCGCCAAGTGCGCCCAAAATCGGGGCGGAACCAGTCGATTCCGGATCAAGGGTGGGGCAGTTGGCCCCATTGCTGGCCGATAAGATGGCGTGGCGGTCAAATCGTTTGGGTGGCGGCGCACTACACCAGCCAAGCGTGCGCGCTCGCGCTCCTTCGCACCCGGCCAACCGGGATCGGAAAAGTTTCCACTGTCTCGTTGGCGGATTCGCGGCGGATGCCGATCTGAACGCCGCGGGCAATATCTTGGCTGCGCGTCACGCCGTTCTGGCGGGGGAATGTGCCCGCCGGCGGACGCGGAGGATGCGGTGATCGGCCGGCCGGCGAAGCGTCAATTGCTCAAACGGAAGAAGGCGCTTCATGCGCCACCTAAGCCGTCCGCTTCAGGCATTGCGAATCATCGCACTTCCGTCCGGTGAGAATGTTCAGACGCTATACCTACCATTTATCATTTACGGCGACCGAATTCAGCTCTTGAACATCTGCTGACGTCGCTCATCGAGGGAGCCATAACGCATCTCGATCGTCTCGATCAACCCCTTGGCGGCATCCTCGACCATATCGAGCACCAGATCGAAACCATGCCCTAGCCCATAAAACGGATCGGGAACTTCATCGTCGTCGAAGTTCCTCGCATAACTCATGAACAGGCCGAGACGGTCGTACTTCTCGGGCGGGCAGATGCGCCTGAGCACCTCGAGATTGTTGTGATCCATGGCGAGGATAAGATCAAAATAATCCAGATCCTGCGGTGCCACCTTGCGTGCCCGCATGTCCGAAAGATCGTAGCCGCGACTCGCCGCAGCGCGTTGAGTACGCAAGTCTGGCGCCTCGCCGACGTGATAGCCATGCGTGCCAGCGGAATCGACCTCCACGCGATCGTCCAGCCTTTTTTGGCGCAGAATGTGGCGAAAAACGCCCTCTGCCGTCGGCGAACGGCAGATGTTGCCCATGCAAACAAACAAGACTTTAGTCATCCGTTTACCATCCACTCAACTGATGCCAAAGGTGTACAGACGCCTTACCGAGCGAGAGAATCTCTCACGCCAACGGAATGCAAGGAGACAAGGAAAAACTTTAATAGTTCGATCTTAACTGTTTGCTTTCCGCGCCAAAGCGTCTGACTCAATCTTCAAGGCCGCCAAGGGCCGTGTCGTGTTTGGCGGCACCAAACACCTGCTCCTTGATACGGAACAACTCATCGCGCGCCGCTGCCGCTTTTTCAAACTCCAGATTCTTTGCATAGTCGATCATTTCTTTTTCCAGACGCCTGATTTCCCGCGCAATCTGTTTTTCGCTCATCGCCTCGTAATTGGCCTGCTGCTGAGCAGCCTTCAGTTCGCGATGCGCATCGTCCGAATCATAGACGCCGTCGATAATGTCTTTGATGCGCTTGCTCACGCCCCGCGGGGTAATGCCATGCGTTTCGTTGAACTGGATCTGCTTGGCACGACGCCGCTCGGTTTCTGCAATGGCGCGGCGCATCGAGTCGGTCACCCGGTCAGCGTAAAGAATGGCCGTGCCATTCAGGTGTCGTGCGGCGCGGCCGATGGTCTGAATCAGCGAGCGTTCGGAACGCAAAAAGCCTTCCTTGTCCGCATCGAGAATGGCAACCAGGGAAACTTCCGGAATATCCAGACCCTCGCGCAAGAGATTGATGCCGACCAGCACCTCGAATCTACCCAGACGCAAATCACGGATGATCTCGACGCGCTCCACGGTATCAATATCCGAGTGCAAATAGCGTACCCGGATGCCGTGCTCGCCAAAATAGTCGGTCAGATCTTCGGACATGCGCTTGGTCAGCGTAGTCACGAGAACGCGTTCTTCAAGCGCCACGCGCAATCGTATCTCGGACAGTAGGTCGTCGATTTGCGTCGTGGCCGGGCGAACGATGATCGCCGGGTCGATCAGCCCGGTCGGGCGAACCACCTGCTCGACGACCTGCCCCTGGTGCGCTCTTTCGTATTCGGAGGGCGTCGCCGAAACGAATACCGTCTGCCGCATCAAGGCCTCGTATTCCTCGAACTTCAGCGGCCGGTTGTCGAGCGCCGAGGGCAGGCGAAAGCCATAATTGACGAGATTTTCCTTACGCGAACGGTCGCCCTTGTACATGGCGCCGACCTGAGGAATCGAGACGTGCGATTCGTCGATGAACATCAGCGCATCCGGCGCGAGATAGTCGATCAGGGTCGGCGGTGGATCCCCGGCATTGCGCCCGGACAAGTACCGCGAGTAGTTCTCGATGCCCTTGCAGAATCCCAACTGATCAAGCATCTCCAGATCGAAGCGGGTGCGCTGCTCGATGCGCTGCGCCTCGACCAAGCGACTCTCGCCATGGAAAAATTCGATGCGCTCACGCAATTCCTGTTTGATCGCATCCAGCGCCCGCAGCACAGTCGCTCGAGGGGTCACATAATGAGACGACGGAAAAACCGTAAAGCGCGCCAGCCGGGTCTGCAGATGTCCGGTCAGCGGATCGAAGAGCTGCAACCCCTCGATCTCGTCATCGAAAAGCGAGATACGGACGGCGTGCTCGGCATGTTCGGCAGGAAAGACGTCGATGACGTCGCCGCGCACGCGAAAGGTGCCGCGATGGAAGTCGATCTCATTGCGCTCATACTGCATCTCACTGAGGCGCTTGATCACTTCGCGCTGTCCCATGCGGTCACCGACCCGCATGGTCAGAATCATCTTGTGGTATTCGTCACGGTCGCCAATCCCGTAGATGCAGGAAACCGTCGCGACGATCACGCAGTCGCGGCGTTCGAGCAGACTCTTGGTCGCCGAAAGGCGCATCTGTTCAATGTGCTCGTTGATTGACGAGTCCTTCTCGATGAACAAATCGCGCGCAGGAACGTAGGCCTCCGGCTGGTAATAATCGTAATAGGAAACGAAATACTCGACGGCATTCTCCGGAAAAAACTCGCGAAATTCCGAATAGAGCTGCGCCGCCAGTGTCTTGTTCGGCGCCAACACCAGCGCCTGACGGCCGGTACGGGCGATGACGTTGGCCATGGTATAGGTCTTGCCAGAACCAGTGACCCCAAGCAGGGTCTGGAACGACAAACCATCGTCGATGCCTTCGACCAGTTTGGCAATCGCCGCCGGCTGATCCCCCGCCGGCAGAAATGGTTGATGCAGACGGAATGGGCTGCCTTCAAAGGTAACGAACGGCGTGTCTTCTGGGGATTTTAGTAAATTCGGCATGTTAGAATTCTACGTCGTATCAAGACGATCCGCCGCCGGCGTTCTCATCGTTTCAATCCATCCGATGGATAGGCAGGCAGCGGATTAGTTCATTCCCTTATGCAATTCGTGGCACGCACCAGCGATTATTTGCTTACGCCGACGTGCCGCACTGACTGGAGTTTTTGGAGCACCCATGACCTCATCGATCTTCGCTGCTGTAGAAATGGCGCCACGCGACCCGATTCTCGGCCTGAACGAATCATTCAACGCCGACACGCGTCCGACCAAGGTCAATCTCGGCGTCGGCGTGTACTTCGACGACAACGGCAAGATCCCGCTGCTCGGCGCCGTCAAGGTGGCCGAAAGAGCGCGCCTGGAAGCGATGCCGCCGCGCGGTTACCAGCCGATTGAAGGTCTTGGCGCCTATAACAAGGCTGTACAAACCCTGCTTTTCGGCAAGGAATCTGCGCTCCTCGCCGAAGGCCGCGTGGTCACCGCGGAAACACTGGGTGGCACCGGTGCACTCAAGGTCGGCGCCGACTACCTCAAGCGCCTGCTGCCCGACGCCACCGTTTACATCAGCGATCCGAGTTGGGAAAACCATCGAGCCCTGTTCGAATCAGCCGGGTTTCCGGTCGACGTTTACCCCTACTACGATGCCGCCACCCGCGGCGTCAACTTTGCGGACATGCAGGCCAAACTAAACGCACTGCCGGCCGGCTCGATCATCGTCCTGCACGCCTGCTGCCACAACCCGACTGGTGCCGACCTCAACGAAGCACAATGGCGCGAAGTGATCGAAGCGATCCGCACCCGCGGCCTCGTCGCCTTTATCGACATGGCTTACCAGGGTTTTGCCGACGGCATCGCCGAAGACGCACTGGCGCTCAATCTGTTTGCCGCCTCCGGCCTGCAATTCTTCGTCTCCAGCTCGTTCTCCAAGTCCTTCTCGCTCTACGGCGAGCGCGTCGGCGCCCTGTCCGTCGTCACGGCAAGCAAGGACGAAGCGACGCGCGTCATGTCGCAGATCAAGCGCGTGGTTCGCACCAACTACTCCAACCCGCCGACGCATGGCGGTGCAGTTGTTGCCGCAGTACTATCGACCCCGGAACTGCGCCAGATGTGGGAAGATGAACTGACAGGCATGCGCGATCGCATTCGCGCCATGCGTGTCAGTCTGGTCGCAAAGCTGAAAGCCAAGGGCGTCGCGCAGGACTTCTCCTTCGTCGCCAAGCAGCGCGGCATGTTTTCCTACACTGGTCTCACCACCGCGCAGGTCGAGCGCATGCGTAGCGAGTTTGGCATCTACGCGGTGGGCACGGGTCGTATCTGCCTCGCGGCGCTGAACACGAAGAACATCGACTACGTCGCAGACGCGATCGCCGCAGTACTCTAAGCCTTCCCTGACGTCCAAGAGAAACGCCGGCAAACGCCGGCGTTGTCGTTTTCGGCAGCCGGCGCGATCAATGTTGCCCGGTCTGAAGAACAGGTGCGTCGAGCGGCCCACTAATCAGCACCGGCATACTCAGCTGATTGACCGTTCCGTGCATCTTCACTTCCACGCGGCCACTCACTTGAAGCCCCTTGGTCACTTCGACCTGCCCGGTCGTCTGCATCAAACCTGATGTCATAACCAGGCCTGAAAATCGATTACGCGCCGGGCTCAGCTTGAGTTTTCCGGACAACAGTTCAAAGTGGGTAACGCCGCCGCGCGTAGCGCCTGCCGAAGCGCGACGGACCGCTTCAGCCAGATCAACAGCGCCAATGCTGCCATGCAGCATTCTGAACTCACCATCCGCATTTACCGCCGAAAAGACGAGGGGCCAGGCATCCGCTGTCGCCGAAAACCTCATCGCGCCGGCCATCTCGCCCTCAAATTGCGGCCCAACGGCCAGGGCTGCGCCGAGTCGTTTGGCGTTGATCCGCTCAAAAGTAATATCGCCGGCCACGCCCGGCTGCCGATCGGCACGCAACACCGCGCGTCCCTGAATCAGACCGTCGAAAATGCGTAATTCGAGCCCGCCAAGGGTCAAGGTCGCGCCCTCGAGGACCCCCTTCACGCTGGCGGAATCGAAGAGAAACGGGGAAGACGCCGACGGACGCCAGCCCAGACCTTCCATCTGCACCTCAAGGCCCTTGGCAAGCGGTTTGGCCTCGACATGCAAACTGCGGTCCGCGGAATGCAATGACAACGAGTCGACGCGTCCATCCGACGCCAGTTTGACCTCACCCACCATCCCGGCAAAACCGAGTCCGCGCAATGAGACGGCCGCGTTATCGAGAGTTACATGCCGCACTCTGACTTTGGACGATGCCTGACCGGCGGCTTCAAATACACCCAAGAAGTCCGCAACGGCCTCTGCGGGTAAGTTAACGCCGATCAATTCGACTTCGCGAAATACCTTTCTCGGCGCCAGCAGCGTGCCGAATACCGGCTGCAAACGGAGTTCCGAGATGCGGATATCTTTTCCGTCCTCCCGATTTCCAAGTTGGACATTACCTAGCAACAGACCTGGCTTTGGATAGATGCTCATCCGCATCTCTCCGACCTTGACTGGCCGCCCGCTGAGTTGGCCTAGTTCGGCCTCAACTTCAGGCAGATAACGGCTATAAGGAAAAAGGACGGTCGCTAAGGCACCGGAAACCAGCAGGCCAAGAACGCAATAAATCAACGCGGCTAGCCTGCTGATGCGATAGCGTTCTTCGCCATACCTTATCGGCCGCCGGTTCAGAGCATTGCCTACTGACTTTCCTATTCCGCCAAGCAAGAACGCCTTGAGCGCTGCAAACCATCCCGGCCGCGCCGCCCGATCCGAGCGCGTGGTGCGCCTTGGTGACTCTCGCAAACTGCCGGCTCTCATGACCGAGACCCGGTCGTCCTTCGAACCATCACGGGAAACTGCTGCGGCGATCGAGACAGGTGAGCACTTAGAATCGCTTGCCTGATGTCGCACTGTCGCTGACCGAAACGGGACGGAGGGAAAAGGTGACAAGGGATTCTCTCTTGCGCCTTCGTTCTTTTCACCAAAAATCGAGAATTGGGAAACCTTGTCCATGGCCGCCAACTTGATCTCCTGCGCCACTTTCCTGCTTTGTTCCCAGATCGAATCCGCCTCCAACGATGGCTCGACGAAGCCCCCATGCTCCAGTTCGCACAAGGCGCTTTCCGTCAGCAAACGATTACCCGTCTTCGCACACAAATCCGCCACCGTCGCCTGCCCATCGACGAGAATCAAGACCATGCGCATATTTCGCTGCACGACTCGTGTCCGCTGATGCATTGCCTCCTCGCCGGCAGCGGTCTTTCTATAGATAAGTTCAGTATCCATTTTTCGCAGTAGATGTTGACGAAATACCACTGAGTCTCTAGAATGCGGCCTTCTTTGTTCCTCGATAGCTCAGTTGGTAGAGCGCCGGACTGTTAATCCGTAGGTCCCTGGTTCGAGCCCAGGTCGGGGAGCCAGCATTCAAGCGGCCCACAGCAATGTGGGCCGTTTTCATTTGGGCCAATGGCCCGTCTATGGCCCACCATTGGCCCACCTGTAGCCCACTACGTTCGAGATATTAGTTAAATTTGACCTAAAGGTCATTTTTTACCAATACGAATGGGCCATGCGCTGATCGTCATTTGTTGTCTTCCGATTCGACAGAGACAATTTCGTCGGGCGTGTTTTCTACTCGCTCCGCTAAGTCGCCCACAGCACAACCAAAATATGCACACAATTTATCGAGGTTATCGGTAACTGTGCTGTATCCCTTTTGGTTAATCATCCGGGAGAGTGTCATTCGGTTAATTCCAGTGGCGCTAGCAACTTCCAACAAAGTAATTCTCCGCCCCTCTCGGAACTTCTTTTCTGCCATCAGTTCGGTTATGCGAAACCTGATCACGACTGTCTTCCCGCAACAAGATTGAATAGAATGTAACTATATAGTTGCATTTGATCTTTGTATGTGATACTTTATTGTTACAGATGAGCCATAAACGAGCTGTCTGCAACGTCAATGTTACTACGGAGGTCACCATGAGCAACACATATCTATCGACGGACCAACTGGCGGGGCGCCTGCCCTACTCCCCACGCACTATTCGCGACGACCTGAAGGACAGCGTCCTAATCGAGGGGATTCACTATATTCGTCCTTTTGGCCGTCGCAAGATTCTCTATATTTGGGAAGCGATCGAAAGCGATCTGCTCAATGGCTTCAAACCCCAAGTGGAGGCGCCGATTCCCGTTAAGGAAGGAATCTGCAATACGACGCCACGCAGCGCCGCCATCGGCATCCCCATGGCTAACGGAGGACACTGCCATGGCTAGCATTCGCGAGAACAACGGAAAGCTGTTCTGGGATTTCCGGTATAAAAATCGTCGCTGTCGTGAATACACGGCACTAGACGATACTTCCGCGAATCGAATGAAGATGGAGAAAGTTCTCCACAGAATCGAAGCGGATATCGAAAAAGGAATGTTCGACTACCGTCAGTATTTCCCGAACAGCAAACTGGCGTCCGCATTCGATGAAAGTCCCCTAGGGAAACGCTCACCCGATCCGGTCCTCGTATCGACTAACAGCACGCTGATTCAAGGAACTCCGCTCCTCACGCCAACCTTTGCCAGCTTTGCCGACCAGTGGTTCGGCCAAAAGTCCGTGGAGTGGCGTCGCACCTACAAGGTGACCGTACGCCAAGTGCTCGACAAGCACCTGGTCCCGCCATTCGGGCAGAAGGAGGTCGGCAGCATCACCAAGGACCAGATTCTTGATTTTCGTTCTTCACTCGCCAAAGTTCCGGGACGAAATAAGAATGTGACGTTGTCGCCACGCAGGATCAATGCAGTAATGCTTGTCCTGCGGCAAGTCCTTGACGAAGCGGCCGACCGTTTCAAATTTACCACGCCTTGGACGCGCATCAAACCGCTGAAAGGGCAGAAATCCGATGTCGAGCCATTTACGATCGATGAAGTGCAGCGGATTATTTCTACCGTTCGCCCGGATTTTCGTAACTACTACATCACTCGTTTCATGACCGGCATGCGTACCGGCGAACTGGACGGGTTGAAGTGGAAGTATGTCGACTTCAACAAGCGTCTGATCATGGTGCGCGAAACGATTGTCTGGGGTGAGGAGGACTACACCAAGACGGACAGTTCACAGCGCGACATCCAGATGAGTGACATGGTATTTCAGGCGTTGACGGATCAGCACACCGCGACAGCACATCTGTCCAAGTTCGTCTTCTGCAACATGGAAGGGCTGCCGCTCGACCCCAACAACGTGACGAAACGTGTTTGGTACCCCCTCCTCCGCCATCTGGGCCTGACGCCACGACGCCCCTACCAGACGCGTCACACGGCAGCCACTTTGTGGCTAGGCAGTGGCGAGAATCCGCAATGGATTGCCCGTCAGTTGGGCCATAGCTCAACCGAGATGCTGTTCAAGGTCTACTCACGCTTTGTGCCGAACCTGACACGTCAGGATGGCTCTGCGTTTGAACGGCTATCGTCGTGCGCGGGATCTGTCCACGTAGGCGAGTCTCGAAGACCTATAACCTGACACCGGCAGAGGTTACCCGCAGGCCAAACTGAGCTGTCTTTCCGCACCAGTAGAGGCTCTGCTTCTTGCCAGATTAACACTCGAATTTGGCTACCCGGTCAGCCGTGAAGTTTTCTCGCTTGCCATCACCGGCCTTCCAGAAAATTGCCTACACGGGATTTCGTGTAGGCACTGTACGGGCAACTTATAGCAAAGAAAAGAGAAATACCGAGGAATTCTATCGATAGGCCCTAGACTGCGATTCTCTGCATCTGCAATGCTTTGAGCCAGGACCTTGAGCATTAATCAATCAGTCCGGAATGATATTGTTGCCGGACCGTCAATCCGCGGGTACCTGCTTCGAGCCCAGGTCTGGAGCCACTAAATGCAAGCGATTATGCCGTCCGCGAGGATGGCTTTCTTGTTTTCTCGGTTGGCGCGTCTGCAGAGGGACGGCAGGAATGCCATTTTTCCCAACACGAGTTCATTTTTTTCGCGCCACGCCCCCGTCCAGCTTATCGTAGCCCGAGAATAACCAATCCCGCGCCATCTGCGCAGATCTTCATCTGGCACTCGCACTCTCACGCGCCCTATCCTCGCTGCGCGGCTAGCGGTGTTCGGGTAGGGCAGGTTCGAACGCCCATTCGCGAGATATCTTGCAAACGGGACAGGCACGCCTCTGTCTCTTTCAATGCTCCGCTGAATCAGACAAGACGAAAGCCCGATCAAACTGTAAACATGGACGCAATCTGAATCTTTCCCGATTGAACAGGAGTTGAAGTTCGCTATAATCAAGAAGGAATTATTCTCATCCTTGCCGTATCGCCAGCCACTCACCAAGGGGTGCATTCCGTGCGTAACGAATCACTGCTACCCGACACCAGCCCCGAGGCTTTGAGAGACTTCGTCCCAACGACGTCGGCGACGGACTCTGCCCATGCCGAAGGAACGCTGGTCGACAAATACGGCCGTCACGTGACTTATCTGCGGCTGTCGATTACCGATCGTTGTGATTTCCGATGTACTTACTGCATGGCAGAGCAAATGACATTTCTGCCGCGCGCTCAGGTGCTGACGCTTGAAGAATGCCTGCGCGTCGCTAGCACTTTCGTCGAACTCGGCGTCAACAAGGTGCGCATCACCGGTGGCGAGCCGCTGGTACGACACAACGCCGTGTGGCTGTTGGCCCAGATATCCCGACTGCCCGGGCTGAAAGAGATGGTCATCACGAGCAATGGCTCGCAGCTTGAACGTTTCGCACAGCCACTGCTCGATGCCGGCGTAAAACGCATCAATATCAGCCTCGATACCCTGCGCGCCGATCGCTTCAAGAAAATTACCCGGGTTGGCGAACTCGCCAAGGTGCTGCGCGGAATAGATGCTGCTCGATCCGTTGGCTTTCGTCGCCTGAAACTGAACACAGTGATGATGCGCGGGCGGAATGACGACGAGTTCGTCGAACTGGTGCAATTCGCCCTCGACAAGGGGATCGACATTTCCTTCATCGAAGAAATGCCGCTCGGTGAAATCGGCCATGGTCGCGAGACGACCTATTTCAGCAGCGAGGAAGCCTTGGCACGCCTGCAGGCTCGCTTCACCCTGCTCCCTTCGGCGGAAAATAGCGGTGGCCCGGCGCGTTACTGGCGAATTCCCGACACACCAACACGGGTTGGTTTCATTTCGCCGCATAGCCACAACTTCTGCGATAGCTGCAACCGCGTCCGCATCACCGCCCGAGGCGACTTGTATCCTTGCCTCGGCAATAATGACGCCATTCCCCTGCTACCACTGCTGCGTGCCTACCCAGACGACGACGAGCCGCTAAAACAGGCGATCATGCACACCATGGGCATCAAAGCCAAAGGCCACGATTTTTCCGAGCAAATGAACTCACCGCAGGTCGTACGCTTCATGTCGATGACTGGCGGCTGACACACACTGACCACATAACCTTTTCCACCCGGACACTCCTCTTGATGAGCCTTTCTACGCAATTCAGTTGTGACAGCAACTACGATCCAAACTCCCTATCAGTTGATTACGCCCGCGAGCTGATTCTCGGCCAATTAAACCCGATCCAGGGCAGTGAGCGGGTCGCCCTGCGTGACGCCCTGGGGCGTGTGCTGGCCGACGACGTCCTCGCGCCATTCAACGTTCCGGCACACAACAATTCGGGGATGGATGGTTTCGCCGTACGTTTTGCCGATCTGAGCGACGCGGGCCCCAGCCGTCTTCGGGTCATCGGCGTGGCGCTCGCCGGCAAGCCCTTCGTCGGCAGTCTCGGCGCCGGCGTATGCGTGCGCATTATGACCGGCGCCGTACCGCCCCCAGGCACCGATACCATCGTCGTGCAGGAAGCGGTTCAGACCGAGGACGATTTCGTATTGATTCCAGCAGGCCAAAGACTCGGGCAACACATTCGCCTGGCCGGGGAGGATCTGGCGATCGGCAAACCAGCGCTGCCTGCCGGTAAGTTGTTGCGGCCGGCCGAACTGGGCCTCATCGCCTCACTCGGCTGTGCCGAGGTAACGGTCAGACGCCGCCTGCGCGTCGCTTTCTTTTCTACGGGCGACGAACTGTGCTCAATCGGTTCGCCACTGGCCGTAGGGAAGATATACGACAGCAACCGCTATACCCTGTTCGGCATGCTGACGCGGATCGGCTGCGACGTATTGGACATGGGCGTGGTACGCGACGACCCCGCTGTACTCGAAGCCGCTTTCCGCGAAGCGGCAACCAACGCTGACGTGGTGATCACCAGCGGTGGCGTATCGGTTGGCGAAGCGGACTTCGTCAAGCAGATGATGACGAAATTGGGCGAAGTCCTGTTCTGGAAAATTGCCATGAAACCGGGACGCCCGATGGCCTTCGGACGCCTCGGCGAAGAACGGGGCGGTGCCTGGCTGTTCGGTCTGCCGGGCAATCCGGTGGCCGTCATGACCACCTTCTACCAGTTCGTACGCGATGCGCTCTACAAGCTGATGGGGGCCGAGCCGATTCCGTCCGTGCCGTTGCTGGCGGCGACCTGCACTTTCGCCCTGAAGAAATTCCCCGGCCGCAGCGAGTTCCCGCGCGGCATCCTCGCGTTCGAGGAAGGGCTCTGGCGGGTCCGCCTGACGGGAGCGCAAGGCTCAGGCATCCTGCGCTCGATGTCGGACGCCAACTGTCTGATCGTTCTTGAACCGGAGCGCGGCAACGTAGCCGCCGGCGAAACCGTCATGGTGCAGCTGTTCGAAGGCATCGTCTGAACTGCGGCTGTTTCTTGATGTAGCGACGGCAAGATCCGGCAGCACCACAAAAAAACGGGACGATGCCACTAGGGCATCGTCCCGCTCTTGGTTTGGCTAGGATCAGGATTCGCGGTTGGCGCGTTTACGCTCGTTTTCGTTGAGGTGACGTTTGCGAATGCGGATGTTCTTCGGCGTGATTTCCACTAGTTCGTCCTCGTCGATGAACTCAACTGCGGACTCCAGCGAGAGCGCCACGGCCGGCACCAAACGCACGGCTTCGTCGGTGCCGGAAGAGCGCACGTTGGTCAGTTGCTTGCCCTTGATCGGATTAACGATCAAGTCGTTTTCACGACTGTGGATGCCGATCACCATGCCTTCATACAACTTGTCACCGGGAACCGAAAACATCTTGCCGCGCTCCTGCAGTTTCCACAACGCATAGGCCACCGCCTCGCCTTGCTCGGACGAAACGAGCACGCCGTTGCGCCGACCCGGCATGTCGCCCTTCAGCGGCGCATAGTCGTCGAAGACGTGGCTGATCAGTCCGGTACCGCGAGTCAGGTTGAGAAACTCGCCCTGGAAACCAATCAGCCCGCGCGCCGGAATGCGGTACTCGAGACGAACGCGGCCGCGACCATCGGAGACCATGTCTTGCAAGTCGCCGCGACGATAGCCCAGCGCTTCCATGACACCGCCCTGGTGCACCTCTTCGACATCGAGCGTCAGCAGTTCATACGGTTCGCACTGTTCGCCGTTGATCTCCTTGAAAATCACGCGCGGCCGGCCGACCGCCAGTTCGAACCCTTCGCGACGCATTGTCTCGAGAAGGATGGTCAGGTGCAGTTCACCACGGCCGGAAACGAGAAAATTGTCGCTATCGGCCGTTTCTTCGACACGCAGTGCCATATTGGTCAGCAATTCCTTGTTCAGGCGGTCGCGGATCTGGCGGCTGGTCACGAACTTGCCTTCGGTGCCGGCGTAGGGCGAACTATTGACCATGAAGGTCATATTCAGCGTCGGCTCGTCGATCTTCAGCATCGGCAGGGCTTCGGGACGTTCGGTTTCGGTGATCGTGCAACCGATCGAGAGCTCCTCGATGCCAGTCACCAGAACGATGTCGCCAGCCAGGGCCTCTTCGAGCGGCACGCGTTCCAGGCCGCGAAAACCGAATATTTGATTGATCTTTGCCGTTTTCGGATTGCCGTGTTCAAACTTGCCTTCGGCATCTGGCTGACCGTACATTACGGTGACCTGCTGTGCTGCCTTCAGCCGACCCCGCTGAATACGGCCGATACCGATGCGGCCGACATAAGTCGAATAATCGAGCGCGGAAATTTGCAGTTGCAGCGGCCCATCGATTTCATCGATGTGTGGTGGCGAAACGTGCTCGAGAATCGCGTCGAACATCGGACGCATATCAGTCGACGGTTTGTCCAGGTCGAGCGTCGCGTAACCATTGAGCGCCGAAGCGTAAATCACCGGAAAATCGAGTTGTTCGTCGGTCGCACCGAGCTTGTCGAAGAGATCGAAAGTGTGGTCAACCACCCAGTCCGGCCGCGCCCCGTCGCGGTCGATCTTATTGATCACGACAATCGGCTTCAAACCCAGCGCCAGCGCCTTCTTGGTCACAAACCGCGTTTGCGGCATCGGCCCCTCGACGGCATCGACTAGCAGCAAGACGCCATCGACCATTGACAACACGCGTTCGACCTCACCGCCGAAATCGGCGTGTCCCGGCGTGTCGACGATGTTGATGTGCACGCCCTTGTAATCGACCGCGAGATTTTTGGCCAGAATGGTGATGCCGCGCTCTTTTTCCAGATCGTTCGAGTCCATGACGCGCTCGGCGATGTGTTGGTGCGCAGAAAAGGTGCCCGCTTGATGCAGCAGCTTGTCGACCAGCGTGGTTTTGCCGTGGTCAACGTGGGCGATGATAGCGATGTTGCGTACAAGACGGGACATGTCGGGGTAACTCTTTGATAAAAGGCGGCAATCTTACCACGTCTGAAGGGCAGTTTGTTGCACTGCAAAACTATATTTGCAGCTCAACCCTCACGGTTGCGCAGAAAGTCCGCAGTATGGAAAAACGAGGCCAGCAGGCGATCGCGCATCGCTTCCTCGATGCCGACCGACTCCATGGCCAGCACCATGCAAGCCACCCACTGATCGCGTTCGGCTTCGCCGATGGAAAAAGGCATGTGCCGTTGGCGCAACAGGGGTTGTCCCACGTTCTGCACGAACAGGTCGGGGCCGCCCAGCCAACCGGAGAGGAACATGAACAGCTTGTCGCGCGACCCCCCTAAATCGGCTGGATGCATGGCGCGGATGGTAGCGAAATGCGGAACCGTGTCCATCAGTTCGTAGAACCGATCGCACAAACGGGCCACCGTCGCCTCGCCGCCGATCAGGAGATAAGGGGTTTGCTCTTGCATGTTGCTCGCAGAAAACGTTCTGAAGGGTTGATCTTACCCGCAGCGGCAAGGCGGCGCTCATCGCATTTGTTCAACGCTTCCTGACCGCCTTGCTCGCTTGCCTTGGGGAACGGCCAAGTGGACGCGGCGCCACCTTCGGATAATGTATTTCGGCGCTGCGCAGTCCGGTCCCGGCCGGTTGAAAACTGGGAATCAGGTGTTTCTTGCCGTTGCCGATCAGGTCGGCACGCCCCATCTGCTTGAGCGCCTCGCGCAGCAGCGGCCAGTTCTCGGCATCGTGGTAGCGCAGAAACGCCTTGTGCAGCTTGCGCATGCGGCCGGCGCGCACCGTCTCGACTACTTCTGAATCGCGACTGACTTTCTTCAGCGGGTTCCGGTGCGTGTGGTACATCGCGGTGGCGATGGCCATCGGCGTCGGCAGAAAGGTCTGCACCTGGTCGAGGCGAAAGCTGTTGGCCTTCAGCCACAGCGCCAGATTGAGCATGTCCAGATCGCTCGTTCCTGGGTGCGCGGCGATGAAGTAGGGAATTAGGTACTGCTCCTTGCCAGCCTCCTTCGAGTACTTGTCGAACATTGCCTTGAATTTGTCATAGCTGCCGATCGACGGCTTCATCATGTGCGAAAGCGGGCCTTCCTCGGTGTGCTCCGGCGCGATCTTCAGGTAGCCGCCAACGTGGTGCGTCACTAACTCCTTCACGTAGTCGGGATTGCGTACGGCGAGGTCATAGCGCAGGCCCGAGCTGACCAGGATCTTCTTCACCCCCCTGACCGCCCGCGCCTTGCGGTAGAGCTCGATGAGCGGCGTGTGATCGGTATTCAGGTTCTCGCAAACGCCAGGGTAGACGCATGACAGGCGGCGGCAGGAGGACTCGATCTTCAGGTCTTTACAGGCCAGTCGGTACATATTGGCGGTCGGTCCGCCGAGGTCGGAGATGACGCCGGTAAAACCCGGCGTCTTGTCCCGAATTTCCTCGATCTCGTGCACGATCGACGCTTCCGAGCGGCTCTGGATGATCCGCCCCTCGTGTTCGGTGATCGAACAGAAAGTGCAACCGCCGAAGCAGCCGCGCATGATGTTGATCGAGAAGCGGATCATCTCGAAAGCCGGAATTCTTGCGTCGCCATACGACGGATGCGGCTGGCGCTGGAAGGGTGCGGCGAAAACGCCGTCCATCTCTGGCGTGGTAAGAGGAATCGGCGGCGGATTGAGCCACACGTCGCGCTCGCCGTGCGCCTGGATCAGCGCGCGGGCATTGCCCGGATTGGATTCGACGTGAAAGGTACGCGAGGCGTGGGCGTAGAGCACCGGATCGGCGAGCACCTGCTCGTACGACGGCAGGCGCACCGCGGTCCGCTGACGGTCGAGTTTGGGCATGCGCGTATGCGACTGAAAGCGGATCACCTGCGCCGGTGGCGGCGCCCCTCCGATTGCCGCCTCCTTCGACGCACAAGCCACATCGTGGCCCGGCTCGGGCTCGATCGCATACGGGTCGGCGTGACGGACGAGGGGCCCGGGCGTGTCGATCTCGGTAGAATCGATCTCGGACCAGTCGCGGCCCGGCCGCCAGCCGCGCGGCACCATGAAGGAAGTGCCACGCAGATCGCGGATATCGCCGATCTTCTCGCCGGCGGCCAGCCGGTGCGTCAAGGCCACGAGGGCTCGCTCGGCGCTGCCGAAGATCAGCATATCGGCTTTCGAGTCCGGCAGGACGGAACGGCGCACCTTGTCCGACCAGTAGTCGTAGTGGGCGATGCGACGCAGACTGGCCTCGATCGAGCCAATGACGACGTTGGCCTCGGGAAAGGCCTCGCGGCAGCGCTGCGCATAGACCACCGCCGCCCGGTCCGGTCGCTTGTTGGCCTCGGCGTTCGGCGTGTAGGCATCGTCGGAGCGCGGCTTGCGGTCGGAAGTGTAGCGGTTGACCATCGAGTCCATATTGCCGGCCGTCACGCCGAAGTACAGGTTCGGCTTGCCCAGCGTCCGGAAGTCTTTGGCTGAGAGCCAGTCGGGCTGGCTGATGATGCCGACGCGGAAGCCCTGCCCTTCGAGCAAGCGCCCAATCAACGCCATGCCGAAACTCGGATGGTCAATGTAGGCGTCGCCGGTGACCAGGATGATGTCGCAGGAATCCCAGCCAAGGGCATCCATCTCGGCACGCGACATGGGCAGGAAGGGCGCCGGGCCGAAGCGTTTAGCCCAGTACTTGCGATAGGAAAAGAGGTTTTTCGGGAGGCTGCTTGGCGCCTCCGCCTTGGCGGTATTCATGGGTTGCGGATTCTACAGGGATATGAGCGAGATAGGCCTCAGGCAAGGGCGAGCCGGATTCGTTCAGTTCGGGCGGCAAATAGCGGCCGCAGTGTCTCGAGCGTTTTAGGGCAGAACCGCCCGCTCGACGCGATTACGGCCCAGACGCTTGGCCTGCAGCAGCGCACCGTCGGCTGCTTCGGTGAGGCTGGCCGCGGTATCGGCCAGCGGGTAGGCGGCGATGCCGGCACTGAAGGTCACGTAGATCGCGCCATTCGGATGGGCGTGCGGCAAGGCCGCAAAATCGCCGCAAATCCGCTCCATCACGATCTGCGCCTGCTCTAGACCGACACCGGGCAGCGCGATCAGAAACTCCTCGCCACCGTAACGGCCGATCAGATCGGACGAACGCAAGCGCCCCTTGAGCAGCCAGGCGAGCCCTCGAATCACCTGATCGCCGACGGGATGCCCGTAGGTATCGTTGACCGACTTGAAGTAGTCAATGTCGATCATCACCACGGTCAACGCCCCATGTGTGGCAATCTCGGCCATCATCGCCTGCAGGCGTGACTTGGCGGCCGTGTGGTTGAGCAGACCGGTCAGACCGTCAAGGCAGCTCGACCGCTGCGTTTCACGGAAGCGTTCGATCTTCGTCTTGACCACTGCCGCCAGCAGGACGGGATTGAACGGCTTGATCAGGAACTGATCACCGCCCAGCCGCAAGGCCTCGACCTGCATGCCAACATCCGACTCGCCGGACAGATAGACGATCGGCAACGCGTGGTACGTCGACATCTGGCGCAGCACGCGCGTCGCTTCGACGCCGTTGAAACGCGGCATGTACATATCCATCAGAATGAGGTCTGGACGGTAGAATTCGAGGGCGTCGAGCAGCGTTCCCGGGTCATTGATCGCGTAACTGTCAATGGCATGCTCGGCCAGCGTGCGCTGAATCAAGGCGACAGCCACCCGCGAATCCTCGACCACCAGAACCCGGTATTTTTCCTGCTCGTTGGTCTGCACCAGATCCAGGATGCGGCTAAGTACCATCGAAGTTTGTTCCTCGACCGGAATAGCGACATCGATGCCGGCGCGCATCAGCGTAACAATCGGGTCGATCGCCGACGGCACGCCGAGGAAGAACAGCTGACTGGCCGGACAGCTCGCACGAACTACCGCGATGCGTGCCAATTGCTCGGTATTGGTGTTCACATCCGCCGGAATGAAGAGCACCGCCAGAGGCATATCTGCGCGCGGCAGTTCGCTGCCCCAGGAAATCTCGAACAGGCTGAAGCCGAAAAACTGTAACTGGCGGCTGAGCGCATCCGCCATTTCACGTCTTTCGGGGGCGACCACCAACCATACCGAGCGCGGCTTGATCCAGTCGATCTCCGACACGATCTCCGCGAGTTCCTCGGTGCGCCGTTCGGCGACGGCGGGTCGCGCACTGAGGACCGAACCGAGTAAGGTATCGATCTGACGTTGCAAAGCGAGGATATCCGGCGCGGGCAGCGGGTGCGAAGCCTGACCACCGAGCCTCGCCAGGGCGGCATTTTCCAGCCCCTCGCAGAGGCGTACCAGGCTGGGCAGGCGCATGCGATCGAAGTACTCGACCAGGCAGTTCACCGCGATGGCAAACTCGATGAACTGCTCGAAACAGCCTTCGCTGACATAGCTCTCCCAGCGTCTTCGCAGAAGACTCAGACGATCTTCGATCGAGTTCAGAGGGGGCAATGTCATGACGCGATAACTCTGGGCAATTGTTCATTATCAAGGATCGGCCAGCGGCAGGCAACGCCGTTCATCATCGGCAAACGGTACGTCACAAGCCGGCGCGCAGCGCCTCGAGCGGCGCCGTACGCAATAGACGCGCTGCGGCAAACCAGCCCGCCGCGATCACGAGCAGCGCGCCGCCGAGCATGGCGGCGAACGGTAACCATGGATTCAGTGCCACCTCGAACTGGAAGGCCTTGCGCGCCAGCACCTGCCCGACCGCCATCGCCCCCAGCGCAGCGATCAAACCGGCCAATCCGCCAACCGCCGCAAATTCGGCCAGAAAGGCGCGCCGCAACTGGTCCCGCCGTGCCCCCAGGGCGCGCATCACCGCCAACTCATACCGGCGTTCCTCGGCAGCGGAAGCCAAGGCCGCATAAAGGACGATTACGCCGGCGGCCAAGGTGAAGAGAAAAATGAATTGCACCGCCTGCGCCACCTGATCCATGATCGATTGCAATTGACGCACGATGGCCGCCACATCGACCACGGTGAGGTTGGGAAACGCGCGAATCAGGCGATTGACAAACTCGGTCTGGTTGGGCGGCAGGTAGAAACTGGTGATCCAGCTCGTCGGATAAGGATCGAGCACGGCCGGCGGCGTAAGCACGAAGAAATTGACCCGCATGGTGTCCCAGTCGAGCTTGCGCAGGCCGAGCACGGTCAGGTCGACCTTTTCGCCGCCAACCATGAATTCAAGCCGATCGCCCACTTTCAGCCCGAGCGTCTTCGCCAGCCCGTCCTCGACCGATGCGACGCCGTGCCCCGCATCGGCTTTGGTGAACCAGCGCCCGCCGGTCTGTACATTGCCCGGCGGCAAATCGCTGCGCCACGAGAGATTGAACTCGCGGTCAATCAGCCGCTTGGCCCGGTAGTCCTCATAACCCGTAGCACTTACCTCGGCGCCGTTGACCCGTGTCAGACGGCCACGCACCATCGGCGCCAGCTCGGGCGCTAGGCCCTCGGTGGCAAACGCCAGGCGCACGGCGCTCAGCTGCTCGGGCTGAATGTTGATCACGAAGCGGTTCGGAGCTTCCGGCGGCACCGCCCGCCGCCAGGCATCAAGCAGATCACCGCGCGTCACGGTGAGTAGAAGCAGTGCCATGAAACCAAGCGCCAGCGCAACGACCTGCACGACGCTGGCGCCCGAGCGCCGTTCCAGGCTCGCCAGTCCGTAGCGCCAGCCGATGCCGCCCGAATTGGCGCCATTGGCGTGGGCGCCACCCCGTAGCACGGAAAGAAGACGGATCGCCAGACGGGCGAGCCCGGCAAAAATCACCAGCGCCGCAGCAAAGCCACCGATCACGTAAGTACCCAGTTTCACTTCGCCGGCCACCCAGAACATCAGGCCAGCCAAGGCCAGCAAGCCAAGCAGGTAGCTGCCGAGCAGCCCCGGCCGGGGACCGCCCAACTCGCGGCGCAGAACACGCAGGGTCGACACGCGTTTGAGCTGGATCAGCGGCGGCACGGCGAAGCCGAACAGCAGCAGCATGCCGACCACCCCGCCCTGCACGGCCGGCCAGAGGGTCGGCGCCGGCAAGGGCGTCGCCAGCAACGGCGCGAGCCAGGCGTAGAGGGCGAAATGGGCCGCATAACCGAGCACGCAACCGCCGAGCGCCGAGACCGTGCCGAGCGCGGCGAACTGAACGAGATAGAGGCGCAGTAGGAAACCCTGCGTCGCCCCGAGACAGCGCATTACGGCACAGGGATCGAGATGGCGTTGCATATAGCGCCGCGCGGCAAGTGCCACGGCCACGGCGGAAAGAACCACCGTCAGCAGTGCGGAGAGGCCGAGAAAGGTCCGCGCCCGATCGAGTGCCGCGCGGATTTCGGGACGCGCGTTCTGCACATCCTCGATGCGCTCGCCGCGCGCCAGACGGGGCTCAACGGCGCGCTGGAAGGCCTGGATCACCGGCGCGTCGCCCGCCAACAGCAAGCGGTATGCCACTCGGCTGCCGACCTGGAGTAACCCGGTCGCCTCGAGGTCGGTCAAATTCATCAGCAGACGCGGCGCGACGCTGAAGAAGTTGACGCCGCGATCCGGCTCCAGGGTCAGCACCGCATCGACGCGCAGGGGACGACGCCCGACCAGAACGACATCGCCAACCTTTGCCGCCAGTGCCGACGCCAGTCGCTCATCAACCCAGAGCGATCCGGGAAGCGGAACGCCACGCGCCGGCGCGTCCGCGGCATTAAGCGCCGGCGCAACGCGCAGTGCGCCACGCAACGGATAGCCGTCGCCGACCGCCTTGATTTCGGCCAACTGTGCACGCAGGCCGTCGCCCTCACCGACACTTACCATGCTCGGGAAGGTGCGCGTTTCCACCCGCCGCAGGCCGCGCGCCCTCGCCTCGTCGGCGATGGCCGACGGCCAGGGATGATCCGCGGTAAGCAAAAGGTCGGCGCCGAGCAGCTGGTTCGCCTCGCGTTCCAGCGCCTGGCGGACGCGATCGGTGAAGAAGCCGACCGCACTGAGCGCGGCGACGGCGACGACCAGCGCCGCAACCAGCAAGCGCAGTTCGCCGGCGCGGGCATCGCGCCGCAACATGCGCCAGGCGAAGCGTAGGGGGTTCATCTCAATCGAGCTCGCGCAGGCGCTCGACCGCTTCCTCGACGCGGCGTACGGCGATCACCTCGATACCATCGAGCGGCTGTTTCGGCTTGTTCGCTTCCGGAATCATCGCGCGCGTGAAGCCGAGCTTGGCCGCCTCCTTGAGGCGCTCCTGGCCGCGCGGCGCGGGGCGGATCTCGCCGGCCAGCCCGACCTCGCCGAAGACGATCAGCTTGCCCGGCAGGGGACGGTTCTTCAGCGACGAAACGATGGCCAACAGGACCGCCAAGTCGGCCGCTGGCTCGGCGATCTTGACGCCGCCGACGGCGTTAACGAAAACGTCCTGATCGAAGCAAACCACCCCGGCATGGCGGTGCAGGACGGCAAGCAGCATGGCCAGACGCTGCGCGTCGAGACCGACGGTCAGGCGGCGCGGATTGCCGTGCGACTGGTCGACCAGCGCCTGGATCTCGACCAGCAACGGCCGCGTACCCTCCTGCGTGACCAGCACGCAGGAGCCCGGCACTTCCTGCCCATGCTGCGAGAGAAAGAGTGCCGACGGGTTGTTTACGCCTTTCAGGCCCTTGTCGGTCATCGCGAAAACGCCGATTTCATTGACTGCGCCGTAGCGGTTCTTCACCGCGCGGATCAGACGGAAGCTCGAATGCGTGTCGCCCTCAAAATAAAGCACGCTATCGACGATATGTTCGAGCACGCGCGGCCCAGCCAGCGCCCCCTCCTTCGTCACGTGGCCGACCAAGATAACCGTGATGTTGTTCTGTTTGGCCAGCCGCGTCAGCTGCGCCGCGCATTCACGCACCTGCGCCACTGAGCCGGGCGCCGAGCTGAGCTGATCCGACCACAGCGTCTGGATCGAATCGATCACGGCCACCTGCGGCCGCTCGCGCTGCAGAGTGGCGAGGATTTTTTCCAGGTTGATCTCGGCGAGCAGCTTCAGATTTTTCGTATCAAGCGACAGCCGCCGGGCGCGCATGGCGATCTGCTGGCCGGATTCCTCGCCGCTCACGTAGAGCACGTGATGCGCCCCCGACAACTCGGCGAGCGCCTGCAGCAGCAGGGTGCTCTTGCCGATCCCCGGATCACCGCCGATCAGTACAACGCCGCCGGCGACCAGTCCACCGCCGAGTGCCCGGTCGAACTCGGCGATGCCGGTCGGCAGCCGGTCTTCCTCGCGCGCCTCGATTTCCGAGAGCGTCTGCAATTTTGCCGTCCCACCGAGCGCCGCAAAGCGGCTGTTACTCGTCGCCACTGACTCGGCGACGGTCTCGACCAGTGTATTCCAGACGCCGCAGCCCGGACACTGTCCCTGCCACTTGGGCGCGCTGGCACCGCATTCGGTACACGAGTAGATGGTCTTCACTTTGGCCAAGATCAGACCTCGACGACCGGCACGCGCTTGGCCAACGCGCAAAACAGCTCGTAACTGATCGTTCCCGCCGCCGCCGCCACCTCGTCGGCCGGCAAGCCTTCGCCCCACAAGACCACCAGACTGCCGACGCCGGCTTGCGGGAGATCGGTCAGGTCGCAGGCCATCATGTCCATCGAGACGCGACCGAGGGTCCGGCTGCGCTGGCCGTCAACCAGGAGCGGCGTACCGCTCGGCGCGTGGCGCGGGTAGCCGTCGGCGTAACCGCAAGCGACGATACCGACCCGCGTCGGCCGCTCGGCGACGAACAGTCCGCCATAGCCGACACGCTCGCCGACGCCAATTTCCTGCACGCCGAGAATGTGGGTTTCCAGCGTCATCACCGGGAGCAGACCGAAGCTCTCCGCCGACGCATCGGCGAACGGGCTGGCGCCATAGAGCATGATGCCGGGACGCACCCAATCGTGCGCCGTCTCCGGATGGCGCAGGATCGCCGCCGAATTGGCCAGCGACAGCGGGCTCGTCCAGCCCTCGCTCATTGGGCCAAGACGTTCCAGTTGCCAGGCGATGCCGCGTTCGCCGTCGGCATCGGCGAAATGGCTCATCAGGGTAATGGCGCCAACCGCCGGCGAGACGCCCAACTCGCGTCGGACGGCCGGCAACTGGGCCAGCGTGAAGCCGAGGCGGTTCATACCGGTATTGAGTTTGAGGTAGATCGGCAGACGCACCGGCAACGCCGCGTCGCGCAGCAGATCGAGCTGATCAAGACGATGGACGGCCGGGGTCAGGCCGTATTCGGCACAGGCCGACAGGTCGGCGGCGTCGAAGAAGCCCTCGAGCATCAGGATCGGCTGCCGGACACCGGCTTGGCGCAGCGTGATCGCCTCCGCGATATCGAGCAGGGCGAAGCCGTCGGCAACCTCAGCCAGTGCGGTAGCGGCGCGCAACAGGCCGTGCCCATAAGCGTCGGCCTTGACGACGGCCCACGCCTTGGCCGCATGCGGCGGCGTGCTAACAAGGTTCTTGGCGACCAGATAGTTGTGGCGAAGGGCAGCAAGGTCGATACGGGCGCGAATCGGGCGAGGCATTAGACGGAAATCTCCTTGAGTTTCTTCTTGGCAAATTCGATGAAGGTATTGACCACGCGAGAGCGGAATTTCTCTTTGGGATAGACTAGCGACAGCGTGCGTGTCAGGCGTGGTTTGAGCGGAATGGCGACCAGACTGCCGAGCTGCCGTTCCTTGGCGAAGCTCGCGCGTGAAACGATGGCAAATCCCAGCCCAGTGCCGACCACGCCCTTGAGCGCCTCCGGACTGCCAAGCTCCATCTGCGTCTTGAGACGCTCCGGATCGAGCCCGGCGAAGCGCAGGTAGGCGTCGGTCACTTCGCGCGTCCCCGACCCCGGTTCACGCGAGATGAATTCATATTCGAGCAAGGTCTGCGGCTCGATTTCGGCGAATTTGGCGAGCGGGTAATCGGGCGTACAGATCACCTGCAATTCGTCGTCGCAGCACACCTCCGACTGCAGACCGGCGAGCCGGCTCTCCGTTTCGATCAGCCCGATGTCCAGCGAATGTTCGGCGATGCGGTGTTCAATCGTCTCGGAATTGGCGACCGTCAGCCGGGAACGGACCTGCGGGTAGTGCGAATTGAATTCGCCGAGGATGGGCGGCAGCATGAACTCGGCGATGGTCGTGCTGGCACCGACCAGCAGTGGCCCGCGCATCTGGCCGGTCATTTCAGCCAGGCGTGTCTCGAGTTCGCTCGACAGACCGAGGATGCGCTCGGCGTAGTCGAGTACCAAATCGCCGGCCGGCGTCAGCGCGATGCGGCCGTGGCCGCGGTCGAACAGGCGGGCGTTCAGATGTTCCTCGAGCTGCTTGATCTGGAAAGTCACTGCCGGCTGCGTCATAAACAAGGCATCGGCGGCCTTGGTGAAGGAAAGTTGTTTGGCAACGGCGTGAAACACTTGCAAGCGACGATCAGCCATAAGTGGGCCCCTGCGTTCTGTTTATGAGCGCATTCAAACACAAAAACTGCCCCGCGACACAGACCACGACAAGCACTTTCCTTTCGCCCGCCAGTCGGGCGTTTGCTAACAATTTTACGCCTTTCATGGTATAAACCGACGACACAAAAACGGCGGACCCCCCCCATCCGATGCCTTTCGGCTTCTATATCATCATGGCGGCGCAATTTTTTTCCGCGCTGGCCGACAACGCCCTGCTCATAGCCGCAATTGCCGCCCTGCGTGAAATGCACGCACCAAGCGAATACGAGCCTCTGCTAAAGACCTTCTTCACCGTTTCCTACGTGGCGCTTGCCGCCTTTGTCGGCGCCTTCGCCGATTCGATGCCGAAGTGGCGGGTGATGTTCATCAGCAATACGATCAAGATCGTCGGCTGTGGCACGATGTTCTTCGGTGTCCACCCCCTGATCTCCTACGCCATCGTCGGCCTTGGCGCTGCCGCTTATTCACCGGCCAAGTACGGCATCCTCACCGAATACCTGCCGCACCGTCTGCTGGTCGTCGCCAACGGCTGGATCGAGGGTCTGACGGTCGGCGCCATCATCATCGGCGTGGTGATTGGCGGCACGCTGATCAAGCCGGACATTGCCCACACCCTACTCGCCTTTGACTTTCCGGTGATCGATACCGGCATCGATACGGCCGGCAAAATGGCGCTCTGTTTCGTTGCAGGTTTCTATGTAATTGCCGCGCTGTTCAATCTTTATGTGCCGGACACCGGCGTCGACCACAAACCGCTGAGGAAGAACCCCTTCTACCTGATCCACGAATTCAATCATTGTTTGATCCTGCTTTGGCGAGACAAGCTCGGCCAGATCTCGCTGGCGGTGACCACGCTGTTCTGGGGGGCCGGCGCGACGCTGCAGTTCATCGTCATCAAGTGGGCCGAAGTCGCCCTCCAGCTCGACCTCTCCAAATCGAGCATGCTGCAGGGGGTGGTGGCGATCGGTGTCGCGCTGGGCGCGGCCATCGCGGCCAAGATGATCACTCTGCGAAAATCGATGCGCGTCATCCCGCTCGGCATCGTCATGGGCATCATCGTACTGGCGATGAACTTCGTACACGACCTGGAGGTCGCCGTCCCGCTGCTCATTCTCGTCGGTGCCCTGTCCGGCTTCTTCGTTGTGCCGATGAACGCGCTGCTGCAGCACCGCGGCCATATTCTGATGGGCGCTGGCCATTCCATCGCCGTGCAGAACTTCAACGAGAATCTCTCGATCCTCGCAATGACCGGCATCTACTACGCGATGGTCAAGGCCGACCTGTCGGTCTACTGGGTGATCACGCTATTCGGGGTCTCGGTCAGCGCCGCCATGTACCTCGTCAAACGCAAGCATCAGGCCAACCAGCGCCGCCACGACGAAGTAATCCACCTCGACGACAGCGATCCTCACTGAGCGCCCGCTGCCGAACGCCCGACGGGCGACAACGGCGCGCTAGCCGATCGGCAAGGCCGTCTTGTACTTGACCTGTTTGAGCGTAATACTCGACCTGATGCTGGCGACGTTCGGGATACAGGCCAGACGTTCGACGATGAAGCCCTGCAGGGCTTTCAAGTCGGACGCGACGACGCGCAGCAGGTAGTCCGAATCTCCGGTCATCAGGTAGCACTCCATTACCTCGGGGTAGCCGTCGATGATTTCCTCAAAAGTCCGCAAGGCCTTACCCACCTGCTTTTCCAGGCTGACCTGGATGAACACCGAGACGTCAAGCCCGACCGCCTCGGGATCGAGCAGCGTGACGTAGCCGCGGATCACGCCGGCCGCCTCGAGGTCGCGCACGCGGCGCAGGCAGGGCGCCGGGGACAGATGCGCGCTCTCGGCCAAAGCGACGTTGGTGATCCGTGCTTCGCCCTGCAGGCGGTCGAGCAAGCGGCGATCGATCGCGTCTAGGGAAGGGAAATTCCGCTTATTGCTCATCACGTGGTCATTCTTCCCATAAATTGCCAAACACACCCATATTACCCCCGCTTCGCAACAATCCGATCGCGCTAGCCACCTAGAATGATTCCATCAGACGGCCGGACTATTGGCTGGGCCGAAGGAGAGGGATCATGACACAAGCACAGTGGGCCACGACCCAAGCCGGGGCAGACGACGACCCCGACGAGACAGGTGACTGGCTCGCCAGTCTCGCCGAGGTGATCGAACGCGACGGTCTGCCGCGCGCGGAGTTTCTGGTGGACCGACTGATCGAGTCGGGACGCCGGGCGGGCGGCCGTTTCCACACACGCCACACGGCGCCCTACCGAAACACCATTGCAGTCGAGGCGCAGCCGCCCTATCCGGGCGACCTCGATCTGGAAGCACGGATCACCGCAATCCATCGCTGGAATGCCCTGGCGATGGTCATGCGGGCCAATCAGGCGCACCACGAACTGGGTGGCCACATCGCCACCTACGCCTCGATCGCCGACCTCTTTGAAGTTGGCTTCAACCACTTTTTCCGCGCCCCGAACGACACGCAGCAGGGCGACCTTGTTTATTTCCAGGCGCACGCCGCGCCGGGCGTCTACGCCCGTGCCTTCCTCGAAGGGCGGCAAAAGTG
>Ga0209125_1001111_pt1 | contig 27581 bp, 30 predicted proteins | sample BarGraIncub1131A_FD_184503 | JGI IMG/M metagenome (GOLD analysis project Ga0209125, IMG submission 184503) | Arctic peat soil microbial communities from Barrow, Alaska - Barrow Graham LP Incubations 11-31A (SPAdes) (version 2) | ecosystem: Environmental > Terrestrial > Soil > Wetlands > Peat... | reverse complement strand
ACCCCAACGACGCCGCCATCGCCCACACCATTGTCGCGCTGGCGCAGAGTCTCGGCCTGTCGGTCATTGCGGAAGGCGTGGAAAGCGAAGCGCAGCGCGCTTGTCTGGCGCGGCAGGGATGTCACGCCTATCAGGGGTATCTCTTCGGGCGGCCGCTACCGCTGGCGGACTTTGAGCGACTGCTGCCCCGAGTTTGAGCTTGGCAGGGCTGACAGAGCGGTGAGGCTGCCGCTCACGCGCCCGGCACAAAAAACTGGACGACATTGCGTCCACCCGCTTTCGCCTGATACATCGCCGCATCGGCCCGCCGGAAGATGTCCTGCTGGCTGGCTTCATGATCGCGAAACAACGTCACGCCGATGCTTGCCGTGCAATGGTGTTCAACCATGCTTTCGGCTTGCCCGGAACGCTCGATGCGCAGCCAATAGGGCGCCGACAAGGCGATGCGGAGTTTTTCGGCAAGGCCCCCCGCTTGCAACGTCGAGGCGACCTTGTCCAGTGCCAGCTCACTGATCATCACCACGAACTCGTCACCGCCAAAGCGCGCTACGGTATCCGTCTCGCGCACACTTTTCTTCAATCGATCCGCCACTTCGATCAACAGTAAATCGCCAGCACCATGCCCGTGCCGGTCATTCAACGGCTTGAAATTATCCAGATCGACGAACATCAGAGCAGCATAGCAACCGCTGCGCGCACTGGCTGCCATGGCTTGTTGCAAGCGATCGTCGAGCAGACGTCGGTTTGGCAACTGGGTCAGTGCGTCATAGAACGCCATCTGACGTACCTGCGCTTCCATCCGCTTGCGCGCGGTGATGTCCCGCGCCACAACCACGACACGCGCTACTCGTCCAGCGTGGTCCCGGATCACGCTGCCATGCGATTCCATGTCACGGATACTGCCGTCCTTCAGCAGGAAGCGGTACTCGATCTGGCTTCCCTTGCCCGTTTCCACGGTCTCCCTGAATACCTGTTTGACGCGCTCCCGATCGTCCGGGTGAATTTCGGCGAAGGAATCCGTCCCACACAAGTCTCTGGTGGCACCGAAAAAACGCAGGTACGAAGGGCTGTTGTAGAGTCGCCGCCCGCTGGGATCAAGCACGGCAATGAAGTCGGCAATATTCTCCGAGATCAGCTGAAAAAATTCCTTCTGCTCCCGCAAGGCTTCTTCCGCGCGCTTGCGCTCGGTCATGTCGCTCAAGACGAGGCGGCACAGGGGTTGGCCGTCGGCGTCCCGCGTCGGCGTCGCGCTCAGGTGCACCCACAGTGGTAAGCCGGCGCGGCTCACCATCCGCAAATCGAACGCCTGGGGCTCTCCGATCGCAAAGAGCTGCGCGCTGTGCTGAAAATAGCCGTCCCGATCTTCCTCGAGGATGAACTGGCTGATCGACTGCCTGAACAACGCGCCCCGGTCCATGCCCAGCAAGGTCGCAAAGGTCAGGTTCGCCCGCTGGATCAGTCCGTCCTCGCCGAGGGTGCAATACCCGACCGGTGCCAGATCGTAGAGCTCGCAATAAAGCGCCCGCGAAATTTCCAGATCCGCCCGCAACTTGCGCAACTCGTCGTTCAGCAACTCCCCCTCGCGCTGCTGCACGCGCAATTCGTGCGGCAAGCCCCGCACGGTTTCAGCCGACAGCCCGTTCTCTTGCGGGCAGTCGGCAAGGCGTGGCCGGGGAAGTGCGTCGCCGTGTCCGCCGAGCGTCGGTTCGTCGCTGGGTGAAAGTGGGTCGTCGGCATCGCTTTTCCTGCCCGCCATTGTTGCTCCCGCCAAGTTGCGCGCCGCACCACCACCACGGCACCCGGAATCGTTAGCTTAGCAGAGGCTTCTGGATCATTCAGCAGGGGCTTGCCGTGCGGGACATGCCGCCCCGACCATTTCACGAATCAATGCGGCCAGGCGGCGTACGCCAGGGCCGGCGAAGTCTGGATCGGCCAGGATCAGGTAAAGCGCCACCACGCGCTCTCCGCCTTCACGTAGCGGCAGCGGCTTGAGGACGCCCGAGGCCAGTTCCGCGCGAATGTGCTCGCGGGGCAGCCAGGCAAAGCCATAGCCCATGCGCACCGCCTCGATCGAAGTAGCCATCTGACTCACAGTCCAGCGCTGATCCACGTCCACGGACACGGCGCGCCGGTCGCGCTTATTGCCTGAATCGCGCACGACGATGTGACGATGGGCCAGTAAGTCGCGCGCCGTTATTTTCCTGCCCAGTCGGTGCAGCGGATGATCGCGCTGCGCGACGCCGAGGACCGGCATATGCATCAGGGGATCGCCAAGGAAGCCGGGTGGCATCTGCGGCGAGATGGCTAGGTCAGCCTGCCCGGTGAGCAGGGCTTCCGTGGTGCCGCCGAGCACCGACTCAATCACCTCGATGCGCGTGCGCGGACTCTCGGCACCGAAACGCGCCAGGCAGTCGAGCAGGAGCCAGGTCGGGAAGAGGATTTCCACCGCCAGATGAATCTCTGCCTCCCAGCCCGCCGACAGGGCGTGCGCCGCCAATTCCAGATCGCTCGCCTCGTCGACCAGGGCCAGCGCGCGGCGGTAGAGGAGTTGGCCAGTCGGCGTCAGCACCGCCTTGCGCCCCTGAATCTCAAAGGCCTTAAGCGCCAGTTGTGACTCGATCTTCTGCACCGCGTAAGTGACTGCCGACTGGCTCTTGTGCAGAGTCTCCGCCGCCTGGGCGTAGCCGCCGGCGTCGACGACGGCGATCAGGGCGCGCCACTGCGCCAGCGTGATGTGCGGACTTGTAGGCATACATCTAGCAAATAGATGATAACGAGCAGATTATTGTGCTTTTTTATCATCTGGGTAAATAGTTAAATGGACGCAATCCAAACAGAAAGGTGTGCCATGAAAACTCTGTTACAACTCAATACCAGCCTATTTTCCACCGGCGGCCAATCGAGCCAACTGGCCGACCAGTTCGTCGCCGCTTGGCGTGCCAACAATGCCGACAGCCAGGTGATCGTGCGTGACCTCGCGAGCGACCCACTGCCACATCTTGACGCAGCGCGCTTTCTCTCCTTCATCGCCAAGCCGGAAGAGCGTACGGCGCAGCAGCAGTCGGTGGTGGCCGAGTCGGACGCGTTGATCGACGAGCTCCGGCAGGCGGAAATCATCGTGCTCGGCTTGCCAATGTACAACTTTGGCATTCCCTCGACACTGAAGGCCTACTTCGACCACATCGCCCGCGCGGGGGTGACCTTCCGCTATACCGCCAACGGCCCGGAGGGACTGATTCGGGGCAAGAAGGCTTACATCTTCGCGGCACGCGGCGGACTCTACGCCGGCACGCCGCTTGACAGCCAGACCGCCTATGTCCGCACCTTCTTGGAGTTTATCGGCATCAGCGACGTCGAATTTGTCTACGCCGAGGGCCTCAACCTGGGCGAACCGAGCAAACTGGCGGCCCTCGCCGGTGCCCGGGAACGACTTGAACAACTGGCGTCCTGATCCCTGCTGTCCTCGATTGGAGGCCTCATGAACACGCGCAAACTGCAACAAGTGATTCGCTCAATTCCCACCTCGGACGGCGCTGGCGTCAAACTCCGGCGCAGCCTGGGACAGGCACCGAGTCTGCGCCTCGACCCCTTCCTGATGCTCGACGAATTCTCGTCGGAGAAAGCGGATGACTACATCGCCGGTTTTCCCAACCACCCGCACCGCGGCTTCGAGACGGTGACCTACATGCTCGACGGCCACATGCTGCACGAAGACCACCTCGGCAACCGCGGCGATCTGCACGCTGGCGGCGCGCAGTGGATGACTGCCGGGCGCGGCATCATCCACTCGGAGATGCCACAACAGCAGAGCGGGCGCATGCGCGGCTTCCAGTTGTGGATCAACCTGCCGGCGCGCGAGAAGATGAAGCCGGCCGCCTACCGCGACGTACAGCCCGAGGCGATTCCGCGGGTCACTCTGGCCGAAGGTGGCGAGGTGAAGATCATTGCAGGCGTGCTGGCGGTCGATGGGCAACGCGTTTGCGGACCGATCCAGGGCATCAGCACCGAGCCGCTCTTCCTCGATGTACGCCTGCCGGCCGGCGCGCGCTTCACCACGCCGCTACCCGCCGGACATAACGCCTTCATCTATCCCTACGAGGGCCGACTGGCCGTCGGCACGCTGGGCGATGCACGCCCCTTGTCCAGCCACGAGGCCGGCGTGCTGTGCGACGGCGAGCGGGCCGACGTGTGCGCCGAGGACGGCGCCGCAGCTTTCCTGCTCCTCGCCGCGCGCCCGCTGCGTGAGCCGGTGGTCCAGTACGGTCCCTTCGTGATGAACACCCGCGACGAGATCGAGCAGGCCATTAGCGACTACCAGAATGGCCAATTGGTCGGCGCGCCCGTGCGGAAAAGTGGCACGCGCGGCTGATCGCCAGCGTATCTTCGGAGGCAAGCGTGGATCAGGTCATTGCCCTGTTCGCCGAGCATGGCCTGCTCGCGGTCTTCTTCGGCGTCCTCGTCGAACAGCTCGGCGCGCCGCTGCCGGCTCTCCCCTTTCTGCTGCTCGCCGGTGTCGCAGCGGCCGACGATGGCGTCTTTGCCGTCAAGGCGCTGTTTGCTGCGACACTGGCCTCGGGGCTCGCCGATTCCCTGTGGTTCTTCGCCGGCCGGCATTTCGGCCGACGCGTCCTGGCCCTGCTCTGCCGGATCTCGATCTCGCCCGACAGCTGTGTGCGCCAGAGCGAAGTAAGCTTCGCGCGACGCGGCGTAGCGACCCTGGTCGTCGCCAAGTTCGTGCCCGGCCTGTCCACGCTGGCACCACCGTTGGCCGGCGCACTCGGCATGCGCGCCGCCTCCTTCACCCTGTTCAATCTGGCCGGCACCGTCCTGTGGGCCGGCAGCGGCATCGCCGGCGGCCTGCTCTTTCACGACCAGATCGAGCTGCTGCTCGAGCACCTGAGCGATCTGGGCGGCATTGCCCTGAGCGTCCTCGGCGCCCTGCTCGCCCTCTATCTCGCGCTGCGCGCCTGGCGACGCTGGGGAACGGCACGCGCGCTCGCCCGCCTGCCGCGTGTCCAACCGCACGAACTGGCCGAGTTGATCGCCCAATGCGACGCCTCGCTGGTCATCATCGATGTGCGTGCTGCCGCGCTACACGACACGCATGGCGAACGCATCCCGGGCGCCCGGCACATCGAACTGGCGACGCTCGCGCAGACCAGCACCGACGACTGGCCGGACGACGCCAAGGTTGTCACCTACTGCGCCTGCCCGAATGATGTATCAGCACTGCGCGCCGTGCAGGTACTGAGCGCTCGTGGATTTCGCGTGCGCGCGCTAAGCGGCGGCATCGATGGCTGGGCGGAAGCGGGCTACGAGTTGGAAACGGCGCCGGCGCCATCGCGCGTCTGATCGTTTGTTTGGCAAAAAACTTTGCCGCGAATGACCTGTCTTAAGTGCGTTGACGCACAGACTGCAACGGGGAGTCCGTCCAACATTGATGCAAAGGACATTTTTTTCGACCTTTACTCAATTTGCTAACGCCAGGCGTTCGCTAGCTGGTGCGCGAACCGGGTTGGGGTCACTACCAACTTTCTATACTGAGAGTCGCATGCCGCGTTCGCCACAGTTGCTTGACATCGAATCCTTGCTAGCGCGAGTCCCGCTCTTTGCTGGGATGAAGAAAAGGGAGCTGGCGCACCTCGCCAGCGGCGCAAGAGAGATCGAAGCCGCGCGGGGCGACGTCCTGTTCCGCAAGGAGCAGGCCTGTGCTGGTCTTTATCTGCTCATCGAGGGGCAAGTCAAACTGTTTTTTGCCTCACCGGCAGGCCACGAAAAAATTTTTGAGATCGTCGCCCCCGGCCAGACCTTTGGTGAGTCGGCCCTGTTTCAGGCAACCCACCATCAGGGCTGTGCGCAGACTCTGAGCTACTGCCGCCTGCTGCACGTCGACAAGGCGGTGATCATGGACAGGATCGGCAAGAGCCCGGCTTTTGCGCGCAGGGTGATCGAATGCTTGTCGCAACGTCTCTTCGAACTGACACAGGATGTCGAGTCCTATTCGCTGGACTCCGGTCGGCAGCGCGTGGTCAATTATCTGGTGCGCGAAGCCCTTGGCGTCACGCGCGCGCACGGACAAAACACCTTGACGGTGACTTTACCGACCAGCAAGGGGGCGATTGCCTCGCGTCTGAGCCTGACGCAGGAGCATTTTTCCCGGCTGCTGCATGAGCTCTCGGCGTATGAGTTGTTGTCGATCGAGGGGCGCGATGTTCATATCAAGGATCTGGCACGGCTGCGGCAATGCACCGGCCGCAACGCGCCACCGCATGCGCCACGGTCAATGGAGTCCGTCAGTCTGGTCGGTAAACGCCGAATCACCCAGCCAGCGCGACGGCGCTCCAGCAGAGCGCCCATGTTAATCGGCTAATGAGCAGTGCCTTGCCGCACGTTTTAAGAAAGATCCCTCAGGAGAATATATGAAAATGCTTGCTGTGTTGCTGATCGCCATCGGCGCGCTGCTTTCGGGCTGCGTCGCCTACGACACGCCCTATTACGATCGTAGCCAACGCCATGGCGACGGCGACCGCGACGGAGCCTCGGAGCATCATGACCGGGAGCGTGACCGAGATCGCGAGAGAGACGACGACCGCGGTCGCGATGACAGACGCCCGGATGACGGCCGCCGCTACTGAGTCAGCGCAGCAGGTGCTCGACGCGGCACGACGAGCGCTCGCCAAGGTGCCGGAAGTTATCCACCAGCCAGCTGTCGGCGCGCTGCCGGCCTTCGTCGCGCAAGGCGCCGATGAATGCGGCATCGGTATTTGCCTTGCTGAGCGTGCTCAGGCGGCTCATGAATTCCTGCGCGTCGATCAGGTGAAAGTTGAAACGGCGCAGCCGCCGATCCAGACGGCCAAACGCAAACAGCCCGCGCTCGGCCTCCTGTTTGGCCCCGACCAAGCCACGCAATTCGGTCGATAGCGCCGAAGAGAAGCTAATTTCGGTCAGGCGGTGCGATATTTCATCGGCCGACGAAGGCGTTTGCGGACTAGGCGCCGGCTGCAGCAGGATCAGAATCAGGTCGTTGGCGGTGCATTGATGGAACAATGGCAGGACGGGCGGATTCGCCGTTAGTCCGCCATCCCAATAGGCTTCGCCATCGATCTCGATGCTGTGATGCAACGCTGGCAGACAGGCCGAGGCGAGCAGGGCGTCCAGCGTCAGTTCCTTGGTGCCGAATAAGCGGAGCGTGCCGGTGCTGGCCCGCGTCGCGGCGATGAACAACTTGATCCGGCAGTCGGCGCGCAGCCGCTCGAAGTCGACCTGGCGCTGCAGGATGTCGCGCAGCGGATTGATGTCGAAAGGATTGAGCTGATACGGCGAAAAGAAGCGCGTCATGAAAAGGAATGCCTTCAACGCTGGCGGGCCAGAGCCATCCGCTGCCTCGCCGCCGCGCGGGATCGTCGAATTTTCGGCGATCCCGGCCAGAGGGGTATTGGTGGCGACGGCCTCCCAGAAGTCCTTCAGGGATTGCCGCGCCCCATCGCGCCCGCCGACTGTGAAACCGTGGGCAAGCACTACGGCGTTCATCGACCCGGCGCTGGCGCCGCTGATTCCCTGAATATCGATACGGCCGTCTTCCAGTAGGCGATCGAGGACGCCCCAAGTGAACGCCCCGTGCGAGCCGCCACCCTGCAAGCCGAGCGTCACCAGCTTATTGGCCATGTTCGACTCCCGGCGCGGATCGCGACGCGCCGCCAAGCGGCGCCCCGATAATCTCAGGCACTGGCTCCGCCAATGCGACGCGCGACCTGCTCGAGGCGCTGTTTTTCGGCCAGGACCTTGGCGGCGTAGCTCTGTTCCTCATCGTCCGCGGCGCCGCCGAACTGCTGCAGACCGGCAATCAGCCCACCACGCCGCCGAATCGCCTCTTCCAGGACCCGAGCGCCGACCTGGATATTGGTGACCGGATCGAACAAGGGCCTCTTGCCCGCGCCGAGCGGGACCTTGTCCTTGTGGAAACGCGGGATCACTTGCATCAGGCCCTGCGCGCCGAGCGGGCTTTCGGCGAAGGGATTGAAGCCGGATTCGATGCCGATGATGGCGACGATGAGCAGCGGATCGATCCGCTGTTCCCGCCCAATCAGCTGGGCGGCTTCGAAGATCGGCCCAAGGGCCTCAGCCGACACCTTGTAGCGATGCGTAATGTGGGCCAGGACAGCACGCATGCGTGGCGTCAGGATTTCCTCGTCTGGCTCGTCGCTTTCCGTAGCTTCCGCCGGCGGCTCGGTGACGACAGCCGCGGCAACGGCCACGGCTTGAACCGCGTCGGCCAGACCGGACTTCGGTGTTTCGGGGGGATTGGCCGGGCCGTTATTGGCAGAAACATCGACCACGCCGACGGCGAAGATCAACGCGGCAATCAACACACCGAGGTGAAAAAAACTGCGGAAGGCGTCGGTACTGCGCGCCATCATGTACTTGCGTGAGATCGTGGCAGACATGCTCTCTCCTTCACTGTAGTCATCGCGCCTTCCAAAATGCGACTGCGCGACAAACGGTTGCAGGCGGGTGCAAGAAATACTTGCTGCGGTAAGAATTACCGCGAAGCCGGTGTTTCTGTGAGGTGGAGTGACCCGCGTGCAGAGGTGCGGGGATCGACCGGCTTCGACATATCATATGCTGCGACAGCCAAAATGCTGCAGTGCAACACATCTAAAGTCTATTGATTAACTTGAGCAAAGTCAAGCACATGACAATTGCAATGCGGCAGCGAAGCAATACGGATCAGAGACATGAGCATAAATGACGTTGTATTCATTCCTTCTGCAGTTCGCACCACCATCCGTATACATAATGCATCAACCCATCCGCCGACCGCTTTTCCGCACGCCACAACCCTGACAACGCGGACCTCGCAGGCCATTTCCGCGCTTGCCTCGACCGGCGACAAATGCGACTATCGCTCGCAACTTCGCATCGTCAATTCGGACACCCGCATGCACGGCAATCACCAAAGCATCAACATCGAATCCCTGCTTTCGCACGTGCCGCTATTCAACGGTCTGGCACCTGACGAAATCGCGCGCATCGCCCGCGGCACCCGTGAAATCAACGCGACCCGGGGCGATATCCTGTTTCACAAGGGCGATCTTTCGAGCGGCATTCACCTGATCGTCTACGGACAGGTCAAGCTCGCGTTCACCTCGCCGCAAGGCGGCGAGAAGGTGGTAGACATCCTCAGCCAAGGGCAGTCCTTCGGCGAAGCCGTGATGTTCATGGACAGGCCTTACATGGTCTATGCGCAGACGCTTTCCGACACACTGCTGCTGCATATCGCCAAGTCGGTCATTCTGGAAGAGCTGGAGAACGACCCGAAGCTCGGCCGCAAAATGATCGCCGGACTGTCGATGCGCCTGCACCACCTGATTACCGACGTCGAGTCCTACTCGCTGCACTCGGGCCGCCAGCGCATCATCGGCTACCTGCTGCGCGACAATCTCGAGAGCAACCAGAAATCGCTCACCATCACCCTGCCGACCAGTAAGGGCGTCATCGCCTCGCGCCTGAACCTTACGCAGGAACATTTTTCGCGCATACTGCATGAGCTTTCGGAAATCGGGTTGATCGTCGTCGAAGGCCGCAAGATCCACATTGGCGACGTCGAGAAACTGCGCCACTACGATCTCTAGCTCCAATCCCCCTACCCGCCGGATAGGGACCGGCGAATACGCCGCGGGAACAACAAGCACGCAAAGTCGCCGCCATGGCTCTTGAAACCGAAATCAAGCTCTCCCTGCCCCCGCGCGCCGCTGGCCGGGTGGCGGCATCGCCCCTGCTCGCCGGCATCAAGCCGTTGCGCCAAAAGCTCCTCAACACCTACTACGACACCCCCGACCTGCGCCTGCAGCGCGAGCGCATCGCCGTGCGGTACCGCAAGAAAGGCTGGGAGTGGCTGCTGACGGTGAAAAGCGCCGCCCCGTCCGCCGGCGGCCTGGCGCGGCGCAACGAATGGGAAGTTGCCGGCCTGCCCGGGCAATTCGATTTCTCGCACGTCGACGACGCCAGTCTTCGCCACCAGCTCGAAGCGCTGCGCGACGAACTGGTCCCGATCTTCACCACCAACTTTACGCGCAGCGCCTGGCTGCTTGAAACGGCAACCGGCGCACGCATCGAACTGGCGCTCGACCGCGGCTGGATCGAAGTACCGGAACGCCGCGAACCGATTTGCGAGGTAGAACTCGAATTGCTGGCCGGCGACGTCGACGCGCTCTTTAGTATGGCGACCGGCTTGCTCGACGAACTGCCGCTCCACCCCGGCGCCGCCAGCAAGGCAGAGCGCGGCTACCGCCTGTTCGCCGACGCGCCGCTCCTTCCCGTCAAGGCGTTGCCGGCGGTACTCGACGGCAAAATGAGCACGGTCGTCGCCTTCCGCGCCGTCGCCCTAGCCTGCCTTGCCCACCTGCAAGGTAACGAACAGGGCGTTGGCGAGAGCGACGCGCCCGAGTTCATCCATCAGGCGCGCGTCGCCATCCGCCGCCTGCGTTCGGCGATCTGCGTCTGGAAGCCCCTGCTGCCGGCCGACTTCGTCGCCCGCTTCGATCCGTACTGGCGCGCCCTGGCGACGACCCTGGGAGATGCACGCAACTGGGATGTTTTCCTCGGCGAAACCCTGCCGCCCCTGGCCGAAGCTTTTCCGGCGCACGCCGCGATCGCCCGCCTGTCGCGCCACGCACAGCGGCAGAGCGCCCGCAGCCGCAAGAACGCGCGCACCGCATTGCAGAGCACCGATTACGCGCGCCTGCTGCTCAAATTCACCGCCGCCGTCCTGGCTTTGCCCGAAATCGATGCATCACCGCTCAAAGCCTTTGCCCGGCGCTGCCTAAACAAACGCGTCAAACGCGTCGCGGCGCTCGCGGCCGAGGCGCAGGGCGCCGGCGCGGCGGCCCGCCACCGTCTGCGCGTCGCCCTCAAGCGCCTGCGCTACGCCCTCGAATTCTTCGCCCAGCTCTTTCCCGGCCGTCGCCTGCAAGACTACCACCTGGCCGCCAGCCGCCTGCAGGACCTGCTCGGCCGCATGAACGACATCGAAGTGGCCTCCCAATACACCGGCGTAGCGCTGCCCGGCAACCAGGGCGAACTCGTGCGCGGCTGGCTAGGCGGGCGCTGCGAGCTGATGCTCCACGAACTGAACGACTTGCTGAACGATTTCCTGCAGCAGCCAGCGCCGTGGAAACAACGCTGAAACACGCCAAGGCTATGCTGCCCGATTTGACCCCGGAGACCACCATGGACCTCCTGCTCTGGCGCCACGCCGAAGCCGAAGACGGCACACCCGACCTGAAGCGCAAACTCACCGCACGCGGCGAAAAGCAGGCCAAGCAAATTGCCGAGTGGCTCAAAGCGCACGCTCCCAAACATCTGCGCATCCTGGCCAGCCCGGCCGTGCGCGCGCAAGCCACCGCCAAGGCCCTGGGCGTCCCGTTCGACACCGACGCCCGCCTCGCCCCCGGCGCCGGCGTCGCGGACCTGCTGAGCGCCGTCGGCTGGCCCGACGGCGGCCGCGACGGCGAGCGCAGCGGCGCCGTCCTGGTCGTCGGCCATCAACCGACTTTAGGAAGGGTCGCCGCCCTACTCCTGGGCGGCCAGGAAGCCGAGTGGACGGTCAAGAAAGGCGCGCTGTGGTGGTTCTCGAACCGCGTACGGCATGGGGAAACGCAGACGGTCTTGCGCGCGGTGATTCCGCCGGATTTCGCGACGTAACAACGAAAACCCCGCCGAAGCGGGGTAAGGTTTTGGGAACTTGGGTCTAACCCCATTCCTTTTCTTATGCTTTGCAAGCAGTGGGCGTATATTTCGCCAGCAACGTACCTGCACGGCAGACATATGCGAACGGTAAGCCGCCGCTTGCCGCTAGACTTAGGTCAAGCGGGGTCGGAGTGGCGGCCGTGGCAGTAGCTGCCGTCGCAGGCGTGAAAATTAGCGTTCCACCGTTGTTTACCGATGCATCGTATGTAATCGTGATAACGCCTTTCGCGTCCGACTGGACCGTAGCAACATTCTTGGTGGCAAGAGGCTGCGTCGCATTTATAGCGTCGCAATCCGTAGCCGTTGTTGTGCCGCATATCATTGACCGCGGTCCCTGGGTGTTAAACGCCTCGGTAATTGCAAGCTTAAGGCCGGAAGCAAGCGAAATGCCGTCAGTCACGCGAGCACGGATCGTATAGTCCTGATATGCAGGCAACGCGACAGCGGCCAAAATACCGATAATAGCCACGACGATCATGAGTTCGATCAGCGTAAAGCCTTTTTGCAGATTCTTCATGGTGTATCTCCTTGGAAGGGGAAGATCAACGCCAACTGGCGCTTGCTTGGTTTAGAGCAATCATGATGCCAAGCAAGAAAACATCGAATCCATGCGGCTTTTCAACAATCTCGCTACACGCGCGCCAAAAAAAGTGACGAGATGGGGCACCAATCAGCCCAACTTTGTCAGTCGCGACCACAAAAAAACTACCTAGCCCCAGCCAAATCACCTGGCGATAGTAGGCGCCCCACCACATCAATCTGTGCCGACTCCAGATACTGCTCCGCGTACCTGAGATAAACCTTCTGTTTCACGAAGACGTCGAACAGGTCCGGGTCGATATGGCCGTTGTCACGGAAGTTGGCGAGGATGCGCAGCGCGTCGGAGAGTTTCATGCCGTCCTTGTACGGCCGGTCGCGCGCAGTGAGCGCTTCGAAGATGTCGGCGATGCCCATGATGCGCGCCGGGATCGACATTTCTTCGCGCTTGAGGTGTTTCGGGTATCCCTTGCCATCCATGCGCTCGTGGTGACCGCCGGCGTATTCGGGAACGTGTTTTAGGTGTTTCGGCCAGGGCAACGACTCGAGCATCTTGATGGTGGCGACGATGTGGTACTTGATCGTCTCGCGTTCGGCTGGTGTCAGCGTACCGGCACGGATGGTGAGATTCTCGATCTCGTCAGGGCTGAGGAAGCCGTCTTCTTCGCCTTGCGTATTGACCCAGCGATACCGCACCGAGATTTGGCGGACGCGCGCCTGATCCTCGGCGCGCATCGCTTCGCCTCCGATGTTGACGCGCCGCAGGAAGGAGCGGTCGTCATCGATGGCGCGCAGTTCTTCCGCCAACCGGCGCTCGGCCACTGGGCGCTCGGTGCCGGCCGCGATGGCGCGCCACAGGCGCAGCTCGGCATCGCGCTTGAGCACTTCGAAACGCGTATCGACGAGCGCAATGCGGTCGAAGAGTGTCTGCAGCTTGGTCGCCTTGTCGACGATGTGCACCGGCGTCGTGACCTTGCCGCAGTCGTGTAACAGCGCGGCGATCTTCAGTTCGTAGCGATCCTTGTCGCTCATCGTAAACCGGGCTAGCGGCCCGTCACGCGTCGCGTTGGCGGCTTCGGCCAGCATCATGGTCAACGACGGCACGCGCTGGCAGTGACCGCCGGTGTAGGGTGACTTCTCGTCGATGGCCAAATTGATGAGGTTGATGAAGGACTCGAAGAGCTCTTCGAGCTGACTGACCAACAGGCGGTTGGTCAAGGCGATGGCGGCCTGCGAAGCGAGCGACTCGGCCAATCGCCGGTCGGCGTCGGAAAAGGCGCGCACCGCACCGCCGTCGGGATCGATGGCGTTGATCAGTTGCAGCACGCCGATCACTTCGTGCTCGTGGTTCTTCATCGGCACGCTGAGGAAGGACCGCGAGCGGTAGCCTGTCACCCGGTCGAACTCGCGGGTGCCCGAAAAATCGAAACCGTCGACCGTGTAAGCATCAGCGATATTGACGGTCTGGCCGTAAATCGCCGAGCAGGCGGCGATCATCGCGCTGTTCGGTTCACCGCCCACGCCGTAGAGAGGCAGATCGGGAAATTCCGGCGGAATCGGCTGCCCGGTGGTACCACCGTAGGCGATCTTCAGCGAGTCGGTACGCACGATGGCAAAGCGCAGCGCTTGGCGATCCTCGCTGACGCGATAGAGCGTACCACCGTCGGCATGCGTGATCGCTTTTGCGGCGAGCACGATGTTTTCGAGCAACCGGTCGATGTTGCGCTCGGACGACAGCGCAGTACCGATCGCATTGAGTTGCTCCAGGCGTTTGAACAGATCAGCCATGCTATCCACGTAGGAAACTCCTACTTGCTGCGCGACGGATGAACATCAGAACTCGAAAATCTGATTGTTTTGCAGCATCTGCGGCTTGAACTCTCCGGCACAGGCTTCGATTTCGCTCATCGTTTGCTGGATCTGCCCCGGTTTCAGGTGGCTGACGTAGATTTCCGGCGCGCCGGAGAGCTTGGCCAGCTCGGCGGCCAGCATGTCCGGACAAAGATGCTTGGACATCGCCGCCAATTGCTTGTCGCGGTTGGCAAAGGCCGTTTCGATGATCAGGTAACGCAAGCCGGCAATGGCATTGACCACCGGCCAGAACGCGTCATTGACGGTGGTATCACCGGTGAAGACGAGACTTCCGGCGCCCGAGTCGAGTTGATAGCCGACTGCCGGCACCGTATGTTCGGCGGGCAGCGCCGTAATGCGGCGCCCACCGAGGCACGTGGCCTGACCGAGACGAATCGGCTGGTAGCGCATGCCCGGCTTTTCGCGACTGGGAATTTCGCTGAAATCCGGCCAGATTGCCCAGTTGAAGATGTGCTGCCTGATGATATCCAGCGTGGCATCAGTCGCGTAGACCACCAGGGGCTTGTCGCGCAGGTCGGCGATCGAGTCGATCATCAAGGGCAGCGCAACCAGGTGGTCAAGATGCGCGTGCGTGATAAAAACGTGGTCGATCGCCGCCAGTTCGGTCAGCGAGAGATCGGCGACACCGGTCCCCGCATCGATCAGGATATCGTGGTCAACGAGCATCGACGTGGTACGTAGATGGTGGCCGCCGATGCCGCCGCTGCAACCGAGAACTCTGACCTTCATATCATCTCCCTCGAACCGCTCGAGCGGCCGCGCCCGTCTCCAACTGCTGGGCTAAGCGGTTCTTTGCCAAGTCTTAGCCCTTCAGAAAAAACTCCATCTTGACGCCGGCGATTTCGACGACGTCGTGATCGCGCAGCAGCCGCGCCTGCGCGTCGAGTGCCTGCCCGTTGACGATGGGAAAGAGCGCTCCTTCGACGTGGGTAATGTAGTAACCCTGCGGCCTCTGGGCGATCACGGCCACCTGCACGCCGGGCTTGCCCAGCGTAGTCAGCGTCTTGGTCAGCGCGAGTTCCCGGCCGGCGTTGGCGCCGTTCAGTATCTGGATGGCACCGGACCGCCCGCTGGCCTCGGTATCGCTTGCGCGCCGCTGCGGCGCCGCTGCGCTAGCGGGCACCGCAGCAACGGGCGCGGGTCGCGCCGCATCCGCACGGAGCAAGGGCTTCTCGAAGTCGGCGCCCTCGGCCGCTGCCTGCTCGACCACGTATTTCAGCTTGTACTTGCCTAGTTCAACGACATCGCCTTTTTTCAGGAAGTGTTTCTTGACCGACTGTCCGTTGACCAGCGTGCCGTTGGTACTGTTCAGATCCTCGAGGAAAGAATCGTTGAGTATCGTCACCACCGCCGCGTGTTCGCCGCTGATCGCCAGATTGTCGATCTGGATGTCGTTGTGCGGTTTGCGGCCGATAGTCATCCGCTCCTTGGCCAGAGAAATTTCCTTAAGGACCAGACCGTCCATGCTCAGTATCAGCTTCGCCATCTTTTCCGTCCTTATTTGAAGCACGCCACAAGTTTCGACAACCAGTTCCCGGCAACAGGGAATTCCCGCAACACTCTAACTAGAATCACCGACACGTTGTCCCGCCCGCCATGGTCGTTCGCCGCCTGGATCAGTTGCTGCGCGGCCCGTTCAAGATGGGTACCGCAGGTCTGCAGGACAAGTTGCAACTCCGCGTCTTCGACCATATCGTTGAGGCCGTCAGAACAGAGCAGGTAGAGGTCGCCCGGCAGCACCGCATGATCGTGAATCTCGGCGTTGACGTCGGGATCGACGCCCAAGGCGCGCGTCACCAGGTTCCGGTTCTGCGCATGACGGGCCTCGTCGATAGAAATCAAGCCGCTGTCAATCTGTTCCTGGAGCAGCGAATGATCGCGCGTAATCGCCTCGAGCAAGCCACCCCGCAAGCGGTACAGGCGCGAGTCGCCGATGTGCGCGACGGTCACCATATTGTCGTGAAACAGCGCGAGGACCAGCGTCGTCCCCATCCCGGCATACTGTGGCTGACTCTCGGCAGCGTGAAAGATGGCCAAGTTTGTCGCCCCGATCTTCTCGACGATGCAGCGATGCGCGAACGAATGGCCGGTTTCGGCATCGATTGCGCAAGGCGCTGTGGCATCGAAGGCGGCTTCAAATTCGGTCGCCAACAGGGTGGTCGCCATACTGCTCGCCACTTCACCTGCATTGTAGCCACCCATGCCATCGGCCAGGATGGCCAAGCCCTGATTCGGGTTAGCGAACACCGCATCTTCGTTGTGCCCGCGAACGATTCCCGCGTCTGTCCGCACCACAAACTCGAGGGCGTCGCTTAGACTCTTCGCCACATCTTCTCCCTAATGCTGAACATCGCCTGCGGCCTGTTGCAGGCAGGCGCGCAAATCCCGCGCCATTTCGTCGCCGCGCTGATAACGCTGCCCGGCATCCTTGCACAGCGCCCGCTCGATGACCGCCGCCAGGCACGCCGGAACGCGCGGATTGAGCCCCCTAATATCGGGCGGCGCCTCCTTGGCGATCCGTGACATCAGCTGCCCCATCGAGGCAGCGACGAACGGCAAGCGGCCACATGTCATCTGATAAAGAGTAACACCAAGCGAGAAAAGATCGGAACGCCCATCGATCTTCTGGCCCGCTAACTGCTCGGGAGACATATAACTGGGCGTGCCGAGCACCATGCCGATGCGGGTCTTTGACGAATCGATGAGGCGCGCGACGCCGAAATCTGTCACCTTGAGCGAATCCGAGACGGGCTCGTACATCAGATTGGCCGGCTTCACGTCGCGATGCACGACCTGGTGGCTGTGCGCATAGGCCAGGGCGTCGGCGACCCGGGCGACAATGCTCATCACCAGCGGTAACGGCAACAGCTGGTCGGCCACGGTGTACGGCGTCAAATCGCCGCCCGAGAGGAACTCCATGGCGAGGAAAGCGAGACCACGCTCCTCGCCGACCTCGTACACGGTCACAATATGCGGGTGATCGAGTCGTCCGACAGTCTGCGCCTCACGAAAGAAGCGCTCCTTCAATTCGACCAGTTCGTCGGCGTCGAAGGCCTGGGTCAGCGCCAGCGTCTTGATCGCTGCCAGGCGACCAGTTTGCGGATCGCGACCAAGGTAGACGACCCCCATCGCCCCCTTGCCCAGCACCTGCTCGAGCCGATAAGGGCCAAGCTGCGCGGGCATCTCGGGTAGCGCCTTGCTAGGATTTGGCTGCGGCGCGGTGGCGACAGACGACGGAGAGTGCTCGGCCGCGCCAACCGGCACGGTATCCTTGCCGTGGCGGTTCTTCGCGCAACGCCGGGTGACGAACAGGAGACCGGCAGCCAGCAACAGGATCGCCAAACCGGTCAGCGCCATCCACGATACGCCGCCAACAGCCAAGCCAAGATAGGCGCCGACCAGGGTCGCGAGAAGGACTGCCGTCGCGACCAACCTGCGGCAAACGCCCGTTTTGCATCCTCCCGCTTCGTCCATTGCCTGCCCTCACCTGCCGTCGTGAATCAGCAAAAACTACTAGGCGCCATACGGCAATTCGCGGCCCAGTCCCTGTGCGCGCGCCAACGCCTCGAGCCGGACAGCCACCGAAAGATCCTGAATGGCCATGCCCTGCGACTCAAACAAGGTAATCTCGTCGGCCCCTGCGCGCCCAGCGTGGCGACCGACGATCACGTCGCCCAGCTCGACGAGCTGGCGCGCCTGCAGGCGGCCCTTTTCGAGCAGCGGCAGCAGGTCGCCGGCCTCGCGCAGGGCGGTCTCCACACTATCGACGACGATCGTCCGGCAGCGTTTTAGCACATCTTCGCCGAGCTCGCGGCGGATCAAGGAATTGGAGCCTGCGCCATTAATGTGCGTGCCGGGCGACAGCCATTGCGCATCGAACAGTGGCGTCGCCGAGGTGGTGACAGTACTCACGATATGGCTGTCGCGCACCGTCTCTTCGGGCGAAGCCGCTGGAACGACATCGATGCCAAGCCGCGCCGACATCTTCTGGCAGAAGGCGGCGAGGCGCTCAGTGTTGCGCGCAAAGACCTTGACGCGGCGCAAGGAACGCACCGCAGCGATCGCTTCGACGTGCCCTTCGGCCTGCCAGCCGGCGCCGAAAACGCCGGCGACCTCGGCATCGGGGCGCGCCAGCCAGCGCGTGGCAAGCGCCGAAGCGGCGCCGGTGCGCATCATGCCGAGGCGATCGGCCTCGAATACGGCGCGCAAACCGCCCGTCGAGGCGCTGAATAGATGAACCAGAAAGCGTACCCCCGAGCGGTTGCTGGTGTAGGCCTTGTAGCCGATCGCATCCTGCGCCGACAGGGCGCCTTGCAGAATATGTAGCGTCGTCTGCGGCAGACGGGTACGTTGGCGCGGCACATCGGTGGCGGTGCCGTGCGACAACTCGCGGTGCGCTGCCTCGACCGCCTCCAGCGCGAGCGGCACGGTAAGCAGCTGGCGAACATCATCTTCAGTCAAAAACAGGGGCATGGGCGTTCCTCAGACTTGATTTTCAAACGATGGGAATATCGCGCCGGGCGGCCTGCCGGTGCTCCATCCATTTTCCGGTGAGCACCACCAGCAGCGTACCCAACGCGGGCAACAAATGATAGGCGATGGGCCATTGCGTGGCGATCCAGTCGCGAACCGCCAGGTCGCCGACCATCATCTCGCCGGCAACCCAGCCGAGCAGGCCGGCGCCAAGCACGACGACCACCGGAAAGCGCTCCATCAGCTTGAGGATCAACTGGCTCGACCAGACGATCAACGGGATACTGACGAGCAGCCCGAAGCCCAGCAGATAAATATTGTCCTTGGCGGCGGCAGCCACGCCGATCACGTTGTCGAGGCTCATTACGAAGTCGGCTACGATAATCGTGCGGATCGCGCCCAGGAGGTGGTCGGCTGGCTTGATGTCCGGCGCGCCATCCTCTTCCGGCACCAGTAGCTGAATGCCGATCCACAGTAGCAAGAACCCGCCGCCCAGCTTCAGCCAAGGAAAGCCGAGCAGACGAACGGCAAAGACGGTGAGCAGCACGCGCAAGAGCACGGCGCCAGCGACGCCCCAGAGAATGCCGATGCGGCGTTGCGCGACGGGCAAGTTGCGGCAGGCCAGCGCGATGACGACCGCGTTGTCGCCGGAGAGGACGATATCGATCGCAACGATTTGCAGGACGGCGACAAAGAAGCCGGGGGCGGTGATGATTTCGAGCATGAAAGGCTGGGCAAATTCTGGCGAGGAACGCCATGGAAGAGCATCAAAAAACGCGACTACTGCGATTTTACCGGCAAAACGCCCGCCCCGACCGAGCGATACCGACGTCGGCAAAGCCCTCTATAATCGCAGGCTATGAACACTACGCGCTCATCGCTCACCGCTGCCCTGCCAGGCGCCAACGCGCTTCGCCCGGCCGCCCTGCTGTGCCTCCTCCTCTCGCCCTTGCTGTCGCTGCATGCCGAGGCGGCCAAGTGGGTGCAAGTCGACAGCAAGGGCGGCGCCAGAATCGAGGTTGATGCGGCCAGCGTCGAACGTACTGGCGGCGACAAGCTGCGCGTCTGGCATCGCGAAAGCTATGCCAAGCCGCAGATGCCGGATTCCGGAGCCTTCTCGTTCATCAGCCAGACCATGCTGAGCGAATTCCAGTGCACCAAACGCCTCGCCACGCCGATCAAGCGCAGCTATTTCGCCGCCAACGGCAGCGAACTGCAACTGGAGACCTACGAGACCCGCGATACCACCCCGGTAGCACCGGACTCGGCGATCGAATCGGTGTTCAACTTCGCCTGCAAGCAAAAGGGAAAGACGCCCGTCGCGCCGGTCGCCAAGCCCACCGCGCCAGCGCCCACCCCTGTAGTCGTAGTCGCGACGCCACCGGAGACTAAAACGCCGCCGAAGAAGAGCAAGGCCGGTGCCAAGGACGAGCCGCCGCCCCCGGAAGTGCCCTGGACCTACGAGGGGAAAACTGGGGCCGGAAAATGGGCCAGGTTGAGCGAGACATTCGCCACTTGCGGCATCGGCACGCGCCAGTCACCGATCGACATCCGCGAAACCATCCGCGCCGACCTGCCGCCGATCCGTTTTTCCTACAAGCCGGTCCCCCTGTCCATCGTCGACACTGGCCACTCGATCCAGGTCAATACTGTGGGAGCCGGCAGCATCACCGTCGACGGCGAAGACTACGAACTCGTCGAGTTCCATTTTCACAAACCAAGCGAGGAAAAGATCAACGGCAAGGGTTACGACATGGAAGCGCATCTCGTGCACAAGTCGAAAGCGGGCAGGCTCACGATCCTCGCCGTCATGCTGCAGACCGGCAAGGAACAGAAACTGGTCCGGACCCTATGGAACAACCTGCCGCTTGAGCAAAACCGGATCGTCAGCAAGCCCGAGATCAGCATTGACCCGATGCAACTGCTGCCGGCGACACGCGAATACTTTACCTATAGTGGCTCGCTAAGCACACCGCCGTGTTCGGAGGGCGTGTTATGGCTGGTGCTCAAGAGCCCGATGCAAGTCTCGAAAGAGCAGGCGGCCGGATTCGGGAAGATCTACCGGAACAACGCGCGGCCGGTCCAACCGGCCAATGGACGTGTCATCAAGGAATCGCGCTAAGCGGTGCGCGGGTCAAAAAAAGGGCAGGCCAAAGGCCTGCCCTTTCTTATGAGTCCAGCTGTGCTGGGCGATCCCCGCGCAAATCGCACAGAATATCGGCGCCCTGCAAGAAGTATCCTTGAAGTGCGCTCTTACTTGAGCAAGGCTTTGAGCAGCTTGGCCATTTCCGATGGGTTGCGCGTCACGGTAAAGCCGCACTCTTCCATGATGGCGAGCTTGGCATCGGCGGTGTCAGCGCCGCCGGAGATCAGCGCCCCAGCGTGGCCCATGCGCTTGCCGGCCGGCGCGGTGACGCCGGCGATGAAGCCGACGATCGGCTTCTTCATGTTGGCCTTGCACCACAGCGCGGCTTCGGCTTCGTCCGGACCTCCGATTTCGCCGATCATGATGACTGCATCGGTATCGGGATCGTCGTTGAACAGGCGCATGATATCGATGTGCTTCAGGCCGTTGATCGGGTCGCCGCCGATGCCGACGGCGGACGACTGGCCGAGACCGATTTCGGTCAGTTGCCCGACCGCTTCGTAGGTCAGTGTGCCGGAGCGCGAGACAACGCCGATGCGGCCCTTGCGGTGGATGTGACCAGGCATGATGCCGATCTTGATTTCGTCCGGCGTGATCAGGCCCGGGCAGTTCGGTCCGAGCAGCAGCGTTTCCTTGCCGCCGGCCGCAACTTTCTTCTTCATCCTGTTGCGCACTTCGAGCATGTCGCGCACCGGAATGCCTTCGGTGATACAGATGGCCAGATCGAGGTCGGCTTCGACGGCTTCCCAGATCGCGGCGGCAGCGCCGGCCGGCGGCACGTAGATGACCGAGACGGTGGCACCGGTTTCCGCGGCCGCTTCCTTGACCGTACCGAAGATCGGAATGTTAAAAATGCTTTCCCCGGCCTTCTTGGGGTTCACCCCGGCGACGAAGCAGTTCTTGCCATTGGCGTATTCCTGGCACTTCTCGGTGTGAAATTGACCGGTCTTGCCGGTGATGCCCTGGGTAATGACTTTGGTATCTTTATTGATCAGAATCGACATAGTGGCTCCTTACTTGACCGCAGCAACGATCTTGGTGGCGGCTTCGGCCATGGAATCGGCAGTGATGATCGGCAGACCCGAATCCTTCAATATCTGCTTGCCTAACTCCTCGTTGGTGCCCTTCATGCGTACGACCAGCGGCACGGCCAGATGCGTCTCGCGCGCGGCGGCGACGACGCCGTTGGCAATCGTGTCGCATTTCATGATGCCGCCGAAAATGTTGACCAGAATGCCCTTGACCTTCGGGTTCTTGAGCATGATTTTGAAAGCTTCGGTCACCTTCTCGGTCGTCGCGCCGCCGCCGACGTCCAAGAAGTTGGCCGGCTCGGCGCCGAACAGCTTGATCGTGTCCATCGTCGCCATGGCCAGACCGGCGCCGTTCACCAAACAGCCGATGTTGCCGTCGAGCGCGATATAGGCGAGGTCGAACTTGGATGCCTCCACTTCGTCGGCGTCTTCTTCGTCAAGGTCGCGATAGGCGACGATTTCGGGATGGCGGTAGAGGGCGTTGGCATCAAAATTGAACTTGGCGTCAAGCGCCTTGATGTTGCCGTTGCCTTCGAGAATCAGTGGGTTGATCTCGGCCAGCGACGAGTCGGTTTCCATGTAACAGGCGTAGAGGCCCTTTAGGGCGTCAATCGCCTTGGGCACGGAGTCCGCAGGAACGCCAATGCCCGTGGCCAGTTCGCGGGCTTGCGCGTCGGTCAAGCCTTCCGCCGGATCGACGAAGACCTTGAGGATCTTCTCTGGGGTGCTGTGCGCGACTTCCTCAATGTCCATACCGCCTTCGGAAGAAGCCATCATGGCGATCTTCTGCGTGGCGCGATCGGTCAGTGCGGCGACGTAGTATTCCTTCTTGATATCGGCGCCTTCCTCGATCAGCAGGCGGCGAACCTTCTGGCCTTCCGGACCTGTCTGGTGCGTCACGAGTTGCATGCCGAGGATCTGGCTGGCGTACTGGCGCACTTCGTCGAGCGACTTGGCCACCTTGACGCCACCGCCCTTGCCGCGACCGCCGGCATGAATCTGGGCCTTCACCACCCAGACTTTTCCACCGAGGGATTCGGCTGCCTTCACCGCGTCGTCGGCGGACTGGCAGAACACCCCGCGCGGAACGACGACGCCGAATTTCTTCAGGAGTTCCTTACCCTGATATTCGTGAATTTTCATGCGCTTTCCTTGCTTGAGTTGAAGTTGCGAGCTACAGGTTCAGGCAGGTGGTCCTACCCGGTTTTTAGGTCGCGATACCAGCGCGGGTAATAGCGCCGAACCGCTTCCGATTTAGAATCCAGGGCATGGCAGCGGTCAAGCTGGAAGGGCTTGTGCTCGCTATCAGCGTTATCGAGTACGTCGCTGGCAAAGGTCTGCAGGGCGGCGGTGGGCAGGAACATGAGTAGCTCGCTGATATGCGAGCAACCGCGCGTGTCGCCGAAACGATCCTTGACTGCCTTGCGGAAGCCATTGAACAGATTGAGACCGACGAGCTGCGAATAATCCGGGGCGATGCTGCTGCACAGTTCGTCGAAAGGTGCGGCATCCGTACCGGCGAGCGCATAGAGAACGTTCATCTTGGCGTCAATGGTGACACGCACCCACATGTCGTGCACCGGCTCGCCGCGCGCGACGGTCTTCGCCGAAAGCGGGTACTCGTGGTCCTTGCGGTCAGTCAGCCGCGCCTCGATATCCCACCAGCCGTCCGCACGCTTGTAGCCATCGAGTTGGACGTTACGAACGTGCATGCGGGTGCGTTCGACAGTGGAGAGCGGCAAGGGCATAGGTGATCCTGAGGAGATGAGCGAGCGCCTTTGGAGAGGCTTTATCGGTAAATGCTAGCACAGAAACTCCAGCCACTTTCACCAAAATTCATAATTATGAATTTCGAAAACGCCAGATTGTTGCGGCGCAGCAATCAAACCGGCGGGTATGCGCTTACGCCGCGCCAGCAGACACTCCGCCACCGTCCACGTGCCGACCCGAATCCCGGCAATACCCAACTTGAACACGTGTTACCCCTCGCAAACAAAGGGAGCGCTGACGCATTTCTTAGTGGGCCAGACCAGTCTGGTCAGCGATCGTCCGCCAACCCACCCTACTGGGGCACTTAGAACGTCCGCTTAAGGAAACACTGACTATGCCGTGAGCGATTCTTTTGTCATGAAGTCAGAAACGGAGTTCTGGTCACAAGAAGAAGAGCAACCAATTCTCCAACGGGCCGCTTCGCGCTGGTACTTCGCGATAAAGCTACACATTGCAGGGGATAGCAGACGGGCCTTAGTCTCTTATCGTGCACTCGCGACACTTTTGGCGAAGATATTTCTTGAAACGCACGCTCCGAAGAGCAATCGTGAAAGCGCCAGAAAGGCCTGAACCCACAGGGGTTTCCTATATCTGACCTGCATGTGCAGGAATAGCCGGAACGGATGCGAATCGGCGGAGCATGCCAGTTTTTCCGCAACAGCCCAAATATTGGCGTACCCAAAAGTTGCTCACTGCCTGTTTGGTTCCGCCTCGTCCGGGTTAGGTTCACAACCGAGTGTCACCGCCGCCAACGTGCATGACAGCAACGAAGTGCCGTATCTACTGCATGGCAATGAAACCCGCTTCTACGGCAACAGCACCGACCACTGGGGCAAGGCTCAGCGGGAGCGGCTCAAGGAGATGGTGCCAAAGGCGAAAGACTTCACCGACAAACACGCCTAGAAAAATTCTACGCTGACCGAGGCCGACAAGGCGATGAACTGGCGCAATTTGACTGCGCGGTCCAAGGTCGAGCATCCGTTTCCGACGCTCAAGCGTCTCTGGGGCTTTGCCATGCTGACGATGTTCAACATCAACAAGAGGGGACGACCGCTCACGGGAGTGGTAGGCGCGGTATAAGCAGGAGACAGGGGGATTCCCCGGTGCAAGCAACGAAACGGCCGTCTATTTGATGAAAAAATTGCGTCTTCGTTACGTTTCTGTTTCAGTTTGCGTTTGCCGTCAAGTCTTGCAGCGGCTACTTGTTCAGCACTTCCCTAGGGACGGCCTGAAGATTGGGGAAGTCCTGGACCGGAAGTTTGCTGATTAGATCTGGCCGCCCGTAAAGCCGTGTAGATACCCATGTGAGCTATACTGATTGCTCAAAGGAGTAATCATGACTGTCACCAACACGCATAAAGAAACAGAGGGCTCTGGGCGCCTTACTGAAAAAGCACAGGCCCGCGGAACGCACCGGATCATGGACGACTTGACGCAGACGCACGTTGCGGTTGTCGGTCTATCCACATATCGCGACGTTTACATGGCCGATCCGCTCGAACGAGTGGCTCGTATTCGTCACGGCGTTCCTGCGTCGCTGGCAGAATCGACTAGCCGAGAAATCGGGTATTCCAAGGAGCGGCTTTTTTCGATGCTCCGTTTTCCAAGGGCGACCATCAATCGCAAAATTACAGGCGGTGAAATGCTGTCGCCGGAGTTTTCTGAGCGACTTCTCGGCCTCCAGAAGGTGATCGGACAAGTTGAAGTCATGGTGGCTGAGTCCGGCAATCCAGAGGGCTTTAGCGCCCCACAATGGGTTGGCCAGTGGCTTGAGCAACCCTGTCCTGCGTTGGGTAATGAGAAGCCGGTGGATTACATGGACACCCTGGAAGGCCAGGAACTCGTGTCCAGCGTGCTCGCCAAAATGCAGTCGGGCGCCTACGCCTGATGATTGCCTGGCGGATCGGCACCGATACCGCCGATTACATTGCGGAAGACTTGACCGGAGCCGGCGCGCGGATTACCGGCGGCAGGTGGAATCGAAAAGGGATGGCTGTCCTCTACAGTGCGGAATCGATTGCTCTGGCAGCCATCGAGACCCTTGTTCACCTGCCATCGGGTGGCCTCCCTCTGAATCGCCATCTGGTACGCATTGAGATCCCCGATGCTGCGTGGACAGCACGACAAGACATTTCAGGGAGCCCGCCGGTAGGCTGGGACGCCCTACCGGCCGGAAAGGTGTGCCTTGATTTCGGAGATACTTGGCTGCACAAAGTCAGATCAGCAATCCTGGTGGTTCCTTCGATTGCCGTGCCAGAGGAGCGCAATATTCTAGTCAACCCATTGCATCCAGACGCCAAAGGCATCACTGCAACGAAAGTACGAATGTGGACATACGTCTCACGACTGCGCTGATTGGTTGCCGAAAAATCAAGCAGGGCGTCCGAGAGTAGGTGCCAGCAAGGGTGAAGGCTTGTTGAGAGGTGGGTTGTCCACAGAAAAAGGGGATAATTTTCCGGCGGGTTGTGCAGCTTGTCGAGCGAAGCATAACTTGGCGAGGATCAGCTGTTATGCCTCATCACGAAATCCGCCACGTTATGGCTCATTCCGGACCGCGCCAATCGACAAGGTGCGGCCGAACGGCCTAGGAGCGGGGGCGGGAGCAGTTGGTCGGCGAGAGGATGCCTGTAAGCACTGCGGCGGCGGACCGCCGCCAGCCCAATCGCATGGATCGACTCATGCCCTCGTTTGCCGCAAGACTGCGAGCGGCAGATACAGGCACAAAGCATCGCCCAGCGTCGGCCGGAAGCCCAGCTTGCGATAGAAACCGGCTACCCGATCATCCTTGGCATTGACCACTACCGCATAAAGACCCACGCGCTCGGAAAAATCGAGCGCAAGATGCAGAGCAAACGCCAGCAACTCGTGGCCGACACCCTGCCCTTGCAACCGATTATCCACCGCCAGCCGCCCGATACGCAGAATCGGCACCGGGTAACGCGGCAGCTTTAGGTCGGGAGGAAGTTCGGTGGCAGCTACTTGCCCGACGCTGACCGTGACAAAGCCGCCAATGACATCCTCGCCATCAGCCAAGGCTACATAGGTCTTGCCGAAGCCCTTGCGTTGTTGCTGCCCGGCCTGCCGGGAAAGAAAATCGTTGAGTGCAGCGACACCGCAATCGAAGCTATGGCGACCGGCATGGCCGTCCACCAGTTCGATGCGAAGCGCCATCTAGCGCTGCGCCATCAGGTCGCGCAAAGCCTTGGTCGGCTTCGCCGGCTTTTCGCAGGCCGCAACGAATTCATCGAAAGATTTCTGCGACAACGTTAGCGTATCGCTCTCGGCCACCACATGGCGAGCGGCCTCATAAGCGTGCTGCAGCATGAACGACGATACCGTTGTACCCATCAGCGAAGCGGCGCGTTCGATCAGCGCCTTGGCCTCGGGGCTGGCACGAAGGTTGATGCGGGTATCGGGTACGTGAGCGGTGACAGGCATGATCGACTCCTTTGGAACTACGAGAGAATTGTACGTCAGATTGACACACAAATCCAAAACATGTTCCTCGCGCCAGCGCCCAAAGCGTCACAACTTCGAAGAAGTTACTGCGGAGGGCGTGCAGAATTTTGTGGGAACGAACTCTTTGCGGGAAACTGCCGAATTGTCCGGAGCCACCTGTTGTGCCTCAAAACGAAATCGGCCACGATATGCGCGAAGAATTCTACAATCGCCAAGAGTTGCGCGAATCCTGTCGTAAAAGCGACTCGATTCCTTGGAATCTCGTCACGATATCCGCGAAAGTCAGCCACGAATTGGTTCACTCGACACAGCTCCTTTTTTTCGGTGGCGTTTGCGATTGGCGCTTTTACACTACGCCCTTGGGCCGGCGTCGAACACTTCTACCGCCGGCACCCGCATAAGGCTCGCTGCTTCTTCAATGGATCCATACAACCACCCCATGCGCGAGGGGCTCCATCCAATCCGCACTGGTTCGCTAGCGAACCTTTTGGCCCGAGGCCATGCTGCGCGAAGGCACCGCCGACCGGATTGGCTGGAGCGGGATA
>Ga0209125_1001110_pt1 | contig 27621 bp, 23 predicted proteins | sample BarGraIncub1131A_FD_184503 | JGI IMG/M metagenome (GOLD analysis project Ga0209125, IMG submission 184503) | Arctic peat soil microbial communities from Barrow, Alaska - Barrow Graham LP Incubations 11-31A (SPAdes) (version 2) | ecosystem: Environmental > Terrestrial > Soil > Wetlands > Peat... | reverse complement strand
GAGATTTTGTGCTTCGCCTTAATTATACATGCTTTTACGATAGGTTTGTAAAGTACTGTAGAGAGCATAATGTGACTCATGAGGTGTTGCCACTGAGTAGTTTCAAAAAACAATTAAGTAATATGCAATATTGTAAATCCTACAATAAGCCTGTGAATTTTTCAGTTAGACTAGAAAATCCAAAGAATAAAAAGACTTTTAGGTGTGCAGTGGTTTATATTAATAAGCTTCGCGAGAAGAATGTTGATATAGATTTTATTGCGGATGATAACATGGTAGATTAACCTCTCATTTATTTTAGTTAGTTCTAATTATATTTGAAATACAATGTAAAAACACCATAAAATTCAATTGAATAATACGGTGTTACCTTTAAGAATATATCCAACTCTCAAAGGTTAATCTTAGTTATATTTAAGGACAACAATCCCTGAATAATCTTTCATATTTGTTTTATTTAGTTCCAGTTTCTCATACTCTTTTGCTTTTAACCCTGAAACCGAAATAAATTTATCAACCGTTCCAAACAACAGATAACCCGGTAGCCCTAATGCCTTTGTTCTGTAATGCATTGGGATAACAATTGTTGGGTTTAGCTGTTTCATCACCTTAGTAGCATCAAATGCATTAATTGTGGCTGTTCCACCAATTGGAAGAAGTAGAATGTCCACATGTCCTATTTCTTCTATTTGTTTGGAATTTAAAATATGTCCTAGATCACCGCAATGACAAATATTTATTCCATCAATTTTAAAGTTATATACTGTGTTTTTCCCTCTCTTAGATCCTGAGGATTTATCATGGAATGTTCCCACACCTTTTATCTCTATTCCATCTTTTGAAAAACTACCTAGTTCATTTATGCATACAAAGTTAGACTTGATCGCGTTTATATTATTATGATCACTGTGGTTGTGACTTACAGATACTATATTAGCATCAATTTGAGGCAATTTATAACCTAACATTTTTTTAAATGGATCTGTTAGTACTTTTGTTCCATTCTCAGACGTTATCATAAAACATGATTGACCAAACCATTTAATTATCATAATACATCTCCAATCTTTTTAATTTTGAATAAAAAAGGTTACAAACATGGTAATAGTCAAACTTTTTTCAGGGACACTACTCCATGTCTCCTTGAGGCTAAGTGCTTTTTTATCTTCACGAGTAAAAGATTCCTTTACAAATAAAGCGGTTGTAATAATCTTAATCCAATCAGTTGATATACATTTTGTGCAAAACCCATACTTCCTATTACAATAGCCATTCCAAGACTTGCACGTAAAATCATAGGTTTTCTTCCATACTTGTCTGCCGCGTAACCCCATATTGGTGAAAAAATCGCACAAATTATATAGGTAACACCAAAAGCAAGTCCTGATAATTGTGCAATTGAAGCTGTATTTGTAATTCCAAGATGTTTTATATAAAGTGGCAATACAGGGGCAATCTGACTCATTCCTATACTTGCTACAAATATACCAAACCAACAAACAACTAGATTTTTTTTCCATATATCCAATCGTATCTTCCTCCTAATTTATAATTATGAACTAATTATAATCTTGAAAAGAAGATGATTCCATGTACTATTTTAATATCCATGGACATTTTTGATATAAAATTTTGAAGGGCTGGTTCCTTCAATTTTTCTAAATATCCTGCTAAAATAAAATTCGTCAATAAATCCAAGTACTTGTGATACATCTTTTATATTTTTATCACCCTCGATAATTAGTTCTTTGGCTTTATCAACTTTTATCTTATTAAAAAACTTAATTACAGAATAGCCTGTAGTTTCTTTAAAATCTCTGGATAAATATGCTGAAGAAGTGCCGTGAAATTTTTTTTCCTCCCGATAATTTTTTTACGTCTTATAGACAGTATATGAATACCTACTTTAGACAATTTGCATTATTTAAGTAGGTCGTGTTGGCCTTCATCATTTTTGCCCTGAGTTATCCCTTTAAAAGAGTTAAAGAAAACTGTATCATTAATATCATAACGCTTGCCATGTAATTGATGTGGAACTGAGTCACTTCTTGGATAACCTATTGGAAGAAGTGCTACTGGAACAAGATATTCTGGTAATTCCAAGTTTTTTTTGATAATATCAGCATTAAAATGTCCTACCCAAGTGCTACCTAATCCTAAGTTCGTAACTTGAAGCATCATATGAGTTGTGACAATGCTAGCATCAACAACTCCCATGTCTACTTTATCATAAGGCCTTTTCCAGCTAACTGTGGAATCATAGCACACCAGCAATACTAGAGGTGCATTAAAATGATAAGGTGTGCATGATTTTAATTTAGTCAAGCTGTCTTCATTATCAATAACGAGTATTCGTTGTGGCTGATAATTATCAGCCGTTGGAGCAACTCTACCAGCTTCTAAAATCAAATCTAATTTTTCTCTTTCTACTTTTTTGTCGCTAAATTTTCTAACTGCATATCTTTCTTTTACTAGTTGTAAAAATTGCATATTACCATCTCCCTATTTCAAAATGTTTCTGTTATAATTAATATAGCACATGGGCATAAATAAACAAGTATGCAGTTTTTTCTGTGTTAGTATATAAAATATACTGTTATATTTAAAGGAGCTGTAAGTATGAATAAAAATATAGGTTATAAAACAGAATTACCTAGTGATACTATATATGAGTCAAATTGTCCTATTATATATGCACTTAATGTTGTAGGCCAAAAATGGAAATTGCCTATTATGTGGCGCTTATTTGAAAATGAAACTACTAGATATAACGAATTGAAACGTAGCGTCAACGGTATTACTAATATGATGCTTACAAAATCTTTAAAAGAATTAGAAGAACATAAACTTATTGTTAGAACTCAATATGAAACAATTCCTCCTAAAGTTGAATATTTTTTGACACAAAGAGGTAAATCGTTACTTCCTTCTTTGAATGAACTATATAAATGGGGTGAAGAACAAATTAAACTTGATAAATCAAAATAAAGGGATATATTATGCTTAATATTATGTTGAATGCCTAAGCTCCTATGTTTACTTCTTCTATACTCTTATAAAAGTCATGCTGTTTAAATTTCTCTTCATCGCCATAAGGAAACATAACATAAGCGTTATGACTTGTTATACCATAATTCTAACCTATTCTTTTTATTAGAATAAATCATCTTAACCTGCGAGTCCTGGGATAATGATAAATTAAACCTAGATACTAGTCACTTTTCTTTAGTGTCTAATATCTAGGTTACAGTTCACAATACAGAAATCATCCTCTTAATCTAACGCAAACTTTGCTTAAATTGACCTTAACATAAGGTCGCAATTATTATTTTTTATTTATATCCTTGTGTGGAGAATTTTTATTTTCTATAGTATTAATCATGTCTTTAATTGCATTTACTACGTACTGAGGTTGGTCTATGTATATATAGTGTCCAGAATTTGGGACTGGTATTCTTTTAGAATAATTAGAACAACTAAGCCAATCTTCTTGTTCTGCATTTACAACTGCTTGATATAAGGGACCCATACCTTCATCAATAGCGGATAAGTAAGTTAGTGGTACATTTCTAAGTACATCTCCCGCTTGGTACACCTGCTGTGCACTTTGTAACTGTTCATCAAGGGTGCCATCCGCTTTAGTAAACTGACCTAAGAAAGCTTCTTTCAATTCTGGCATATTTGAATTAATAAAATTCAACATATCCCCCATAACATTCTTCCCTGAACCATCTACCATAATTATGCCTGCAACCTCTTTTGGATACAATTTTGTAAATTCAACAGCATCAAAGCTACCTATTGAATGAGCTACCAAAAGATAAGGTGCTTTAACACCTTTTGCTTTTAAAAGGGCATGTAAGTTACGAGCTTTATCGATGGCTGTTTTGCCATTACCTTTTTTAAATATTGAGCTATCATAAGATACTGAGCAAAAATTATTATTCATCAATAATTGTCTATCTATATCATTTAATGGTTCTCTATTGTCAGTGTCATCACTTTTCCCAAGCCCCGCTCTATCATATGTTACTGTTCTTGCATATTCAGATATTTTCTGTTGAATTTCCCCCCAACCTTTTTTCGGATCACTATCAGTATTTATACCATCACCATAACCTGAATCAAACACTACAGAAACCTTGCCCTTTCCTGCTATTTTAGTATATAACCCAAAATCGCCTATGCTTACCTTGCCTTCAAATTGATTATTCTGTTCCTTAGCATATGCATTTATTGAGAATGACCCCAACATTAGTGTAGCCACTACTAGCGTATATATAAGTTTTTTTGATACATTTCCTTTCATTTTAACGCCCCCTTATATTAAGGAATAAGATAGTTAAATATATCTTACATATAAAAATATACCATATCTTAAATTATAATTCCATAAGATTGTATATTTTACAAATCATTATTTATTCTACTCGATGATTATTTATTCTACTCGATGATTATTTTTATATTTAATACCTGTAATTAAATATACTCCACTCCTTCATACTCTACTACAAAACTCTAAAACATAGGTATCCAAGAAATTGGCCTTAATTTCTCTTGCTGTATAACTTTCCTTAATACAAAGCTTTATATAGAATTCACTTTCTTCGAGTGACTTTGCCAATGAAACAGACTTTCATCGATATCATAATCATCATATAGCGTAGAATGTGAATAATCTTTTTCTGATTTAATTGATGTTATGATGAATATGATAAGTTTATAGTAAATTTAATTACTGCTAAATGACTCATAGTATCTAATACTTCTACCACTGGTGAGCATTAAATTGGTATCTTAATCACATTCACGCTAACTAACATCAGTTCTAATCTATTCTAAATATTTTTTAATTGTTTTATCAAAATCTGATTCATAAAATTTATCTTGTTCTACTCTAAATTTTTCATATTCACCTTCAGCCAACTTTTTCGCTACTTCCGCTGAAATCTTTCCCGAATCTTTAAGTACTTTGTACTCATTAAAGTTTAAAAAAGCATCTAATTTCTCCACCCAAGATTCCATTTTCATCTGTATTTGTCGTGATGCTTGAAGCTCCGCATAATCAAGATACATATTTACAATTCTATTTAATTCTTTTAACTCTTTTTCAGTTAAATAGTTCTTTGCTACTCTAACATCTAATTTTAGTATCTTACCATCAGGAGCCTTTTTCCATGTTGTTAACCCCATATTAGGTTTGCTCGAATGCGCTCTTTCTTTTATTATTTCTGCAGCGGTATGTCCTGTAATTGCCCAGTGTAATTTGTTTTGTGTTGTAGCATAAAAAACCTTAGTTATTGGTGAATTTTTATCATAATCAACGCTACATTCTGCATATATATCCATGATTTTTTGATAAAACCTTCTTTCGGAGGCTCTTATTTCTCTAATACGTTCTAAAAGCTCATCAAAATAATCTTTACCAAAATGCTCACCATTTTTTAATCTTTCATCATCTATAACAAAACCCTTGATAATAAATTCCCTCAAAGTCTTAGTAGCCCAAATTCTAAATTGGGTTCCTTGTATTGACTTAACTCTGTAACCTACAGCAATAATAACATCTAAATTGTAATACTCTAATTCTCTTGTAACCTTTCTATTACCCTCATTTTGAACTGTTGCAAATTTTGCAACAGTTGAAAAATTTTCTAACTCTCCTTCAACAAATACGTTTTTAATATGTTTAGAAATTACCGATTTATCTCTTTGAAAAAGTTCAGTCATCTGTGCTTGTGTAAGCCAAACAGTTTCTCCTGAGAATAAGGCTCCTAAATTTATATTCCCATCTTCAGTTTTATAAAAAAGTATTTTCCCTTCTTTTGCTTCTACATTTTTTTTCATTATTTAATAACCACCTACATATTTTTTATTTATAGTTATACCTAATATTTTAATCATTCTCTAATTAACAATTCTATATTTATAGTACCTTAGTAATCATTTATTTACGTGCGCAATTAATTTTCAATTCCACTTTATTATATCTTCTTTTCTTGACTTATGCACCATTTTCCCAAACACTATAATTAATATTAAATAAGAGAAGACAATGAACTTTAAAATAATCTACAGCTTGTACCAAAAAATGTATAGCAAAATTAAATTGCTATACATTTAATATTTTTAACAAATTCCATTAGTTATTTCAGTGACTTTGATGCCAATGGAATTGCAAAGTGATCCACCCAGTTGATTTTTGTCAACAGTGTAACACAAACGCTTATTCCTAAAGAATTTCTACTTATAAATCTACCATAATATTTAAAATCCCCACTTTTAATTTCCCTACACCTGTCTCCTCACCATTCACCTTTATCATAACTCCATCCACTATTTCTACAGTAACATTCCCTATAATATACTCCCTCACTTTATCTTTCTTATTAGTCTTAGCATCCTTGTCTTTATCTATTTTCTTGATTTTAACATCCTTCTCTATAGCTACCTTCTTTAGCACCTTATATACCGCAAGTTCTAAACTACTTCCTACTTTTAGCTCGTGAGTATTTTCCGCATTTTTCAAAAGATACAAAGTTGTAAAAGTTACAAGTCTGGTTCCTGTTTGAATTGGGACTATGTTATCAACTTCTTCTATAGATTCTAAGTTAATTCTTAAATACATATCATCCTCTGTACCAGCTCTTGCTTTAAGCTCTGTGCAATCTTTTCGCTTGTATTCTATGCATTCTTTTATCTTTCCAAAATATCTTACTCCACCCTCATCTTTAAAGCTTTCCTTTGACTGATAGAATGCTAAATACTCAACTGAATCTCTAACCTCTTTTAATCTTGCTATTGGAATATGATAAAAAAGATTTTCTTTATACTCTTTTAAATGCTCTTTATTTTTCACATTAACAAGCATTACGTTAAGATGATTAAACTTACCATAATCATCATACTCATCTATAACTACCCTATCATTTCTTGCATCGAGTGGGGATTGTTCTATTATTTTCTTTAGTTGCTTAGTTATTAACTTTGTACTTCCCGGCAGCATAGGAAAAGCTCCTATATTTACCTCTTCTATACTCTTATAAAAGTCATGTTCTTTAAATTTATCTTCATCTCCATAAGGAAACATAACATAGGCTCCAAAGGTATCATATTTAAATTGAACATCATTGCTAAGCTTTGATACTATTGCATCCCTATATCTGTGCATTACGTTTATATCGTCCTCAACTGGACCTATTTTCCCTTTATCATCTACATATATTCTATACTTGGCATCAAATATGTAAACTCTATTGTCATCTTCGTTATTTAAATTTCTAATATTAAGCACAGTATCTGGTCTTTGATTAATTGTTGGAGATGAATATGACTTGTTATACCATAACTCTAACCTATTCTTTTTATTAGAATATATCATCTTAGCTTCTGAATCCTGGGATAATGTTAAATAAAACCCATTGTCCTTATACTTTAATATTCCATATTCCTCAACCGAATAGCCTAAATCACTGAGAATATGATGTATTTTCATATAACACCACATCTCATATAATAAATATAGTTTTTTAGGGGTCATTTGATAAAGTCCATCACCTAAAGCTAGCCCCTTACTTAGCATAATATACTTTTTATAAACCTCTCTGTATCCTGGAGCCATTTGAAAAACTAAACTCATAGTCTTTTTACCTGTAAGATTACTAACATTACTAAATCCATTTTTTAAGTGTTTTTCTAATATAGATATCTTATTCTTTAAAAACTTATGTAAATCCACTTTATCATCAGTATTGTTACCATTATTTTTTGCTTTATTATTAAGCATATTTACAACTATATTTTTCACAACAACATTTAGTCTTTTTATAATATTAGTTATCATATACTTAACAAATCTATTTTCATATATATCTATAGTTGTTATCTTTCTTTTATCTACCACCATAGTTGCAACGTAATTTTTATCCTTTCCTTTAATAAATCCATTTTGATTTTCCGAAAGGCAGCTTGAATGTTTTCTAAGATAGGCAATTGTATTACGTGAAGATACTCTTGATTTCTCTACCCTTCTTATGGATTCTATAGTTACTACATTATGCTTAGGGTTTGCTATAATTCTTTTTATAGCTTTTTCTAGATCATCAAATATACATCTCAAAATGCTAATGAATTCTGCATTGGTTTGATGTTTAGTATCCACCAGCCTAGTTTCTAAATAAGTTTTACCCATAAGAGCGAATGCTAAAGAATATATCTCGTCATTTACTTCATTCATAATATCTCTATAATCTTTCTGATAATCAATTTTCGACGGAAAAACTTCTATATCTATAGATAATATATCCTTTCCATCCTTAGTAATTATAAAATTAGATAACCCAATGTCAGATGAAAAATCCACCATTCCAATATAACAATTACTTATTTTCTGAAACCCATTATCTAAGTTACTACCCATATGAATTACTTCATAATGACTGTCATCTTTAACCTCTAATATTAACTGATATTTACCATTCTCATAAAAGCAGGGTTTAACATTAGGTCCACTAACCTTTGCTAACTCACCATTATCTGAAATGACTTTCACCGTAACTTTATCTCTATCTTTATATTCCAATGCTACAGTAAGTGTTGCAGTAGTATTTATATTAATACTTAAATCTCTTGCCTTCTTGTTTATACGCTCGCCACTAAATGTTAATGAGAATTCACTACTACACTCTATTTCTAAAAGCTTATCATTACGCCCAGAATGAAGTAAACCCATCTTCATAACCTCTTAACATCACAAGTATTTTTTTAGCACTCTTTTTGTACTTAATTTTGCCTGATTTTAGCTCTACTTCACAATCTTTAATATACTCAATCGTAGCAGTGACTTCTTTACCACTCGTATTACAGTAATTAAATAATTTAATTAGAATATCCTTAATTAAGAGCTCGCTTCCAGTTATAATTGGCAATACCTTTTGCATTATTTGAAAATCAAAAGCATCATCTTCACTTAGTAAATCATTAATTTTGTTTTCCAGCATATAAAATACAATCTCATCTCTAACTCTATATCCGAAATTCTTATTACCTTGCTCTAGTATCTCATTTATATCTTTAACCTTACTATTAGTTTTCCTAACAAATCCATCATCACTATTTAAAGCATCCTTAATATTTAAATAGCTTGTCTTAAAGAAATCGTTATCCACATTAATGCTTTCACATTCCTCAATACCGAAATTTAAAGCATCTAAATCTACATCTGAAAACTCAATAGTATTTGCTCTATCTAATACCTTTCTACTAAAAGCAAAAGTTGTATCATCCATATTAACAGTACCTACAATATAAATATTCTCAGGTATTCTTAAATTCGCATACTTACTTCCTTCTAGCAAATATCCCTCAAAAAATAATTTATCTGTTTTAATGTTATTATCCTTATCTAATTCTCTGGATTCTATAATACTTAGATATTCACTTAAATAATACTCCACCCTAGCTAAGTTCATTTCATCTAAGCATATAAAATAAGGTTTATTAATGTTCTCCTCTTTAGAGGCTCTAAAAATAATTTCAGTTAATTTACCAGGAACGAATTCATCATTTATATTCTTATAACCAAACAATTCAGTACTATCGTTCCAATCAGGCTTAACACAAATAATATTATATTGACCATTATCAGACGTAGCCCCAACAGCACCCGCGAATAATTTAACTAACTTAGATTTACCTGTTCCACTTATTCCGGCAAGTATGACGAATGGCTTTGTTTTAATGGAGAGATAGAAGTTGCAGAGAGCTGCATTAGAATAAATGAAGGAATTGTTTTTGATGTATTCTTCAATGTTCTTTATTTTAATTTTAATATTATTTGTATCTTGAAGTTCTCCTATATCTTTTATTACTAAATTTTTATTATTTTTTAATAAGTTTAATAAAAATTCGCCAGTTTCTCTACTAAATTGTATTGATTGGCTTACTTTTTCTTGTATTTTTCTATCTGGTGAGCCATAAGTATCTATTTGCAAAAACTGTTTACCATCCTGATTAGTAAAAACAGAATAAGATCCACTAACCTCACTATGGATCTTGTTTGTTTTTCTATCAATTCTTTTTATGTTGTTTTTATTTATTAATGCCATAATACACCATCCTTCGATATGAATATACGTTGTATTTTTTTTAGATGTTAATTACAAAACTATAAAACACTACGGCCTTCTTTTTTTAAATGACTCAAGGTATACAAATGAAATGAAAATTCATCTTGTATAAACTCTAAAAATCTTTCTTTCAGATAATTAAATCTATTAAATTGACAGAAGAAAGCCCCGCTACCTATGCCGTACTTTCATTAAAGCCGGATGGTTTGCAGGGTTGGGTTAATTATAAATGTGTAAAATTAATTCAATTAGACACCCTTAAATCTCTAATGTTGAAATACCATATCATTATCATCCTAAACAAATTACTTTTCTAGTAAAAGGCTATATAGTAATATAGTCTTCTTCCCTCTAAAACTTGTAATTCATCAATATCATTACTCTTTAGTCGTTCTAATACAACTATTCAATGTAACGAATTTAAAAATAATTAATCAGCAGAATAATCTTCTCAGTTTTTATGTCACCACATTTCCTTGGCTTTATATGAATTCAAACAGCAATGTTGTTCCTTTCCCGTACGGTTATTTCTTCCTATGATCTTCGCTCTAAACAAAATTTATCCGTTATACTTATCATATAACTTTTTCAACGTAACATAATCCTCATCGCAATTTAACAGTTTTAAAACCATTTCCGCTACAACTCTTCCTAATATAGGTGGAACTGCATTTCCTATTTGCTGATATACCGAGTCTTTTGTGCCATAGAACACATAGCTATCAGGAAAGCTCTGCAATCGTGCTGCTTCCCTAGCACTTACAGCGCGATTAAATTTAGGATGTATCCACATAGATTTTCTGACATTAACTACAGTATCCGACGGTTTTTCATATTCCAATCGCTTATAAATTGTATTTTGAGTACGACCCGGATTTTCATATGTTCCCTTCATTTCTTCCGGCAAAGAATGAAAATTCTTTCCTTGTTGTATTACAGCGAATCTACTTTTTGCAATTTCTCTTGTATCTGTACATACATGATTATAAATGTAATTATTCCTATTTGTAACGACCAATTCCCTATAGAAACTTGTAGTTTTAGGTTGATAACTTTTATAAATTGTTTCGTCCATCCCTCCAACAGATGGCTCATATTTCTCTAAGTCGCTAATAGCATCTTTTACAGTAATATACTTCATTTCATTATCAATTATTGCCTTTGGTAATTCTATTTCTCTTTGTCCTAATATTTTTTCCTTAACTCCAACTAAAATATATCTTTCTCTACATTGCGGAGTGCCAAAAGAGGCTGCATTTAGCACCTTCCCTTTAGTCTTATATCCCAAAAAATCAAAAGAAGCTTTTATATAATCTATAACAATATATGTTTGCATTCTTATAATTATCTGATTATTGTTGCATACTACCTCATAAATTGCATTTTGATTATTTAATTCTTCAACCCCGATGAATAATCTCTGAATATCCCAAAATTTCATTATTCGATTACAATTTGCATCGTTCATTGATTTAGTTTCAAATACTACTATCAGTGCTTCCCTAGTTTCATCTACAAGCTCTTGATACCACTCTGGTGACTTTTCATTACAATTTATACACTTAATTAACTGCTCAGCTAATTTCATATTATTACTCTTTGAAAAATATTCTACTAATTTTTTTTTCCTCTTGACAATGTTTTTAAGTAAATATAACTGATTATCATTTAATAATAGCAATCTATTATAATTATCGTTTCTTATGACATTAACCAATTCATCAACATGCACTCCATCTTCATAGAGTATTACATCTTTATTATGCAAATTTAAATGTAAATCATTAATTATATGTTTTGTATCTTTTGCAGTCAAGCAAAATGACTGCTTATCAGATGCAATTGTTTTAACATTTTCCATTACAAAAACGCTTGGCTGTATCACTTTTATTGCTTCTACATACCTCTTTACAAGTTCATTGCTCCCATTTATTAATTTTCTTCTTTGCCTATTAGCATTAGAAAACCCCTGACAAGGAGGTCCCCCAATAACTACATCTATATCAGTATTGTCAGATAATATATCATTAAAATCTAATTTTAATATATCATCATAATTTTTTATATTTGGGTGATTTTTCAGATAGGTCTCAGCCGCATTTTCATTGTTTTCAACGAATGCCATGACTTCAAATTTTTCTGTCATTTCAAAACCTAAGCTAAGGCCACCTGCACCCGCAAACAAATCCACTATTTTATACATAATAACATACTCCACCTCTTTTTAAGCAGCATATCATATCAACTTAAGTATGTCAATTACTACTTTATAACCTAAAATACATTATTCTTATATCTCTTTTTAAGAAGATCCCAACAATCTTGTTTTTTACACCATTGAGAAATATTTATTCCTTTAACCTCAGGGTTCATAAAGTGTTCCCATACCTTTAGGGCAGTTTCTTCTATTATCAGTGACAATTCCGGTGAGATTTTTTGATTAATCCAAATTTGATTATCATCAACATAATTGTCATGAAATTCTGATAACACAGCTATAGTATAATAATTTACTTGTGCCTTATACCCACCAAGTTTTAAATTTTCAACAATTTTGTCGCAAGATTGAAATAAAATTACTTTTGCTATCATTGAAATATAACTTAATTCACATGGAACTGGGATTTCACTTTTTTTAACCATTTCTGAGAATTTAATAAAATTTGTCTCTAATCCCTTACTTACTATATCAGGATATTGCATCCATGCCATTTGACATTTTGCTGCAACAGTTTTAGATATACATTGTTTTTTAGGATTTGTTTCTTTAAATTGTTTTTTAGTACCTTGAGTAGGTTGCCTATTTAATTCGACCATATATTGACCTCTTGCGCGTTCATAAAACCACTTATTGTTTGATTTACCTTTATCAGTAGGTACATATATTTTTCTAGATAATCGTTCCATTTCAATGTGATACCCATCATTAGCACTAAAATCTGACATATTTATTTTATTTTGACTATTTGCATATTTTGAAATATTACTAATTATTTCATCAGCCTTATCTTTATATTTTATAACAGTAAGTTTCATTTGCACATTAACATTTTTTAATGAAATTTTATTTTGCAATGCATTATAAATCGATGCTGTTGTTTGTCCTCCATTAACTATTTGCCAATTTCTTAATTCCTTTATTACTATAATTTGATCATTAGAAGCTTGCTCATCAATGATTAATTCATCTGCAATAGTAGATATACCATTATTATACGTCATAAACATCTCTGGCTCTTTAGATAATGTTTCTTTCAACCCTTTATTAATTTTACCTGTGGCTTGTAGGTATGATCTAACATTTTTTTCAATAAGTCTTTGTCCTTCATCTTTATAAACGTCGGCAAGATAATACGCTGAAATAGCACCGATATAGCAATCATATGTGCTATTTTCTTGCTCTACCTTTATCATTTTCAAGTCGTAATTGTACTTCTTTTGAAATTTAATTACTAAATCTTCTTCAACCTTATTCTGATATATGTACTGACATACCCTTTCTAAATCCCATACGTCAAATTTCACTACCATATTATCAATTTTAATATCATCAGGAATATGCCTTGCAGATTCTTTATTAGTTAAAAGTATTACTTTAATATTTTCAATATTTCTTAAATTATCTTTTATATACTCATAAATCAAATAACCTTCACTAGATTCTTCTATGTCTAAAAAATAACTTGTTTTGCAATTTCTAAAAAATTTTGTTGTTAACCGTACTGTCTTTTCAATTTCTATCTTACCTATCTTATCTATACCTTGTCTATTGTTAAAATCGCTTACAACCAATGTTAATGTTTGAAAATATTCATCATAATTATATCCATTAATTTTCATTTTTTCTTTTGTCTTTTGATAACCTACAATATTACAATTTGCTAAGTATGATTCTCCAGCATCAACAATATATGATGTGAAGATATTTGTAAATGCATCTTCTGTACTGATATTGTTTTTTAAAGAATAGTCCCTTACTTCTTCAATCAATTCTTCATTAAATTCTTTCATTTGTGACGTTATCATACTACACCTCCTTTAATTTTCGTATTAGAGATTCTTCTAAAATATAAAATCTATCACATCCACTAAGATTTAACTTGTAACTTACGTCAGATATTCCATTAGGCAATTTGATTTTTGTTATACAAGGAAACTCAACACCCACCTCAAAATACTTTATATCCCTTATTACAAAACCTATTTTGTACATTTCAGAATTTCTTAATAAGTACCCAGATTTAAACAGCTTTTCTTCAAATATTTCTATAGAAGTCCCAGATTGTAATTTATCCAATATTCGTTGTATCAATAATGGTATAGTTTCACCATCACTAAGACTTTTTCTCAATATAACAAACATTAGGTATAACTTGCCGTTTACATCGTTAGTATCCAATTGGTATTCATTACTTACAGTTACACTACTTGCACTATTAGAACTTGTACTTTTTACTTCAATAGCATCACCATTTATATAAAAATCATGTGTTTCAAAATTACATCCACTCCAAAAAATTAATGCCTTTTCACCATACTGTTCTATTAACTTTTCTAAAAATATTAATTCACTGTATATCCCTTGCTGCTGTATATCTGACAAAACTAACTCATTATGAATATTAAAAAATTGTTTCCACTTCACTAGTACTTTACCAATAACATTAATAACATGTTGGTAATTTTGCAATAATTTTATATTCACTATTATATCTTCTAGTATTGCATCATATATCATTTCATCTGAACCTTCTAATTGTTTAAAAGCTAAATAGAAACCAATATCCGGTCCACTATCGATTTCACTAACAACCATGTCTATTCCATCCCAATTCGGATATTTTGCAACGATATTTTCATTGAAATTTTTATTTATCTTAATTGCTAATTCCTTGGTATGATTATGATTATTATAATAAACTATAAAAACAATATCATTATCCAGCACAAATCTTCTGGAAAGAATTCTTTGATTTGAATACTCTTCCTTAGTAAAATCATTAATAATATTATTAAATATGTTATTCAAATAATTCATCTTCCTCTCCTTTTAAACCAATATCATTAATTCTATATGATTTCAACTTACCAATATTTTTATTATCAGGGAAAATAATAGCTATCCCAATAGGAACTTTATGATCTTTCTTTTGGTCAATTAGAAATTTGCCATTACCACTCATTACATCAATAGGACAAATAACCAGAAGACCATTTTCCCTACTTCTAATTAACTTTCTCACATAAGCATTACTCAAATTTTTCCCTTCCTTTTCAAATTCTTTCTTCTTTTTTTCTTTTAGTAACATATCTGTTTTACTGAAATCATAAAATTGAGCATCTTCTGAAGTCAAAGTTTGAATTGAACAAAATTCTTCACAAACAGGATTTATATTATTCCTTGTCATACCAGATCCAACTGATACGTTGCTAAATTTTATTTTACTATTTTTCCCTAAATTTAATAAGCATACTGTCCAGCTTTTTAAGCCACCAAACTTGATTTGATTCTCAATATAATCTGCCATATACTTACTATTAGCTTTATTGGCTTGCTTAGAAGTTTCATAGCTAAGTAAAAAATCTTTTATATAATGCCCATCAACATTTTGCCAAAACAAATGGTTATTTCTATTTTCGACTCTTCCCATCTTATCCCAATAACCTTCTACTGGTTTATCACATAATTTTAATAAGTTATCAACTGCAATAAAATTTTTATCATATTTTTCTGCACTAATATCTATTGAACGAGTTTGGCTAAATACATTGCTAAATGTAATTTTTCTTTCTTCTCCACTTTTAACTTTATTTGCACCTGAAATTTTCATAATTGGATGAGTAGTAACACTTAACCCAAAATTTTCTGGTGTTTCTTCTATATTATTCATGTACTCAATTTGTTCACGTAAATCATCAGCTGCAAAAGATATATGCCTAAACCAAGCATACAAGTCATCTTGAACATACAACCTACATAGATCTACATAATCAGGTCTAAATCCAAACCATCTCCCCATTTGCATTAGAGTATCATACATTTTTGACTCTCTTGTAAAATAACTAACCGTTAAGCCTTCTAGAGTAAGTCCCCTGGAGAGCTTATCTCCACCTATTGCAATAACATTGTATTGCTTTCCTTTATGTTCTTTATACAAAAGTGCATCCTTACTTTTTCCATTAATACTATATATTTTCACCATATCATTTATTATAAGGTCATGTATCTTTTCCAAAGCTTCCTCCCAAGTAGTCTCTGAAATATCCTCCATATATTTCTCATGTAATTTTCTCATACCTTTAGTAGTTTTTTGATAATCTTCATCCCAAATTGTTTTTAAATCATTTAACGTTTCCAAATGTCCATCAACAATTTTATTCCCAATATTCTCATAATAATGTACTACTCGATTATGCACAAGCTTTTGAGTATCTGTTAATCTTGTAATATGAATTAACATTGTATTTGGTTCCCCATTTTGACCTCTACACACTCTAATAGCTGTAGAAATAAGAAATGATTTTATGGCCATCTTTAAATCTTCAGGCAATTCCTTTTCTACTGTTTTATTCTTTTGGTCAACAAAGGATAATGAATTAACGCTTATTTTTCTTCGCAATGGCATTTCTAATTGCTTTTCACTTCCAAAAAACTCATGTGCACCAATATAATTAGCTGGTTTAGGCAAACTTAAAATAAAGTGAGTAGGGAATAAATCTTTTCCATACAACTCTGATTCCACTTCATTAGGTATAAAAATATTTGCATAAGGAGTTGCTGTATAACCTATGTATGTCCGACAATCAAATGTGTGAAATAACTCTCTAATTTGGCCATTAATTTTAGATAAATCATTTTTATTTTTAATCGCTCCATTTTCATAATCATATTTTATATTAATTGATGCCTGATCAGCTTCATCATCAATTAATAATAATGGATAGTTCACATCCATATATTCTCTTCCACTAGTTTTATCAACACTATGCTTTTTATTATTCTTAAAAGAACCTATCAATGCTTCTAAAACCTTATATTGCTTTTTTACTACAAAAATAGTTGGAACTTCTGGGCTCATAAATACTTTCTGCCTATCACTATTAAAATCGCCCTTTTCATCCCTTGAAGTTAATGTCTGCGAATCATGATTAACCGATAATTTCTTTCCTACACCAATAATATTAAGTTGTTTTTTCATATGATTTAGTAAATAATCTAGACTTGTCTCAAATCCTAAAACTTCCTCATCAATTCTTGATTGTGTTTGAGATCTTAAATTATTATGCATACCCGCAAGAACAATTATTATTTTATACCCTGCATCTATAGCTTTATTAATTACTCCTATATAATGTGCCGTTTTTCCGGATTGAATATATCCAATAACCATCCCTTTGCGTTCTATCACCGCTTTTTTATTTGGATCTGCTATAACGTTCATAATCTTATTTGTTGTATTATCAATACTTTTATCTATTGAGCTTCTCGCCCACCCCTTATTTTCCAACAAATATTTTTCATATCTATTCCAATATTCTGTTTGATTTTCTTTTTTAAACTCGTCCCACCATACTGAATTTCTAACTTCTAACCCTGTCATAAATACTGGCTGTTGTTGTTCCCTAATCATACTTATTTGTTCTTCTAAGTATTTTTTCAAATTATCTGCATCTGAAACTACATTAGAAAAAATTGACATCGTTTTATCTACAGCATCTCTTATAGCTCTATTGATATCATCTGCATCTCTATCTAATTTCCCTTCATAAAATTCATATGCTGACTTATAAAACTTCATTTCGCTTTCGTCTAATTTATTAATATTAATCATTTTAATCCCCCATAACTAATTTTTTAATTATTATGTTCATTCCTCTATATGATGCCATATTACACAAAGTCTCTATAATTTCTTCATTTTCAAAACCTTTTTTTCGAAAAATATTTATTAAAATCTTAATATGTGTTTTTTCCTTAATTGATTCTATGTCGTCTATTTTATCTTCTTTACTTTGCATAGTATCCGCTACTCCAGACATCATAATCGGTGATAAATTTTCAACTAATGAAATATACGCCTTTAAACACTCCTTACCTTCTTGATTTAATGAATTTTTAATTTCATATAATAACGGGTGTTTTTGATTTAAATAAAAAGAATACTTACCAGCTTTATTTTTTCGTTGTTCCCATACATACGATAAACTTGGGATATCCTTATCTAAATTTTTCGTGTATGTTCCACGGGAGTTATAAACACTTGTTGATTTCTCTGATGATATTGTGGCTACTTTCTCTAACAATTCTTCTATATAAACAGGTGGAACAGCTTTTGATTTTTTAATATCTATTTGCCAATCAAAATCACTATTTGAATCCATATCCAATTTAATACGTGCTAAATTATAGGAAATTTCCTTCTTTATGATATTAAACCAAGTTCCATAAACTAACAGTCGTCTATTCCTATAAATATAAAATCCTTGATGCTGTAGCCACCCCTTATTTCCTGCTGCTTTCTTATAATCTAGTTCAGACGAAAATTTTGTTTTATGAGGTAATATAAACGGTTCAACTGTTATAATTTTATTCTTTTCATAGCACTTTTCTTTACCCAATTCCTGAGTTGCGCTATTTGCTAAAGCAAAAGGATCCCAAGCTTCTATTTTATTCTCATTTACCCATATTTCTAAATTATCTTCCTCGATAAATCGATGAAATACCAAACTAATATGTTTCTTAACTTTTGCAATAACTTTAAAAAATTTATCCTCTGATTTACTCATATTATTTTCATCTATTAACTTATCAAGCTTGTCTATAATAACCACAGTACCTCTTTCATAATCTTTTAGTAATTCTTTAGCGCTAATAATAATATTATCATCACTAGTTAGGATTATTATTTTCCACTGGTTATTTTTTTCAATACGCTCTAAATCCCAGCACGCATTTGATACTTGTCCATTCTCTTTGCTTACCACAGTAAGTCTTTTTCCTAATGAAAATGATGCTGTTTTCATTCCCATCCCAAAACGTCCTAAATCTTCCATTTTTCTTTGTTCATATGGATCTGAACTACCTATTCTCATTGAATCTAGTAATATTTGCTCCGTCATTCCATATCCATTATCACATATTAAAATCTTTCTTACTTCCCAATCAAATTTTATTTCAATTTTAGATGCAATTGCTGATATACAATTATCAATAATATCTGCTATAGCTGTTTCTTCTGTATATCCCACTGACCTTAAAGATGATAATAGTAAATGTGCATTTGGCACCGAATCATATTCCCTGGCTTCTCCCATATATTCCACCTCCCCTATTCTTATTATTTTATTATAACTTTTCTAAATCTGTTTTCTTCACACCTCTATACATTAAATGTTTCTATTCCAGTTGCAGTTTATAGTAATTTTATATCTTATGTTGTAAATTATAGTATGATTTCAGCATTTATTATTCATCCATTCAAATTTATTGATTTAAAACTAGAATTGTTATTTTTATATCCGTGTTTTTCACTATAGCATTTTTATTATATTATTAGCTAAATTAAACTTCTATGATTATTCTACTAAATTAAAGTATTATCTACATAAATTCTCACGAAAAAGAACATAGTAACCTGCATCACCTAACAAAAAATTTCTTAGCAATCAGTAACTTATAGCTTATGTTATGACCCCAGGGACATAACAATAACTAAATGCTATCGTTTGCTAGTTCCAAATAAAATGGTCTATATTTATATTTGTTATTGTGTGACAACAAGTTCTAATTATTAGTTTCTATCAAGAAACTGCGTTAGATTTTTGGAAATATAGCTTGTTATTCCATACATTACCCATTTCTGTAATGGCCTTTGTTGCAACTCTCTTGTAGAATATGAAAGCGTATGTGAAAATATTTTACAAGCAAATTTAAAACGCATTCTAAACTATCACATTGCACTTTAAAATTATTTGCTTAGTCTATATTATCATCAGAGAAAAAATCAGCTATAGATTTCTCTGTAATATAATAGTATCTTTTTTTTATGCTCTCATACTTAATATAATTTTTATTAGTTAATGTTCTTGCTGCGTTTGTAACCGTAAGGTGATGTTTATCGATTATCTTTCCAATTTCCGATGCAGAAAGTTTACTATCTCTATTGTTAAACAAAGCTCTCAAAATACAAATATGCGTATCCGATAGACTCTTTTTTTTCCACTCTTCCATTTTGGTTTCTAATTTACTCTGAAACTTATTTTTCTTAGCTACAGTATTATGTTTTGTAGTAAGTTCGCCTTCGCCTCACAAAGACCCCCGGGGGACATGAACAAATTGTAAATACAACTTATTTTGCTAAAAATAGAATATTGCAAATACCAAAAGGTCTAATCAAAATTTTCTCTGTTATTTTGCAATAAACCTACATTTAGGAAAATTACCACACCCTTTAAATTGACCATACTTGCCATTTCTTAATACTAACGTTCCTCCACATTTAGGACAGATACCACTATTAACTTTAATATCCCTTTCGGCTAATGTCTTGTGAATTGCTTCTACATGCGTTTTTCTAGTTTCTTGACTATCAACATTTAAAGAAATTAATTTTGTATATACATCTTCTTTGACTAAATCAGTTATGTTCTCAACCTTATATTTCTTAATTGTCTTAGGCAAATTTATAGTGTACACGACATCTGTTTTTGATGTTACTTTTAACTCCGCTCTTGTTGTAAAAGCTACTATTGAAATATAATTTATATCTTGATAGTCATTTAAAATCTCTTTCAATGCTTGTATATGTCCATAATTCTGTTTTATCGGATTATGAAGTTTCTCTTTACGCTTATAAATTACCTGTTTCCAATTATCATCAAATTCCTTACCAATAATCCAACCTTTATAATTCTTAGTTTCTATTACAAAAATGCCATAGTTAGATACTATTACATGATCTATCTGTGTTGTTTTATTTCCTACTTGTAACATTATGTTGTTAATTAACTTATACTTTGTTTTATCAAGACCTGATAGAAGAAAAGCAACAGACTTCTCACCAAGGGCTCCTTTGATTTTAGGCATAAAAACTTCCAAAACCCCTCCTGCAATAATTAAGAGCCACAGATACCAAAACTTCGTTAATAATTTAAACGCTATCTCCATGCATTTTCACTTCCTATCTCTTCTTTCATTACTTACTAATAGCTTTAGCCTGTGCCACTTCATCTTTTTGTTTTTGAATTGCCCTTTTAATATAGGCTTTTACTTTGTCTGCATTTACATTATTAACTTCAAATTTAAATATATTGTCTAATGACTTATTTGCTTCATCAAATTTACCACTTATTAAATAATCCTTAGCTCTTTTTATATTATCTTCTACATATAATTTCGTGCATTCACTGATTTTGCTTTGTGCAATTGAATATCTTTTACTGTCTTGCTTGTCTACTTTCTTAAAGTTATCAATAGCCCCTAGGTAATTTTTATCGGTTATTTGTTTAATTGCAGCAGCATAAGTTGCTTTTGATTTTATTAAAAGATTTACTAAAACTATTTTTTTGTTTACCTCTGTATCTTTTTTATAGTTTAATGCATCTTCATACAAGGTTATTGCTTTATTATATTCTTCAATAACTACAGCCTTATTAGCAGCTGTTAACGTTTTATTATATACCTGTGCTTTATTCATATAATAAAATGTTACGAAGATTACTCCAACAATTATTATTGAAATTAATATAATTACTCTTTTTTTGTTTATCATAATCAAAGTCCCCCAATTAATTTTTGCTGTCCCTCTAAATTGTTTTAGCTTCCATAAACTATGATTCTACATTGATTCCTAATTTCCTCTATATAGAGTAACATTTTGCAAATAAGTACTAATTTGTCGATTTGAATAGTTATAAAAAGCCTACCCCATAGATTTCTCTATAAAATAAGCTTTTATGTTACCTACATTTGATGTTAAAAATCAACTTTACCATATTATTGAAAATGAATAGCAAAAATAGTTACCTCTGCAACCTTACTAATACTTCTACATATTTCGATCGTAGTGAAGTTGTGTTTCCCTATCTATCTAAAAAATAATATTAAAACCTTTATCTTGTAATATTTTTGAGAATTCTAAATTATTTAAAACTTGTTCGTGTTCTTCTACAGATCCATCCAAAGCATTCTTTGTATACCTAATTCTTTTTTCATCTCTCAATTTTAATAACTCTTCTAATCCGCTACTTTGTTTAAAGTAATCATTTGAGAGTACTTCCTTTATCAGAAAATCATTAGACTTAAATGTTATGGGTATGCTTTGATCATTTTTTATAAGATTATCACTACCTAACTTAGCTTTAGCAAAATTAATAAAGTCATATGTATCTCTATCATTAGATAATATAGTTATTTATCTAAAATACCTATTTTTTTATTGGAAGTTAATTTAATAAGAGAAATTAATTCTTCACCATTAATCTTCTCCATAAATTAACTCCTTTTTTATCTTATCCCTCAATTGTTTAAGAAATTTTATGTTATCATTATGGTATTGTACATCAGTTTCCTCTTTAGATAACAATTCTATTCTCTTATCAAGATTACCGAAACTTATTATATTAGATGGTTTCAGTAAATCAGTGTCTAAGTCTAATTTTTCAAATATTTCTATCAAATTATCCTGTTTATTATCAAAATTGTCTTTTATTAATTTTTTTAACTTTAAGTCATTATAAATGGTCACTGCATCTTCATAAAGTTCTATAAGTACAGCTTTATAGGGTGCCTTAAAAACATCTATACATCTAGCAATTTTATTTATAAATTCATCCTCATCTAACGAATAGTAATATTTATAAACATCTCCTAAGAGCATTCTTGCTGCAAAATAATCTGCTTTTCTTTCATTTAACTCCATTTCTTCTGCTTGTATAATATGTTCACCTTTAGTTAAATTAGTATCATAAAGTAAATGATACAGCTCATGCCACGCAACAAAATATTGATAAACTCGTGGTCTAGCTGAATTAATCAAAGAAATTTTATAATTCCCCCTTACTATTATTGTCCCGCCATAATAGTCATCCGGTATAGGAATTTGTAAAAAAATATGGTTTTTCTTTAGTGTCTCAAAAGCCAGCTTATCTGCTCCTAATATCCCTGCTTTATTATAATTAATAAAAAAATGAATCTTTAAGTTATCAATTTCACTCTTTATTTTTTTATTTTCATTTATAACTTCATCTAAATTAAAAGATGTTATATATTTAGACATTCTCTCACCTACCTATCACAATAAACTTCGCAAAGATCAACTATATCGTTAATAATACAGAATACTCGTTTTGCACTATCACTTATTTCATGTTTATCTGGGGCATTATTAGATGCAATCATCACATCATTCTTAAGTGTTTCTTCATTAGTTAAATTCAACAATTCTCCCAAACTTATATTAAGAACACATAAAATCTTATCTATATGAGTTTTTAAAGTTGTATTATTATCTACCTCACTCTTTATCAACTTGTCAAGTGTTGGCCTTGAAATACCAGTAACTTTTGCAAATGAACATTTTGTATAGCCATTATCATTTATAAGTTTAAGAAGATTTTGACCTATTTTAAATCTACTATCATAAATAAGTGCTTTCAATTGATTTTCATTATAACTACTTGTTAGGATCATATTTAACACCACCTTTAGTTATATTATATGCTATAAATGTAAAAAAAGATACATTTGTAAAAAATATTTTTACAGTTTTCATTGTTTTAAAAAAGGAATTTACAAATTTCTTTATTATTTTACCTTTTGCTATAAATTACTTTTACATGCGTTTTTCTATTTTCTTTACTAAAAAAATTAATTTTGCTATCAAATGAATGTGGCATTTTTCCCATAGAAAAGTAGCTACTAAATATAATATTTAATATCTACTCATTTAATAAATCATTTGTCCAACTTGGCATAATTATTTACCTATTACCTTTTCTTGTTCTCTTTGTAAAACCATATTAGATAACATCATATAAAAATCTTGCTCTTGTTTACTCTTTGCCTTCCTAAATAAATCCTTTAATTGACTATATGATAGACTTAAAAAAATGTCATATATTCCGTTATTTTTAATTTCCATATCTAATACCTCCAATTAAAATTATTAATATAATACTATATACCAATATACTATTATAATAAACTATTAACTTATTTTTAACACCTTCCTACCTTCTATCATTAGCAAATTCGAAAACTTGCACATACCTTTAGTGTTCCTGGGTTAAATAGCTAATGTCTATTTTTGATCCATGACCACACAGGCACCCATAAGCATACAATAATAAAGAGATAAAAAATTTTGGAGGTGACAGTAGATGCACGTAAACATTAAATTTGAAAAACCTGTAGAGAAGGAATACTATGACAACTTATCATATGACCCTCACCTAAAGGCTGATATGATAGCATATAGCTTAAAAGTTAGTCAAGGAAAGACAGATAGGCAAATATTAATTAGGCGTGTAACAAGGAATATGATTACCATATTTATAGTTGGAACAGTAATACTTTTAATTGGTTCAGTAATCGTAATATTATAAATTTAGCTTCCCTTAATTTATATCTTTAGAATATTATTTAGTTGATTACTTTGGATTTCTAAACGCTTGCAATAACTAAACATAGTGGAGTTACAATAAAGTTGAAATATGGAAAGCTATTACCGAAGACAAGATTTATTGTTTGTACATTGACGCTAACAAGGAAATACTCCAGAAACACGCAAGTCTAGGTGGTTATCCTGCCAATAAAATATCACAGATAATCGTTATCATTGATCCAACAACTTCAGAATATTAGTAATAGTGAACTTATTTAGTTGAAGCTTAGATTTGATAAATGAAAGCCGTCTTTACTAAAAATGACGGCCTTCATTTGTTTCACTTTCACATAGTTTTTTATGTATTTATTCAGAACTATAAATTCTTTAATAATATAATAATTATCTAGTATATAATTTATCCAATTAAATTTTCCCCATCCTTAAATGCTCTTAAAGATAACACCTCAGAAATTTCAAAATTAGTATCACTAGTTCCACAACAATGAATACTATCCTCTAAATCCCAACTGTAATTTCCTAAAAACCCAATTTGATCAAAATTTTTAAAGAAATGGCATTAGTTGATGAACTTGGATCAAGTGTAAGAAATATTCATAAGTATGGAAAAACATACTTTGGATTTGAACCTCAAATTATTGAGGATGATATATTTAAGATTATTTTTCAAACAGCTACTATAAAAAATGAGCGGATTGAATAATAGCGAAAAGCTAATCATTAAGTTTTTACAAAAGAACAATAGAATATCCAATAAGGAAGCTGCTATAATTACTAAGTTCTCACCAGCTCAGGTTAGAAGAATATTTACATCTTTAAAGAAAAAAGAACTGATTATAGCTAAAGCAAACGGTAGAAATAGACATTATATATTATCAGATAAAATGGTATATATTAAATTCGAGACATAACTATTAAATAAACCTACATCTAGGAAAATTCCCACCTTTAAATTGACCATACTTGCCATTTCTTACTACTAACTTCTCTCCACATTTACGACATAGCAATTTCAGTCGCAAGCTCCTTCATAGCAAATTCGCTTCGCTAATAAAATCCTCCAGCGACCTTGAACAGCTCTCTTATCATTTTTTCTATATGATTATCCCATCACAATGGTCTACTTCATGTTGAATAATCTGAGCAATCCATCCTGAGTATTTTCCCCATCGCTTCTTAAATTCCGAATCAAAATACTCTACTTCTATATCTTTGAATCTATTAGTTTTTCTAACACCTATAAGTGAAAGACATCCTTCTTCTGTTTCATATTGACCCGATTTATTCACTATCATAGGATTAATCATTGGAACATTCATATCGCCCATACTGATCACAATAATTCTTTTTTTGACACCAATCATATTAGCTGCCATTCCCACGCATCCTTCTTTATTAGCTTTAAGCCTATCAAGCAAATCCTGTATCACCTGAGCATCTGCTTTTGTAGCAAGTTCTGATTTTTGATTAAGAAAGAATATGTCTTTCATAATTGATCTAACCATATGTTATACTCCTTTAATATTTGTCTTTTTTATTATGTTCTGTTCTATAACTGTTGATATATTGACACGATCAATAGAGTATAATTAACTAAATATCTTATGTCATACTCGTAGAAAATTGCGGACTAATATTCTTTATTAATATTAGAAGTTACATTTTACAAAAAATATTTTTATACTTTATGTTTTATGTTTAAATTTCCATCTATAATGACCGTGTATAGGAGTTGTAAAATAAGAAAGCTTGAGTATACTTGCATGAGGTTTTATATTATGAATAACATAAGGAATGCCATTCTTATCCCTTTTATCAGAAATAATACCCACATGTCTCTGCCCAAATACCACAATATCCCCCGGTTGCCACTCTTTTAAATTTTCAGAATTTCTAGCTTTAACTTTAGTTGTCAAACTTAACGCATATCTACTGAAAAACACATCTTGATTAGGCACTCGCCTGAAATCAATATTAGGGTCAGGCTTTCCTTCTACTCTAGGATAAAGTTTAATATTATTTTTTATATCTTGATCAATAAGGTCTTTTAAATTAATGTTAGCAGTTTTAAATCCTCTCCAAATTACATCAGTACATACCCCTTCTTTATCAGGTGGATATCCACCACTATAATAATTACTAATATATTTTGTTTTATTAAGTACCTCTTTATTAGCACCATTAACTATATCTAATACATCTGCTACTCCATTTTTGTTATTATCAACTTTAGAGAAATTTTCAGATACAATAAATTTTGGTTTAAATATATTAAAAACAAATTCATCTATAATAGCTTTAAAAGGTATATATTTATAAGTAAAAATTAATATTAAAGAAACTATTATTAAAAGTATAACAAGTTTTTTCTTCACTATATCCCCTCCCCATTTAGCAAATTAGCTTTGCTCATAAACACCCTCGAGGGTCGCGAACAAATTATGAACACAATTTGTTTCTCTAACAGTAGCAACAAAAACCGAAAATCCATTTCCAATTTTTGAAAGGTGACAGGCACCCTTTAGATCAGTTCCACCAACACTTTTCTACAGATACCTCTAGTCCCTTTTTATAATAAGTTTCCATTACATCCTTTGGAACCATACTTCCTCCTGTAGCCCAAGCGATATGTGAAGAATTTTTCATTTTATCTTTTAAGTTATTATTTTCTATATACTTTTGTCCAGTTTCATCTTTAAATAATTCAATTGAACCAGGTATTCCAGCTAAAGCTGAAGGTTCCAGGTAAATATTTTCTGAATCTATTAATGTGCTTAAAAGTAAATATAACTTCTCATCTTTTGCTGTATAAGATCCACTCATTAAGTTTTCTAATGTTTTTCCTACAAAGCCGGAAGCTCTACCAA
>Ga0209125_1001109_pt1 | contig 27636 bp, 18 predicted proteins | sample BarGraIncub1131A_FD_184503 | JGI IMG/M metagenome (GOLD analysis project Ga0209125, IMG submission 184503) | Arctic peat soil microbial communities from Barrow, Alaska - Barrow Graham LP Incubations 11-31A (SPAdes) (version 2) | ecosystem: Environmental > Terrestrial > Soil > Wetlands > Peat... | reverse complement strand
TAAAAAATAATGGGATAAATGAAATAGTTACATGTGAAAGTAATAAAAACCTAGGAAATGAAAAACAAGCAACAATACATGAGGGGTATATAGCTAGAGATATAAGTAATAAAGGTAGAGAATCAGAAAAAGTTAATAAGAATAAAGTTATTAATGAATATAATAATACTATAATTGAGTTAGGAATATATAAAGAAGAAAAAAAATCACATGATAATTATAAAAAGTTTTATAGAAATTTCTCTCCAAAAGAAAAAGGCATTTTGAAAAATGCAGCTAAAGAATTAAAAATATTTATTAATTATGAAAATGTAAATAATAGAATAGATCAGTTAAAAAAATGGGAAAAATCATTAAGTTTTAAAGATGAAAGTATTGATAAAACAAACAAATTAAATAGAGTTGATAAAGAAGAAAAGATACTTGAAGAAGCAATTAGTATTTTGAAAACTGAATCAGATAGATTTTTACATTTAAACTATAGTAATTTAGATTTAAATAAATTAGATATTGATGAAAAAATTGAAATAGTTAATACTACGGTTGATAAGAAAAAAATACTTAATACTGATGAAATACTATTATTAAAAGTTAAAGTAAAAGAAGATAGTTTGGTGAAATCATTAAATAATATACTTAATAATAATACAAGATTTACAAAGTCAGTTAAGGAAGATATACAACATATAGAAAAAGTTTTTAATGGACTTGTAAAAAAATATAACATAAATTTTTCAAAGCCTGAAACTGCTAAAAATGTACCTGATAAAATACTTAATAATATAGAAAAAATGGTTAATAGAAAAGCTGATTTAAAAAGTTCGCTAAAAATTATAAATAAAATATATGATATTAAATTGGCCAAAATGTATCCTGAGTGGGAAAGTAGAGTAGAACTAAAATTAGAAGAAAAAGAATTCTTTATTATGAGTAAAGAATACTTTGGTAAAACATTAATGCCTGATGATTTTAAAAATGTAACCTGTAAATATAATTCGCTGCAACAAGAAGAGATTTTAAATATTTTAGATATAAATAACAATGAAAAACTTAAAGAAAAATATCCTGATTTTAAGATAAATGAAGTATACAAGAATATGTTTTATATGGAATGTCATTCAAATGAAAAATTAAATGAAGTATCAAAAGCCTTAGTTAAAAATTATTTTAACAAAGATAACTTTATGAAAGATTTTAAAGTATCAGATAAAGAATTTAATGATAGAAATAGTAATTCATTTGCAAAGGATCATGTAAAATTAGTTAGTGAAAAAAGTTTATTATTTGATGTTATTGGTACTTTAATAAATGAAATAGATCAGAGGTTTCAAGAAGGTATATTTGAAAATGATATACAAAAGAAAAAATCACAAAAGAAGAAATTACAGAATCAGAAAAAGAGAAACCAAGAGCCTAGTTTATAGTTAAAATTAATTATTGTTAGAAAGATTATTTTTTATTATAATTAAATTACTCTAGCATGTATATAGTAACTTATTGGGGGTGTAGTATGAAAAATATAAATAGTTTAGAAAAAGAGTTAGTTGAAATAGTTAATAAAGATAAGCATAAATGGAAACTAAAGAATTAAATTTACTCTTGAATGAGTGGTGCATGATATTACGAAGGTATTACAAAAGAGATACAAAAGTATTTAATATTACAATGTTGTAAAAAAATATTATTATAGAAAAAGAATGGAATATAAATTATATATGCTATAGGGGTCTCGCACAGAGCTATATAATTATTTGAATTGAAATATATTCAAGGAGGGATTGAGATTAAAAACATGAAAAAATGTCCAAGTTTTGTTTTAGGATTAATGTTTATTTTTATCCTATCTGGCTGCTCAAGTGTAGCTGAAAATAGTTCACAAACAGCTTCACCTAAACAAATAGAATCAAATAATACAATAACTAAGGAAGTACCTCAACAGAAGAAAGCTATAACGTCAGTTAATAAGACTATAAAGGCTGTAAATGGAAATCTAAAGGTTTCGTATATAGATGTAGGGCAAGCAGATAGTATTTTAATACAACAAGGTTCAAGCTCTATGTTAATCGATGCAGGAAACAATGATGATTCACAAACAGTGAAAAACTATATATCAAATCAAGGGATTACAAAATTAGATGCTGTAGTAGGAACCCATCCGCATGAGGATCACATCGGAGGATTAGATTATATAATAAATAGTTTTAAAATAGGTAAAGTATATATGCCTAAAAGAACTGCAACAACTAAAACTTTTACAGATGTAATTAATGCTATAAAGAGTAAAGGACTTAAAATTACAGCACCAGTTCCAGGACAAAGTTTTAAGCTAGGTGAGGCTACATGCACTATATTAGCTCCTAATGGAAGTGGATATGAAGATGTTAATAATGAATCCATAGTTATTAAAGTAACATTTGGAAGCAATTCATTCTTATTTACTGGTGATGCAGAAGATGTATCAGAAAAAGAAATGTTATCAAAAGGTTATGATCTTAAAGCAGATGTATTGAAAGTTGGTCATCATGGAAGTTATTCATCTACTACACAAGAATTTTTAAATAAAGTTAATCCAAAGTATGCAGTTATAAGTGTTGGAAAGAATAATAGTTATGGTCATCCTCATAAAGAAAACATGGATAGATTAAAAGCAAAGAATATTCCTGTGTATAGAACTGATGAGTGTGGAACTATTATTGCTACTAGCAATGGTAAGAATATAACTTTCAATGTAAAACCGGGAAGTTATTCATATAGAGGAACTCGACCAGCTACAAGCAAGTCAAATACCTCATCAAATAATGTAGGCAATAAACTACCTACAAAGACTAATACATCAAGTAATAGTAATAATAAGACGGTATACTATACACCAAGTGGAAAATCGTATCACTATGATCGAAATTGTAGTGCTTTAAAAAGAAGTAAAATAATTTTATCAGGATCTCAACAGAAAGCAATAAGTTTAGGGCATGCAGATCCTTGTAATATCTGTGCAGGAGGTAATTAGTGAAAGTTGTTATTGATAGATTTGAGGGGTTTTATGCAGTATGTGAAAAAGAAGATAAAACTATGATAGATATTAAAATAAGTAATTTACCCTCTGAGTCTAAAGAAGGTGATGTACTAATTATTGATACCAATGATATGATTACTATTGATATAAAGGAAACTAAAAAAAGACGTAAAGAAATTGAAAAATTAACTGAGAATCTATGGGAATAGAAAAAGCTTATAAATTATGATTAAGAGTTATTACATTGGCTATATTGCTTAGATAGAAGGTGGTTCAATCTTATAGATATTCTAAATAAAAAAGTTTTGTTAAATTAGATGCAATAGTTGTACTCGGAGGCCAGCAGAAGATGCTGTAATGTTCAGCGATATTAGCGGCATTTGAAAGGTCTTAATCATAGAAGGTCCAACCATCATTTATGGGAAAGTTAATATAAAATCAATTATTTAAGTAATATTATAGTGAATTCATAATTTTGAACCAAATTCAAAAATTACTGGGGTTAGGGCTTACAACCCCAGTATACTAACCGCCCTTTGGTTGGTGCTACCGTCTTCTCTCACGGAACCTTCCCTACAGGCTACCTTTCCATTCCTTCAGTTGGCTTAATAATGGGTGGTTTGTCCAAGTTTAATGGCTATGGTATTAAAAGGTGTACCTAATGATTCACGATTCATAGCACCTTATATTAACATTCCATACAATATAATAAGTTTATATACTAATTATAAAACGTATTATTTATGTGATAGACCTTTAAGTGTAGTCAAAAACATTTGTTTTTGGCTACACTTAAATACTTTGTGGATAATTAATTTGCAGCTTATTTATAAGAGGTTGAAGATGGATTAATCTTAAAATATGTAGTTGAAAATATTTACACCATTTTGTATACAGTTTGGTATAAATGGCATATTACATAATGAGAGTGTGGTTAAAAGGGTGGGAAATATATGTTATATGGATATGCGAGATGTAGCACAGATAATATTAAGCAGGATATTACAAGGCAGACACGAGAATTAAAGGCAGTAGGGGTTACTATTAAGAATATATACCTGGAATATGCAAGTGGCACTAAAATAGATAGAGTAGAATTTAATAAGCTATTAGATAAAGTTACAGAGGGTGACATTATAATAGCAACAGAGGCTAGCAGAATAACCAGAAGCACTAAACAATTATGTGAAATTATAGAATTAGCTAAAATTAAAAAAATCAAATTAGTGTTAGGAAATTTTATTGTAGATTGTATAAAAGAATTAGATCCAATGACTGAAGGAATGCTAAAAATGATGGGTGTGTTCTCAGAGATAGAACGTAACATGATAAGCCAAAGAGTTAAAAGTGGGTTGGCTAATGCTAAAGCAAAAGGGAAATTATTAGGTAGACCTAAAACTACTATAGCAGATGTTCCAGTGGCAGTAGTTAAAGCGTATAATCTATTAAAGAATGGAAAGATAAATAAGAGTGAATGTGCTAGAATGTGCGACATATCAAGATCATGTTTATATAAATACATTAGGATCATTGAAGAGAGCACTAAGTAATGGATAAATAGTTAAATATAAAAGGTTATATGAGCAGTATCTAGAGCTACAGAGCAATTAATTTTAAATTTAAATATGGTACTTAATTTAGGGTCTACTATACAAATTATAATGGAATTAAATTTAACAGAAAGAATAAAACGTACACAGGAAAGGGTAAAGGGATATGTACAGTAAATAATGTAGGTTGAATTAATAATAAAAAAATTCATAAAAAATACAATTAAAAAAAACTTCTACAAAAAATGTGGGTAATCTTGTAATCATATTTACTCCCATTTTATGCAAAAATATTTTTATTTAGACAATTAATAGTATGTAACTTTATTTTTTATTATGGTACAATTATTATTGTAAAACTGGACCACGGAGGTAAATAAATTATGGAATATAAATCTACTATTAAGTCTAGACCATACCTATATAAGGAAACAAAAAAGGCTGCAATACTTATAAAACAAGGGATTACGCTAGATGACATAAAAAATAGATCAATAGAAGATAATATTTTTCAACTTGAAAGTGAAACCAGAAAGAAGGAAGTTGCATCAATTATTGTTACAAGACTTAAAGGGTTAGATGAATTTGTAATAGATAAGATATCAGAAGGTAATGTAGAAACTTCAAAAGTGCTTGTTTTATATGCTATTATAAAAACAGATAGGTTATTTTTTGAATTTATGAATGAAGTTTACAAAGAAAAGTTACTATTAAGAGAGTTGTTTATAAAAGATAAAGATTTTAATGTATTTTTTCAAAGTAAAAGAGAGCAAAGTGAAAAAGTAGCCTCTTGGACAGAGTATACCTTTAAAAAATTGAAACAGGTTTACGTTAGAATTCTTTTTGAATGTGGGCTTATCGAGAATCAAAAGGGAGATAGATCAATAAAGACGCCAATATTAGAAAGTGAAATAAAAGACTACCTATATAAAATAGGAGATAATATATATATAAATGCAATACTAGGAGATAGGGAGTAGAGGAAATATGAAAGATATATATCAGAGAATTGATGAAATATTACCGAAGATAACACAGCCTACATTTAGACAAAATAAAGGCTTAGGTAATGAAATTGGATTTTATGTTTTTGATTATGATCCAGAGTACGAACTTTTAGTAAGGGATAGAGTTCAATTTATAAAGGAAAAGGCTAAGGGTGCATATGGACTAAATATAGTACAGTTTGATCTTTATGAAATAATTATAGAAATGTTAGATTCAAAAGGATATCTTAAAAGAAATTTTGAAATGGAAGAGAAAAAAGGTAGCGAACATGTACTTTTTAAGGCGACTAAGTCAACACTTAGGATAACAGAAGATGATGATGTGTTTGTTAAATATATTGGAGAAAGGCTTGTTGGTGCAGATATAGTTTTTTTAACCGGAGTAGGAAGAGCATGGCCCATAATAAGGTCACATACAATTCTTAATAATCTACATAGGATTGTAGAAGACCAACCGCTTGTAATGTTCTTTCCAGGAACATATGATGGTGGATCACTTATGTTATTTAACACTTTAAAAGATGATAATTACTATAGAGCATTTTCATTAGTAGATAAATATTAAAATTATGGGGGGAAGGCTAAATGGATTTTATGTTAAAAGACATGTTTTATAAAAAAATAGATAGGGATATAAAAGGGGTTATAAAAGTTGGACAGGCAGATGACGAAAATATAAAACAAGAATTGGATGAGTATGTTGTAACAAGTGAGTTAAATAAATATATTGATAGATTTTTTGAAGCTTATAAAACAGGAATACTCGGAACTACAGATAAAAATGGAGTATGGATTTCAGGTTTTTTTGGTAGTGGTAAGTCTCACTTTTTAAAGATACTCTCTTATCTTTTAGAAAATAGACAAATAGAAGGTAAAAATGCTATTAATTATTTTGATGATAAAAATTTAGATAGTTTCATTTTAGCGAATATGAAACAAGCTGGGGATGTCTCAAGTGACGTTATTCTTTTTAATATAGATTCAAAATCTGACTCTGATTCTAAGTCAAATAAAGATGCTATAGTTAAAGTTTTTAATAAGGTATTTAATGAAATGCAAGGGTTTTGTGGTTCTATGCCATGGATAGCAGATGTAGAAAGACAAATGGTTAAAGATGGTGTATATGATAATTTTAGAAATATATTTGAAGAGTTATCAGGAAATACATGGGAGAAATCTAGGGCGGATTTTTACTATGAAGAAGATACAATAGTTGCGGCTCTTTCAAAAACGACTAAAATGAGTGAGGAAGCAGCAAGAAATTGGTACAATAAGTGCGAAGAAAACTATTCATTAAGTATAGACAACTTTGCTTTTAAGGTTAAAGAATACAGTGAGTCTAAAGGAAAGAATCATCATGTTGTTTTTTTAGTGGATGAAATCGGGCAGTACATAGGGGATAACACTGGGCTTATGTTAAATCTTCAAACAGTAGTAGAAGATTTAGGAACTAAATGTAATGGCAAATGCTGGATTGTGGTTACATCACAAGAAGGCTTAGATGAATTTACAAAGGTTAAGGGAAATGACTTCTCAAAGATTCAAGGTAGGTTCAATACAAGGTTATCTTTATCATCTGGAAATGTTGATGAAGTAATTAAGAAACGTATACTTAGAAAAACAGATGGGGCAGTAAGTCATTTAAAAGCATTATATGATCAAAAGGAATCTATAATAAAGAACCTTTTAACATTTACGTCTGATACTGCTGAAATGAAACTATATAAAAATGGAGATGAATTTGCAGAGGTTTATCCATTTATACCCTACCAGTTTAACCTACTTCAATCAGCCTTTAATGGAGTTCGTGAACATGGAGCATCAGGTAAGAGTTTATCTAAGGGAGAAAGAAGTTTACTTGGTGCATACCAACAAGTTGCTATAGACTACATGGATAAGGATACCAATGTGCTTATACCATTTTCAGCATTCTATAGAACTATAGAAACCTTTTTAGATTCATCAATAAGATCAGTTATTATTCATGCGGAAAAAAATAATAATTTAAATAAATATGATGTTGAAGTTTTAAAACTATTATTCTTGATTAAGTACGTAAAAGAAGTTAGAGCTAACATTGAAAATCTATCAACATTACTAATAAGTGAAATAGATGCAGATAAGTTAGAGACAAAGAAAAAGGTTCAAGAATCTTTAAGTAAACTAATAAGAGAAACACTAGTTCAAAAGAATGGTGATGAATATATATTCCTAACTAATGATGAGCAGGACGTAAATAAAGAAATTAAGAATATGACAGTTGACAATGGAGAGGTTATTCAAAAGGCCTCTGAAATAATATTTGATGATATATATGGAGATTCTAAATTCTCATATTCAAGAAAGTATCAATTTGTATTTAATAAAATTGTAGATGATAGAGGTAGAGGACCACAAACAAATGAAATAGGAGTTAAGATTATAACTGCAAACTTTGATTTAGTAGGTGGAACAAGTGAAAGCGAATTAAAACTGATATCCACTAGAGAAAATAATGTAATTATAAACATTGCAAAAGCGGTTAACTATCTAGATGAAATTGAAAATGTATTAAAGATTGATGCTTACCTAAGAGTTAAGGGTGGGTCAAAATCTAGTACGGCGATAGAAGATATTAAAACAAAGAAAAGCCGTGAAAGAGAAGACAGAGCAAAAAGAGTTAAATTCTTGATAGAAGAAGCGTTAAGAACTGCTGAGGTATATGTAAATGGTAGCCTTTTAGATATAAAAGAAAAAGGCGGAATACACAGAATAAATGAAGGGTTAAGAGCCTTAATAGATTCTAAATACAATAAGATAAACTATATAAAGGATTTTAAAGAAAATTCTAAAGACCTTTATGATATTATGGATGCTAAATTAAATCAAATGTCATTAATAGATAATAATCCAAACAGATTGGCAGCTGATGAAGTTAATACTCATATACAAACTAGCTGCGCAAGAAACCTTCAAGTAACGGTTAAAAGTATATTAACTAAGTTTTCAAATTCTCCTTATGGATGGAAGGAGATTGATATACAAGCTATAATAGTAAATTTATTTAAGAAACAAGATATTAAAGTTATATTAAATGGCGATGTATTAAGTCCTAATAATAGAGAAATAGTAAATTATATAACTAAAAGAGATTATCTTGAAAGAGTTATAGTAAAGACTAGGGAAAAAGTTAATCAAAAATTTATAGATGTGGTTCGAGACTTAAATAAAGACTTATTTGGATTCTCGTCATTGCCAAGTGATGAAGATGGAATAATGAGTATATTTAAAGATGAATGCAGGAAGGAACTTTCAAGAATTAACGAAATGCTTGTTAATTTTGCACTTAGAACATCTTATCCTGGAGAAAAAACTTTAAAGGATGGTAAACAATTATTTACAGAAGTAATAGAGGTTACAGATACAATAGACTTTTTTAAAAAAGTCTATGACTTAGAAGGAGACTTCTTAGAGCATGCAGATAATATTGATGAGATTAAAGGATTCTTTTATAAAAAAGAAAATGGAATAATAGAGTTTTCATCAAAGGGAGAGCAAAGAATCATATTTGATAATGCAATAGACAAGTTAAGAAATTATGAAGATAACAAAGAATATATAGTAAATGATGATATAAAAGTAATTGTAGGAGAAATAAAAGAAATACTAAGAATGGTGAAACCATATTCTAAGATACCTACAATACCTCTTTTAATAGAAAAGTATAATAATAATATACTAGCATTATTAGAAGAAGAAAGTGTTCCTGTAAAAGGCTTCATAGAAATGTGTAGGAAAGAGGTTTTTGAAACATTAGACGGATATGATTTTAAATGTAAGTTCGAGAGTAAGGTAATGGATGAATTCAATAGGCTTTATGATAGATTAGCCAGTGCAAGTAGTTTTGCTGTACTTTCATCCATGTCAGACCTTGCCGAGAAGGTTAAATTAAAGTGGATTAAAGAAATAGTAACAGAACATGAAGGACAAAAGAGAATAAAGGCTAAAGAAATAGAAGAGGCAAATAGAGTAGCAGAAGGATCAGGAAATAAAAAAACAGCAACTACGACCTCTTCTTATGTGGTAGAACAAATACCAGAGGTAGTCATAAGAACTAAAACTTTAAGTATGAGAGAATTAGTTAAAGGGCAAAAAACTATAAAGAATAATGATGATATAGATGAAGTTGTAGAAGCACTTCGATTAAAATTAAGACAAGAATTAGACACGGATACAATAATAAGTTTAGTATAAAACTTGAAGGGAGATAATTCTCCCTTAGTTTGTACATATGGAGGAATTTAAATGGATAAGAATAAAATAAAAACTTTTGCAATATGGGCTAGGAGAAAGTTAATAAGTTCAGTTAGTGAAAGAGCAAATAGAATGGGTATAACAGAAAAAAAGATAGAAGAAGCAGTAGTAGTTCAAGGTGGATTTAAATTAGAAGGTAATGACGAGATATTTAAACTTTCCAAAGATCATAGAGATAAATTAGTTAGTCAAGTAAATGAAAAAGGATTTCAGCAAGTAATGGAAGAAGTAGCATATACTTGGTTCAATAGATTTATGGGACTTAGATATATGGAAGTAAATGAATACCTTCCAACTGGTATAAGAATTCTTTCATCCATCGTTGAAGGAAAAACAGAGCCAGATGTTTTAACTAGGGTATCAGAAGTAATAGATGAGTTGAAATTAAAGGCAGATTATATATATGCACTTTTGGATAGTGGTAAAACAGAAGATAGAGAAGAGACTTATAAGCATATCTTGGTAAAACAATGTAATGAACTAGGTAAGATAATACCTCAAATGTTTGAAAAGATAAGCGATTATACAGAATTATTACTACCAGATAACCTTTTAGAAGAAGGTTCTGTTATAAGAAAAATGGTAGAAGATATAGAAGAAGAGGATTGGAAAGAAGAAGTAGAAATAATAGGTTGGATGTATCAATACTACATATCTGAAAAGAAGGATGAAGTATTTGCAGCCTTAAAGAACAATGTAAAGATAACAAAAGAAAATATACCAGCAGCTACGCAATTATTTACGCCAAAGTGGATAGTTAAATATATGGTAGAAAACTCACTAGGAAGACTATGGCTTGAGGGACACCCTAATGAGGAACTACAAAAAGAATGGAAATACTATCTAGAAGAAGCACAACAAGAGCCAGAAGTAGAAGAAGAATTAAAGAGAATAAGAGACGAACACAGTAAACTAAAACCAGAAGATATAAAGGTGCTAGACCCATGCATGGGGTCAGGGCATATATTAGTTTATGCCTTTGATGTGTTATATGAAATCTATAAAACAGCAGGGTATTCAGAAAGAGAAATACCTAGAATGATACTACAAAACAACCTATATGGATTAGATATAGATGATAGAGCAGCACAACTAGCATCATTTGCTTTAATAATGAAGGCTAGACATTATAATAGAAGATTGTTCAAAGAGATGGAAAGAGAAGGTTTAGAATTAAATCTTTGCTCAATACAGGAGAGTAATAATTTAACTACGGAATTAGGTAAAGAAGCAATAAATTACTTTGCAGTAGATAATGAAGATTTAAGAAAAGATGTTGCGTATTTAGTTGAAATCTTTAATGATTCTAAGGAATATGGGTCTATACTTGAAGTTGAAAAAGTAAACTTTGAGGTATTAAAACAACGATTAAAAGAAATAGAAAAAGAAGATAATTTAATGTTTGGTGACTATAGAAAAATGCTTTTAGATACACTACAAACAATGATAAAACAGGCAGAGATAATGAGTAGAAAGTATAATGGGTGTATTACTAATCCACCTTATATGGGACAAAAAGGAATGAGTGACAATTTAAAAAGGTATTTAGATAAAAAATTTAAAATATCTAAAGTAGATTTATTTGCTACGTTTATGGAGGTTATAAAATACTATTTAAGAAACGATGGGTTAATGTCTATGATAAATCAACATACATGGATGTTTTTGTCTAGTTATGAAAAATTGAGGGAAAAAATATTATCAGAAACAACTATTGTTAATATGATACATCTAGGAACTAGAGCCTTCGAAGAAATAGGTGGGGAAGTTGTTCAATCTACAGCGTATGTTCAAAGAAGTTGTGATATAGAAAATTATAAAGGTAATTATTTCAGGCTGGTTGCTTTTGGTACTTCACAAGATAAAGAACGAATAATGTTGAATGCGGATTGTTATGATAGAATAAAATTTTCTGTTAAAAAGGAATTATATTATGATATACCTGGAAAGCCAATAGCATATTGGTTAAGTGATGATTTAGTAAATATATTTAAAAAGGAAAAATCAATAAAAGATTTTGCTTTTTCAAAGCAAGGTCTAATAACTGGAGAAGATACAAGATTTGTTAGGTTATGGCAAGAAGTAAGTTTTTCTAAGATAGGTTTTGAATTCAGAAATAGAGAAGCAGCGTATGAAAGTAAAAATAAATGGTTTCCATATAATAAAGGTGGTGAATTTAGGAGATGGTATGGGAATAATGAATATATAGTAAATTGGGAAAAAGATGGAGTTGAGATTAGAAATTTTAAAGATGACAAAGGAAAACTAAGATCAAGACCTCAAAATTTAGAATATTATTTCAACGAAGGAATTACATGGTCAGATATATCAACAGGTAAAATTGGTATAAGATATAATAGAGAAGGATTAATATTTAGTTCAACTGGACCTACTGTTTTTAGTAATAATAGAGAAACTGTACTTAATTTACTTGGGTATATGAATTCAAAAGTATTTCAGGTTATATTAGATGTTTCTTGTTCGGGATTACATTATAGTAATGGTTCAATCGGAAATATGCCAGCAAAAAAATCTTATATAAATAGTAAAATAGTTAGTGAAAGTATCGAACTATCAAAAAAAGAATGGAACTCATTTGAAACTTCATGGGATTTCAGAGTTCACCCATTATTAAAGTTATTAGATAAAGTAGAACAATATAAATTAAGATCAGTATTTGCTATATGGGAAACTGAATGTGAAGAGGCTTTTGAGCAGTTGAAGAGCAATGAAGAAGAATTAAATAGAATATTCATTGATATTTATGGTTTACAAGATGAATTAACACCAGAGCTTCAAGATAGGGACATTTCTATTAGAAAAGCAGATAGAGCTAGAGATATTAAATCACTTATTTCTTATGCAGTTGGCTGTATGCTTGGTAGGTATTCTATTGAGGTAGAAGGTCTGATTTATGCAGGTGGACAATGGAGTGACAAGTGGAATTTAGCAAATAATAAGGTTAGAAACATAGATAAGGATGAGGAAGGAAATATTATATCAGATTTATGGATTGATGCTACGTTCTTACCAGATGGTGACAATGTTATTCCTATAACAGAAGATGAGTATTTTGAAGATGATATAGTTTCTAGATTTATTGATTTTGTTAGAATAGTTTATAGTAATGAAACATTAGAGGAAAACTTAGATTTCATCGCAGATTCTATTGGAAGAAAGCCCAATGAAACTTCCAGACAGGCAATTAGAAGATACTTTATTAAAGATTTTTATAAAGATCACTTAAAAGTTTATCAGAAGAGACCTATTTACTGGATGTTTGAATCAGGTAAGAATGATGGATTTAAGGCTTTAGTTTATATGCATAGATATAACGAACAAACTGTTGCAAAGGTTAGAACAGATTATCTTCATACACTACAAAGAAAGTATGAGGCAGAAGTGCAAAGGCAACAATTAATAGTAGACTCAGAAGAATACACTGTAAAAGATAGAACTGTTGCTAAAAAGAAGATAGATAGAATAGTAAAGCAGATAGAAGAGTGTAGAGAGTATGATCAAGTAGTAGCACACTTAGCCAATGAGAAAAAATCTATTGATTTAGATGATGGAGTAAAGGTTAACTATGAAAAGTTTCAAGGTGTTAAATTTATTAACTCTAAGGATAAGGAAGTTAAGATGGACTTACTGTCAAATATAAAGTAATGATGACTAGATATTGAAGCATTGGAAATAATAAGTAAAGTAAAACTTTAAGAGTATGTTCAGCTTTATCTAGATTAGTATAAGTGTAAAAAATCACTATATATAAGAGGTGAAAAGATGATATTAAAAAATGTAACTATTGAAAACTTCAGAATGATTGAAAATTGTACAATTGAATTTGATAATAAATTCAATTTGATTATAGGCAATAACGCAACAGGTAAAACATCAGTTTTAGAAGCTATTAAGGTAGGGTTAGGTGGATTTTTAGCAGGTGTAGATGGTGTGAAAACAGTACACTTCTCTAAAGATGATGTTAGAAGGACTACCAGTCCGATGGGAATGGGCTCATATGATATCCAATATCATACACCAACCACAGTTAATTGTGTTACAGATTTCGATGGTAAAGAAATAATATGGAATAGAAGTAAAAGCAGTTATCAAAGTTCAAGAACGACAGTAATGCCTAAAAAAATATCTAATTATTCAAGTAAAATAGTACAAGAAAAAAATAGCATTCTCCCGATAATTAGTTATCAGAGTGCAGGTAGGATGTGGTCTCAGAAACGTGATAAGTGGGAAGATGTTTTTGAAGGCAGTTATTCAAGAAGTGTTGGTTATACAGATTGTTTAGCTTCAGAGTCAAACATTAAACTAATTACTAACTGGTGTAAAAGGATGGAGCAGATATCCTGGCAACAAGAAAAAAAGATTGCGGAATATGAGGCCGTTAAAAAAGCAGTTAGTATATTTATGAACACACTTGAAAATTGTAATAACAAAAGCACAATATTTTATGATAAACGAACAGAAGAGTTAGTTTATTCCTCTGAAGGAGAAACAATTCCAATGAGATTTATGAGTGCTGGTTATCGCAGCTTGATTGGAATGATAGTTGATATTGCATATAGAATGGCAGTGCTAAATCCCAATCTAGAAGAGGATATAATTGAAAAAACAAATGGTATTATTTTGATAGATGAAATAGATGTACATATCCATCCAAAATGGCAATGGAAAATTGTTGACGCTTTGATGAATACATTTCCTAGCGTACAGTTTATTGCAACTACCCATTCACCTATAGTAGTTGCATCCTGTAAAGACAAAAATATAATAAACCTTTTTGATTCGGATAAATCTACAAGTACAATTGAATTTGCTAACAATTATAAAAAGTCAGCATATGGCTGGCAAGTCAATGATGTTTTAAATGAATATATGGGGGTTGATGAGAGAAGTCCAGAATTTAAAGTGAAATTAAAAGAAGTTGAAAAACTATCACTTGAAAAAATTAAGAACCAGTTAACAGAAGAAGGAAAAACAATGCTAAAAGAATTAAAAGATGAGATTTATTCTAATTTACCTGAGAGTGATGCTGTAATAGAGTTAACAGAATTAGGAACAATTGAAGAGATTATTAATGGAAGAGGAGAATAAAATGCATAAGGTGAATAGGGGTATAAAACCTAAAAGCTTAAATGATAATGCTCTGGAATGGACAAGGGATTTGTTAGTACAAGTACCCCTGAATAATACCTTTACGGATATACCTTCAAAATATGTTAATAAATACAAACAAGAAGATGTTAAACAAGAATTAATCGATATGTATGAAGGTTTATGTTGTTATTGTGAATCACCAATTGGAGTACAGACTTATGAACAGATTGAACATTTAAAACCAAAAAGTATTTTCCCACATTTTTGTTTTGAATGGAATAATCTTCATTTATCTTGCCAAATTTGTAATATTAGTTATAAGAAAACGAATTGGGATAATGCTAATCCTATATTAGACCCAACAGTAGACAAAATAGAAGATTTTCTAGAAATAGACTTGGAAAGCGGAGAAATAGTTTCAATAAACAATAATGCTAGAGCGAATACGACAATTGAACACACTGGCTTAAATAGAGTTAATTTAGTTAAACGTAGAAAGAGAATAATTATTAAAATGAAAGAACTCCTTAAAATAGCGATAAAAGCAAATGAAATTGATAACTTTAAAGGAATACTTGAAACAGTGTCAGAAGATATGGGATATAAATTACTTATTAGTACTTTTATAAAAAAGTTATAAATAAAAAAATAAATATAGCACAAGTATCTTTTTCAGTTTTTGAAACAATAGGAAAAGTTGAAAGAAAAGACATTCTAATGGGGGCAGCATTTCAGAGAAATGCCAGATGGATACCAGATAAAAAATCAAGATTAATAGAATCCATATTGGACAAAGTGGTGAACACTTAGATGTTGCCGGGTAAATAGTAAATGTATAAATCCATAGAGCAAGTAATTGTAATAATTATTCTGTGGATTTTACTTTAGTAAAGAGGTGTATATATGAACTTACAAGAAATAAGAAATTTTCTAAAAGAGCTATTTTCAAAGCCACTAGGTGATGGAAAGAAACGTCATATTGTATTTTGGTATGATAGTAATGAAGATTTCACTGAGGATATAGATAATTTTGATATAGAGAATATTAAGGTTGTTAAGTTAACAAATAGAAATGCCTTTTGGGTTAAGTACCATATAGAAAAAGAGGATACAACAAGCAATATACTTGTGTATGGTAATATGGAAAAGCCAAGACCAGAAGAAGACTGGCTCTATGATATCTTTCGCTATAGTGAAGAGTTCACCACCGATAGAGAAACTGTAATAATGAGAGAATTAAAGGTTATGGTTGATTCCCTTAAAGAGGAGTTTAAACTTTATAATATATTCTTTAAGAATAAGGAAAGAATAACATCCTTTAAGAACTTAAATATACAAGGTTACACAAAAGAAAAGGTTCATATTGGTGTTCTTGCAGTCTTAACTAAGGTAAAACTTATGGACATAGAAGAAATAATAAAGGCTATATTAAAGGAATACCTAGATGGAAATAACAAGATATATGAGGATATAAAGAAGTTTGGTGATTTAGATTCATTATGGAACTTAATAGTTAAATATTATGGTTATGGATTTGAAGAGATGAGTTTAGAAAGATTTATGGCTATGCTTTTAGTTACAAATATGAATGAAACAATAAAATTTGAGTTGCCAAAGCAATATGATACCTTTATGTCAAAGAAAGCAACTAATTGCATAGTGTTTATAAATCATTTCATGAATAGTACCAAAGATGGAGAATACTATGACAAAATGCAAGAACTCATTGCAGATAAGTTAAATATAGATAATTTACTAGAAAAGAATAGTTCAGATACGTTTATTAATTGTGATATCTTTGAGGGAATTGATAAAATAATTATTAAAAGAATTACTAACCTTTTAAAGGATGAGGTAGAGGAGTATAACAAGTATTTAAACATTATAATCGCAAGAAGAACTATGCATTTCTATAAAAAATATGAAAGCGAATATAAAGCAATGAAATGGGCGATAAACCTATTAAGCAAGAAGAAAGATTTAGGTTCAATTATAAAGACAGAATCATCTTATGATATGTTTAAATCTTATGTTAAAGAGTATTATTACATAGATAAAGCCTATAGGAAGTTTTATTATCATTATGACAAATGCACCGAAAAAGATGAATTAAGTAATTTAAAAGAAAGAATTGAAAATGTATATAACAATTGGTACTTACAAGAGTTATCTATTAAATGGTTTAATTCCTTAGAAATACTAACTACCTGGAGAATTGAAGGATTAAGATGTCAGGATAAATTCTATAGTGAGTTTATTAAATATGGGAAAGAAAGAGTTTTTGTAATAATATCTGATGGTTTAAGATATGAGAGTGCGGAGGAACTTACTACCAGGCTTACCAATGAAAGAAAAGGAAAGGTAGAACTTGATTATTTACAAGGGGTACTACCTTCTTATACAAAACTGGGTATGGCATCTTTACTTCCAAATAAATACATAGAAATTAATGATAAATATGATGTATTAGTAAATGGGATTAGTAGCAATGGAACTGAAAATAGAAATACTATTTTAAAAATGGAAAATCCTAATTCACTGGCAATTACCTATGACAAAGTTATGGATATGGATATGGATGAAATAAGAAAAGCCTTTATAGGACTTGATGTAGTTTATATTTATCATAATAGCATAGATGCTAGAGGAGATCATGCATCAACAGAAAGGGAAGTATTTGCAGCAACAGAGCTTGCATTTAATGAGATTATTACCTTAGTTAATAAATTAGTCAATAGGGTAAGTGCTGCAAGCATTGTTATCACAGCAGATCATGGATATCTTTATAAAAGAAATGCTATGGAGCAAAGTGATAAGATATCAGGAGTTAAGTTAGATGAGGGTGAAGATGGCAGAAGATTTATATTAACATCAAATACTGATTCGCTAGAAGGAACTGTAGCCTTTAGTATGGATTACTTATTAGGGGACGGCTCGAATAAAAATGTTATTACACCAAGAGGAACATCTAGATTTAAAGTACAAGGTGCGGGTGCTAACTATGTTCATGGTGGAGCTATGCTACAGGAAGTAGTGGTACCGGTAATTAAGTTTAAAAATGATAGAAGCGCATCATCAGTTAATGATATAAGAAAGGCTAGCATATCATTAACAAGTATAACAAGAAAAATAACCAATATTATAACTTATTTTGAATTCTTCCAAGAAGAAAAGATTCAAGACAAGGTTATAGCACAAAAAATTAAATGTTATTTTGAAGATGAAGTTGGTGCTAGAATATCTAATGAAAATCTTATAATTGGAGATTCAAGATCAGAAAATCCAGTAGAAAGAACTTACAGAGAAAAGTTTGTATTAAAGAGTATTGCTTATGATAAGACAAAACAATACTTCTTAGTAATACAAGATGATGCGGATAGTAATGGGATGTATGAGAGAATACCTTATACCATTGATATTGCTATAGTTGATGAATTTGGATTTTAAGGCATCTAAAGAAAATAGTCCAAGTTTCGATATATATTTTTGAATATGCCTAAATTGGAGAGGGATTAATATGGATGAATTAAGCGTTAAACTTAATAGCTATTTTGGGGGAAAGGTAGTTAGAAAAGATCTAACACAAAAATTAAAGCAGGGAGCCAATGTCCCTACATATGTACTTGAGTATTTGCTTGGAATGTATTGTGCTACAGATGATGATGATAGTATAAATGACGGTGTTAAAAGAGTTAAGAATATTTTGGCAGATAACTTTGTAAGACCAGATGAGGCTGAAAAAATAAAGTCCAAGATAAGAGAAATGTCTAGATATACTGTTATTGATAAACTTACAGTAAAGTTAAATGAAAAGAGAGATATTTATGTAGCAGAATTTTCAAATTTAGGATTAAAGGATGTTGAGATAGATTCTAAGTATGTTAAGGATTATGAGAAACTTTTAGGTGGTGGAATCTGGTGTATTATAAAGATTCAATATTTATATGATGAAACTACAAGGAATGCTTCTCCGTTTCTAGTGGAGAAGGTGACTCCAATTCAAATGCCTAATATGGATATGGAAGAACTTGTAGAGGGCAGAAAACAATTTACTAAAGAAGAATGGATTGATGTTCTTATAAAATCTATAGGAATGGAGCCCACACAATTAAAAGATCAAGTTAAATGGCATATGCTTCTTAGAATGGTACCTCTATGTGAAAATAACTATAATATGTGTGAACTTGGACCAAGGGGAACTGGGAAATCACATTTATATAAGGAAATATCACCAAACTCAATATTAATTTCAGGCGGTCAAACTACAGTTGCCAACCTATTTTATAATATGTCTCAAAGAAAAATAGGATTAGTTGGGATGTGGGATACTGTAGCCTTTGATGAGGTTGCAGGTATGACATTTAAAGATAAAGATGCTATACAAATAATGAAGGACTACATGGCATCAGGTTCTTTTGCTAGAGGTAAGGAAGAAAAAGCAGCATCAGCATCTATGATTTTTCTTGGCAACATAAATCAAAGTGTAGATGTTTTATTAAAGACATCTCACCTATTTGATCCATTTCCAGAGATTATGGCTTATGATTCAGCCTTTTTTGATAGAATGCATTTTTACTTACCAGGATGGGAAATACCGAAAATGAGACCAGAGTTCTTTACAGATAGTTTCGGACTTATAACTGATTATCTTTCAGAGTATTTAAGAGAAATGAGAAAAAAAACTTTTGGAGATTCTATAGATAAGTATTTTAAATTAGGTAATAACCTAAACCAAAGAGATGTTATAGCAGTTAGAAAAACAGTTTCAGGATTAGTTAAACTAATATATCCTCATGGTGAGTTCACTAAAGATGATATAGAAGAAATACTAAGATACGCTCTAGTTGGTAGAAGAAGAGTAAAAGAGCAGTTAAAGAAAATTGGTGGGATGGAATTTTATGATGTTCATTTTTCTTACATAGATAATGAAACTATGAGTGAAGAGTTTATATCAGTTCCAGAACAAGGTAGTGGTTCGCTTATACCAAATGGTGCTATGAAGGCAGGACAGATATATACTATAGGTGTAGGTGACTCGGGCATGATAGGAGTATATAAAATAGAAACGGAAGTAGTTAATGGTTCAGGAAAGTTTGAAAAAACTGGATTAGGTTCTTGTAGAGATGCAAAAGAAAGTATAGAAACTGCATTTAGATTTTTCAAAGCCAATAGTAGAAATATAAGTGCATCTATATCAACTACTCAAAAAGACTACATAATGCATATACAAGATGTAAATGGAGTTGGAATGACTTCAAGCCTAGCATTATCAGCAATAATAGCAATGTGCTCAGGAGCCCTTATGAAACCAGTACAAAGTCAAGTAGCAGTACTCGGTTCAGTTAGCATAGGCGGAACAATAAACAAGGTAGATGATTTAGCAAATACACTGCAAGTATGCTTAGATGCAGGTGCAAAAAAGATTTTACTGCCAATGGTTAACGCGGGAGATTTAGCAACCGTACCACCAGAGTTATTTGCGAAATTTCAAATAATGTTTTACAGTGGCGCAGAAGATGCTATATTTAAGGCATTAGGGGTTCAGTAGATAAGGGTAAGGAAAGGTGATTTGATGCAAAACAGATGAAAAAAGTAAAAACTTACAGTTTCTACTATGACCTCGGAGGTTGTTACATAAACTGTAAGTTTGTGTTTGCTAAAGTATTAAAAAGGGGGAGAATAACATGGATATTTTTACACAAATAGTATTAACCGTAGGAAGAATTAGCCCTCAAGGAAGTATTAACATGCTAGGAACAGGATTCTTAATAAGTAGTGATGGCAAGATAGTTACTTCTAGACATGTTGTTGGGGACATCGAACGAGGATTAGTAGTTTTATTTCCTCATTTAAATAATATTAATGAATATCAAGATACCACAAATAATGCTTGTACTCCAGTAGATGTGACTATTATTGATAGTGACCCTTTTAGAGATTTAGTTATTTTACAAAGCTCACTAAAGTGTACATTAAATATTCCATTGATGGGTAGCTTTGATGATGTGTCTGTTGGAGAAAGTATTGGAATATTTGGATTTCCACATTGTGTCGAAGGTAGGCGAGTCTTAACATATCAGCAGGCAAGTATAGGTGCAAAAGTTTTATTAGAATCAGAAGGAATTAAATCCAAACATGCAGTTATTAATACACAGACAAGACCAGGTCAATCTGGTTCCTTGATATTTTCTATTAGAACTAATAAACTAATCGGTCTATTAGTAGGTGCATTTGCTCCAATTGGAGGAGGAATTAGTTTAGGGGGAATCAATCCTAGAGAACTACATCAAACAACCCACTGTATTTCAGCAGAGTATATAAAAAATATGTTATAGGGAGGTTATTAAATGGAAATTCCTAATTATGAATTAGATGATTGGTTATCAGTGTTAAAACCTTACCAAAAGAGTATTGTTTCTCAATTAGTTAGTGAATATGGGCAGGAAAAAACAATTGAAAAGTGGCTAACTGCTAGTGGTCCAACAGTAACAGTTAAGTTTGGTGGAGATGGTAACATGAAGCCTTTTTTAGATAGATATAAAATTGAGATTAATAAGTTTATTTGTGGGCATCCAGATTACAATAACGAAAGAACTCAATTTGATGAAAAGAGCGAAAATTATAAAACTCTAATAGTATCCAGCATATCATCTTTAATTGGTTCAACGTTAGGTGTGGCAGGAGCTGCTTTAGCGCCAGTAATTGTTTTGTCACTATCTATAGCGGGGAAAATGGGGGTGAAGGCATATTGTAGTGGTATGTCATTTGAGTAATAGTGGGTTTCGCACACAGTGCTTCGCCTCCACCAATAGAACATTCTAATTGTGGGCGAAATCATCAACCAAGGTTACATAGATTTTGTTGGAGATTATTTTGACACTAAGGATAACAAACTCAATCGTTCCTCCTTCGTAAGCAGCTCTTGGTGATTATTTTTACATATATGTAAAAATAAGATAAAATACCATAGATATGTCTAAAGTCGAAAGATCTATTATAACTACGTATCATAAAGTATACTTAATGGAACAGTATAAACATTACCAATTATCAACTCTTTGAATGGTATCAATAAGTTGAAATCACGATTTTGAAACGTTGAAAAAGTATGTTGACTATTTGATACAGTAATTATATATATTGATAATATAATTCACATTAAAATTAAACTGGACCCACCTATTGAATCTTTTAAAAGGTAAGTTGATATCTAAACATATGTGGAGGAAATACGCAAATTTACAATTCGTACTCGATTTAAACAATATCGTTCCGATAATAGTTAAAAAATACACCATTTATTTAAAAACGTTCTTTACAATTCACGATCGTTCCCTTATAATAATGGTGAGGTGAACAAAGTGAAATATTCAATTGAAATAGGAAAGATAATAGAAGGTGCTTTAAAACATGACCAAACTAAAGTTAAAAGTTACACCCAACAACTTATTGATAAGCTTATGGAAGATGATGAAACTCGTGCAGCTGACAAATTCACTAAAATATTAGGTGCGTATAATGCGAGTGCTTTATCTTCAATGGGTATGGGAAAAGAAAACAATATCCCTGTAGATATGGAATCAAGAACTTCCTTAGTTGATGTTGTTTATCCCACAGATAATAATATTAATGTTTTTTTATCTCAGAATAATTATAGTAAAGTGCATTCTTTTGTTTTAAGCTATAAAAATGCTGATAAGCTTAACTCCCTTGGTGTAGGTGTATCAAATACATTGTTGCTATATGGACCACCAGGGTGCGGAAAAACTAAATGTGCATATTTAATTGCAAAAGAGTTAAAATTACCCTTAGTAATTGCAAGGCTTGACAGCTTAATATCTTCATATTTAGGAACAACAGCTAAAAATATTCGTATGTTATTTGAATTTATTCAAAAAATGCCATGTGTCCTTTTTTTAGATGAATTTGATGCCATAGCAAAGGCACGTGACGATAATAATGAGCTTGGCGAACTAAAAAGGGTAGTAAATAGTCTTCTGCAGAACATAGATGCTATGAGTAAGGATAGTTTGCTGCTTGCTGCAACTAATCACGAGATTTTATTAGATTCAGCTGTATGGAGAAGATTTGATTACAAATTAGAAATAGAATTGCCTGATATAGATGCAATAATAAAAATGATAAATTTATTTATAAGTGATAATTTAGTGTTGAATGATAAAGAAATTAAAGAACTTGCATATGCATTTTTACATTTAAGTGGATCAAATATTGAAGAAGTGATAAAAAAATCTATACGAAATGCAATAATTTATAATGTTGAATTTACTAAATCTAATATTTATAACGAACTTTTTATTTTTAAACATATTTTTGCAAAAGATAGTGAAACAGAAAGAGATTTGTTAATAAAGAAAGCTAAATACCTACGTGAATGCAATAACAAAATATTTAGTTATGCTGTCATTGCAAATATTCTACAAATTTCTAAAACAAAAGTATCCACATTAGTAGCGGAGGAGGATAAAGTATGAGCGAAAAAAATCTACCAATTAAACTGGTGTTACAAAGATCAAGTGATTTAATAAGGAATATTGGTGGCGGAAAAGCTAAATTTTTTAGTGAAGTTACACCAGAATTGCAAAATTCACTGATTAATAAATTTAATAATATTTTAGATTATTATAGCGATGTATTCGTGGAAAATGAAAATATTCCTGCTATTGGTATAGTGGTAGTTAAGCAAGAAGCAATTGCAAAATCACACAAACCGTATGATCTATGTCGTAATTGTCCTATTATTGGGAGCGAGAATTTGAATGAAATGTATATTAAGGTCACTAAAAAGACAATTAATAAAACTATTCAACTTATTCAGGAACTTCCATCAGAAAAGGTTAAAGCAAATCTAACTGCCATTTTAGACATTAGACCAATTTCTAATCAAGATAAAATATCTGAATCATTAGTACAGCAATCAAGTGCAAAAGAATTTAGAAAAATTAAAAATAAAATTAAAATTAAGCTTTTTGATTTTGATGATGACTATGATAATATCGTGATAAAAGATTATGTTAATAGGAAATTATTACAATTAGGGTTGAAAGATAAAATGAAAACAATATCTTATGGAGAGAATATTGAGTTTATAAAAGTAGAAGTCAGCTCATATGAAGATATTGTGAATATTGCAACTATCAATGGTGTAAAATCAATAGATTTTTTTCAAGAATATTCATTACCAATAGATGACTTTCAAGAAACACATCAAGAAACATTACTTGATGAAACATTTATTGATAGTGAAACGCTTATTGGGATAATTGACGGTGGCATAAGTAAAGAAAATTCATATCTCACACCTTATATTTATGCGAGAGAAGAATATGTAGTACCGATATATCAAAATCCAAGCCATGCATCTTTTATAGCGTCCACTATTTTATATGGAAACAAACTAAATAATATTATTGAACTAAATAAAAAGCGATTTAAGTTTGTCGATATTGTAGCAATACCGAACAGTGACAAAGTTTTTGGAGCGATTGATAGTATTGGTGAAGAAGAACTCATGGAAATTATAGAAGAAGTAATGGATAAGTATGCAGGAAAGGTTAAGATATGGAATATTTCCTTGGGAATTGAGAAATTTATCTGTAATGGTGTTATGTCTGATTTAGGAATTTATTTCGATTTTATTCAAGATAAGTATAAAGTTCAATTCTTTATTTCTAGTGGAAATCTAAACGCACCATTGAGAACATGGCCGCCCCAAGGTGATATGGCAGAGCGTGATCGAATTATAGCCCCAGCAGATTCTGTTCGTGCTATTACAGTAGGGTCGTTAGCGTTATATGAATCTGACAATTCAATTGTAAAGAAAAATGAGCCATCTCCATTTACTCGAAGAGGCCCTGGGGCAAATTATATTGTGAAGCCAGATGTAGTTGACTATGGAGGCAATTGTGATACAGAATATGCCATAACTGGACTTGGGATGAAGGGTTTAGACATCAATGGTAATGTAATTGAAGGAATTGGTACAAGCTACTCTAACCCAAGAGTAGTATACAAATATTCTAATGTTTATGATGAATTAGTTGAAAAAGACTTATTATTAGCAAAAGCTATGATTATTCATTCAGCTAGATTAATGTCAAGAGAGCAGTTGGAAGAAAATCCTGACAATATAAAGTATTATGGTTTTGGTATGCCTGCTGTGAACAGCAATGAGGTACTTCAATGTAGTGATGACGAGGTCACTCTAATATTTAAACAAAAAGTTGTTCAAGGTTCTCATTTAGAAATGTATGATTTTCCTTTTCCAAAATCATTAATTCGTAACGGTAAATATTATGGTGAAATAGGAATGACGCTTGCATATAATCCACTGCTTGATCAAAAGTTTGGTCAAGAATATTGTAGGTCAAATATTGATGTTTCTTTTGGAACATATAAGTACATGCTGGATGGCAAAATTGCTTTTAAAGGGCAAGTACCTGTAGAAACAAATTGGGATGGTAAATTTGAAAAAGCACAGGTGGAAAACGGCTTTAAATGGAGTCCTATTAAATCTTACTACAGAAAAATTGTTGGTGGAATACAAGTGGCAGATGGATGGAAAATTAGAATAGACATGAATTCAAGAAACAGTTTGGTTGTTCTACCACAAGAATTTGTGCTTATAATTACAATTAAGGATGTTTTAGGAAACGACATTTATTCAGAAGTAGTTAATGGTTTAAGAGAAAATGGCTATATTACAAACAACCTGGAAACGAGACAACAGATTAGACAAAGGCAATAGCTTATATAAAACCTAAGGTTAGGGAAATCTAGCCTCAGGTTTTTCGTATTTAGACATATATGTCAACGCATTAAGTATTTTCAAAACTAAAAGTCTTAATGTAGTTCGTATAGAGTATACCTCAAATGAACTTGAACTAATAACCTTCAAAGTGGCATTATGTGGTGATAAATATACATATAATTAATCCATTTAGTATATTAGATCTAAACGAACGCTTTAATATACTAAGTGTATCAATAAACTATAGTTAAATGACACGTTGAAAAAGAGAGGTAATAACCTCTATAAACCCACTTAATAGGTTGTAAAAGTGTCTCACATAGTTTAACATATTTTATGATACACTTAGGGATAGAGTAATAACATAATTTGAATTTCAAAGCATAAAATGGATTACTATGGTTTATAAATTATGTGATCAACAATAGTGATATATGTGAAGGACAATTATATAAGCGAATGGTTTAAGGCTAAATGGGGGGATTAATTTGTATAGAATTATCAATGAAAATATTGACAGCCTTCTATTAAAGGAAGGCATAAAACATTTCAAAGATTACTATTATCTTTTGGATACTCTGCAAAAAGTTAACGTTGCGGAAAATATGGAATATCAAAGAAAATATACGGGCTTTTGGGTAATGGGTAGATTATCTAAAAAATATTACAAAAAGTATTTTGAACTATTAGAAACAAATAAAAAGAATAAGAATATTTCACTTGATTGTGTTGTTAAAGAATTAAATACAATAGATGGTAAAATTCAATTTTCTTTTTCTTCTAAGCTAATACACATGATTAATAATGACAAACCAATTTATGATAGTAAGATTTCAACTTTTTATAAGTTGCCTCAATGGACGACGGGTGATTATGACGTGAGAGTTAATAAAATCAATAAAATTTATGACTTTTTACTTAAAGAAGATAAAAGGATTAAAGACAATATGTTATTAGACCTTTCAATAGACAAAGTGAGAAAGCATTATGATTTAGGTGAAGTGTTTACTGATGAAAAAGTAATAGATAGTATTATTTGGATGTTTATTAATTATTCAGAAAGTGGCATTGGTGTAGTGAAGTACAAGTGATGTAAGGAACCTATGACAATAATTTTTTAGAGGTTACGTTTGTGTAATTTTAAACAAATACAAAAGGCATACAAAAGCATTACACAAATGTTGGGGTGGTAGTAATGGCCATATTTTATTAAATGTAATGTCCAACTTTGTTAATTTGTTTTATAAAAACACTTAAACACTTGCATTATCAATGGCTAACATGGTATTTTAAAGATAGGCATAATAATTAAAAGGTCTATCTTTTGAAATGGGGTGCTTAAATATGATGGAAGAAAATAAAGAGAAAGTAAAATATCTTACTCAGGTGGAAATGAAAAAGGTTTTTAGATCTATAGAAAAAGATATTAGTAAACATTCATTAAGAAACCTGGCTATTTTTATAGTGGCATATAGATGTGCTTTAAGAGCTTCTGAGGTTGGATTAATAAAACTTGGGCCATAAATCGGTAACAAACACATTAATATACTTCCAATTCACAACGAAGCAGCAGGAAACAATGTATGCTAAACTTCAGAAGAATAATCAGATGGTTTAAATAACTGATTTATACTACATTCAATGTAACAAGTCAAATCATTATGTTACATTCAAAATTAAGTTTTTAAGGAATAGGCAATAGACCCAATGTGAAAGTAACACAATTACTATTGAGTTACATTGAACTTATAATTATTTTTCTGCAAAAAAATAAAAAAGAACTAGCTAATTAAATTAACACTAATTCTTTTTTAGTTTATATACTTATATTTAATTAAAGGGGGACTTTAATTAAAAAAAATATTGAGTTGCTATGTATTTATCATAACA
>Ga0209125_1001108_pt1 | contig 27715 bp, 27 predicted proteins | sample BarGraIncub1131A_FD_184503 | JGI IMG/M metagenome (GOLD analysis project Ga0209125, IMG submission 184503) | Arctic peat soil microbial communities from Barrow, Alaska - Barrow Graham LP Incubations 11-31A (SPAdes) (version 2) | ecosystem: Environmental > Terrestrial > Soil > Wetlands > Peat... | reverse complement strand
GAGGGTTGATTTTTTCTATTATCTAAAATTCAAAAGCTTTATAAACTTTTTCTAAAGATCCTTAGTCTATAAGCATTCAGCGCTGTATCGTATAGTTTATTCATTAGTTTATAGTTAGCATATGCACCAACTGCCATCCCAATTCCTGGAACAAGCTGTAACATTTTTGCCAAATCTATATAATCCCTATATTCTTGTTGGAAAGTTCGCCAGTCAAAGGAATCTATATCTGTGGGAAGATCCCTCACGTAATTATCCCAGTTTGATATTTGTTTATAAATTTCAAGTCTTCTTTTGTCACTAGAAAAAGCTAACTGAAAAACATATAAGATATATAATCTCTCTTTATAATTACTTACATCAAAACCATATATACTAGCCATTTCATATAAAAATTTCACCTTTAAACTTAGGAGGATTGGGAAATCTGCAAGTCCAACTAGAAAACCAGAAGCTCCGGTGCCAGCCCCGCTCACGGTGGCAGCTTTTCTATAAAAATCAATACTTTTCCTTGCCGAATTTTCACGATCGTAAAGGGAAGAATTTGTTAATGGGGGGTTCGATGTATATTCAGAACCCGTGAGTACAAGTTTTGCCATATTTTCAATTGATGCATTTATAATATCCTGAACTTTACCCGGAATTAAGTTATTCATTTTGTTTTGTAATCCTTTAGCCATGTCACTTGAAAAGGAGGGTTCCTTTTTCATCTTATCTTGCCATATAAACATTTCTTTTAATGCATTATTTTCATAATCATTCATATTTTTCCCCTCATAAAAATTAATTTTATTATTATCATGATGCATTGATCTAGTTTTTATTCATCTTTTACCAGGAAAATTTTGGATAGTTTAATAATATTTATAACATAGAAAATATATCACAATGTGGATGGACTACTTTAATGTTTGTAAACTTTTAATATATTCTACCATTATAGTTTGATTTTGAACTAATGTTTTTTGATCTTCAATTAATGAATCCATTTTTTTATGTAGATCCTGAATAATCAATTCTGATTTAAGGTTTATTTTATAGTCATTTTTTGATTTTATTCTATCTTTATCTTCCTGCCTATTTTGACTCATCATTATCACAGGTGCCTGTATAGCCGCAGTGCAAGATAAGACTAGATTAAGAAGTATAAATGGGAATGGGTCAAATAATTTCTTGAATATACTATTTAATGCTATCCATATTGCTATAATTGCTAACGCAATTATTATAAAACTCCAACTACCTACTGACTCGGCAATTTTATCAGCCATTTTGTTGCCAAAAGTTAGTGTTTGTTTATGATCAATGGTACTATCTGAGGATATTCTATTATCAATTAATTCATGTAACAAATCTTCCTCAATATCGTTAAAAATTTCTCCCTGTTCTAATAATTCATTTACAATTTTTTCAGTATCTAATTTTTGATTTTCCATATTATTATCCTCCTTGTATATTTTTAGAGTGTAATGTTTTTAAAATGTACATATGATTAGATATAAAATCGATGGGATTTTAAAATGAAAACAATTATTTTGATTTAATAGTTGAATAAAAAACGGTGTTTAAAATAATAATTCCACCTAGTATTTCTCGTAATGTTGGTATTTCTCTTAATATAAAAGCTGCAAAAACAATACCATAAAATGGCTCGAGGCTAGAAATAATAGAGGCCGTTTGTGTTTTTATATTTTTTAAGCCATTTATGAATAATGAATGGGAAATTCCAGTAAAAACTATGCCTAATAAAATAAGGAAAAGCACATCTTTAGGTTGGGGTGCAGGTTTCTCAAAAAAGAGAAAGGGGATTAATACAATGGTAGTAATAGATTGTTCATAAAAAGCAATAACAGTGCTTGAATATTCTTTTACACATTTCCTATTTAAAATTGAAAGAATTGCATAGGTAAAACCGGACGCTACCCCCCATAAAACTCCTTGAGTTAAATTGTTAGTTGGTTCAAATTTTGGTATGATTAAAACTATACCAAAGAACGTAATAATTGCAACAATGATATCCGATAGCTTTATTTTTTCCTTAAAAAAATACGGTTCTAGAAAAGTAACGAAAACAGGGAATGTACTAAATGAGAGCAACCCTATTGACACTGTAGATACCTGAATAGATTTGAAAAAGGTGCTCCAGTGGATTGCTAAAATTACCCCCATTAAAAGAAAATAAAAATAATGTTTTTTCTGTTTTAGTTTTAAGTCTTTTTTAAGATAGAGCATTATAATTAATAAAAAAACACTAGAAAAGAAAACTCTTCCAAAAACAATTATTACTGCTGGCAATGAAATTAATTTCGCGAATAATCCTGATAAGCCAAATAAAAAAACTGCTAAATTAATTTCTGTTAAACTTCTATTTCTAGTGTTCATATAATTACTCCTATTCAATCTAGAAAGTATAATTAAAACCTAATTGTATTATACCATTTAATTTAGCTCTGTTTCTTCAAGATGAAATACTTTCCATAAAAAATTATTGTTATAAATTATTTTTTGTTATATAATCAATATGTATCACGAAGATGCAATTAATGATTTAAAAATAGTATTTTACTTTAAAATAATGTACCACGAGGGTTCATTTTCTTACAAATGAACCCTCGTGGTTATTTTTTTGAAAAAATATATAACATACTAATTTCTTGATCTAATAATATTTAAACTTTAGGAGGAGATATTATGCACATACCTGATGGATATTTAAGTCCACAAACCTGTGCAGTATTGGGGGCCGCGGTGGTTCCGATAATTGGCATAGCAGCAATGAAGTTAAAAAAGACATTAAAGGATAAACAAGTTCCATTACTAGCAATTGGAGCAGCTTTCTCTTTTACAATTATGATGTACAATGTACCAATACCAGATGGTACTTCAGCACATGCGGTTGGAGCTTCAATACTGGCAATTATTTTGGGACCTTGGGCTGCAATAGTAGGGGTGAGTATTGCGCTCATAATCCAAGCGTTTTTTTTTGGGGATGGTGGAATTCTTACACTTGGGGCAAATATATTTAATATGGCATTTGTGATTCCATTTGTAAGCTATTATCTGTATAAGTTAATTTCAGGTAATTCTGAAATCTCTTCAAAACGTAGATTTGTTGGTTCGATTATAGCTGGGTATGTAGCAATTAATATTGGAGCCTTGTGTACTGGAATTGAGCTTGGGCTTCAACCATTATTATTTCATAAATCTAATGGGACTCCATTATATGCACCATATACTCTGATGCAAACTTTGCCTGCAATGTTATTTGCCCATCTTATTATAGCTGGTCCGCTAGAAGGCGTGGTAACAGGACTTACAGTGAGACATCTGCAAAAATCAAATTCTGCTATGCTACAAATTTATCCACCTCAAAAATCATCATATGAAAAGATGAAGATGATAGGTGGTATAAAGAAGTATTGGTATGCATTGATTGCTTTAATTATTTTTACTCCTCTCGGATTATTGGCTAAAGGTACTGCCTTTGGTGAATGGTCGGGTGATGATTTGAAATTAAAGCTTGGATTTATTCCAGATGGAATGACAAGACTTGGGGGTAAGCGGGAAGCTTTGTTACCAGATTATTCTATACCTGGGTTCGGAAATACTTTCTTTAAGTCATCCTTAGGATATATATTTTGTGCAATTGTTGCTTTAGCAATAATATTGACTATAACTGGAATTATCAGGTTACTTCAGAAAAGAAAAAATGTTACCCATAATAGTAATTAATTCATTACATAAAAAAGAGAGGGACATAGCCCTCTCTTTTTTCAAACTTTTAGATGTGTTTATATAATGTGGATCATGGTATTATCTTTTAGATTTAGTAAGTTGATTTCTGTCTTCCATTTGAGGAGGCTCTTCCATCCACATATGTTGAATCATTAGTTCCCCACCCTTTTTAGCATAAAAAAATGAATTTTTAGCTATTTGTGTAAATATAAGAGGCAAATCGCTTCTCATACTAAATGATGTACCTAATGAATTACTACCTGTTGCAAAACTAGATATTAAATTCACAATAAACATCATAAGTTTATCAGAATAGGGGGATACAATTGAAGTAGTTGCCTTACCTGCCCACGTACTTGGAGGTTGAATATCACTTTTTAGAAAAACACTAGTTAAGTTAGTGATAATTTTTTTTGATAATTCTTTTCCTTCTATAAAATATTGCTTTACTTCATTTTCATTTGCTACTTGAGCAAAGCCTGTTACTAATTGCATACCCAATACATTATCTTCTATAGCCTCATAGATATATCCAATTTCAATTGTATTTAAAGCACGTTTATCATTGAATATTTTAAAGCCACTCACATATTTTTTATCCTCAATAAATTCAACTTTAGTTGGCATAGTTACATATGGTGCTTTTGCTAAAACGCCTCTACTTAGCAAATAGTCTGTAGTTAAAGCATAAAATTTTTCTGCAACAGAATGGATTAATTTAAATACTTCTTGAACCTCTTTCATATAGGAAGTAGATAAATATAGTGAACTAAACCCTAAACTCAATTTCATCATTTGACGAAGAAACATTATGTTGAAAATATCATCAAAGAGAGCAGGCGCATCTCTAAAAACATCCTTATCATCAAATGCAATTGGGACGACTGCATTTTGGTTATTAAATATCTTTCTTAGCTCAGAGACGATTTTTTCGTCTTCTATTAAATTTAAATTTAATATACCCTTTGCTTCTTCATCTATTGTTGCATCCCTTAAATTTCCAAATATTGCGATCATTGATGATTTAATTTGGTAAGCCATCCATATTCTTCCTAGCTCACTTGATGTAAGTTGTATTTTTGATTCCGTACTCATTTTAACCCTTCTTTCTAATGAATTACTTAATATATTAATTATTATCGGCCCTTTTGAAGTATCATCAGCAATATCATCATTAATGTTACTATTCATTTTAGACATGCCATTATCTGAAGAGATTGAAGCTTTAATAGATCCTTAAATAACACCATTGAAAGTGAGTTTAAGTTCGATAATAGTTCTAATAAAAAATACATTATATTTAGTGTACCCATTCCATTATAAAATATAATGTTAATCGAGTTTATTTTAAGATTACTAATATGCCGTAAGTATTTACAATAAAAACATAGTTATATAAAAGATTTAACTAAAGTCGTTCTACTACATTAAAAGCTAAAATATAAAACTTCACGTTTTATTTTTAAAAGATAAAAAATGAGTTACATGATATTCTATAGTTATGCCTGTTCTTTTAAAAAATATTTTCTTCTCCAATATAAAGCTACATTAACTAGTCCTATCATTACTGGAACCTCAACAAGTGGTCCGATAACTGCTGCAAAAGCCTCTTTAGATTGTATTCCAAATACTGCTACCGCAACTGCGATAGCAAGCTCGAAGTTATTACTTGCTGCAGTAAACGCCAGTGTTACTGTTCTCTTATAATCAATTCCTGATTTATAACTTATAAAGAATGATACTGAAAACATAATAACAAAATAAATTAAAAGTGGAATAGCTACTTTAATTACATCAAGGGGGAGCTGAACAATATATTGCCCTTTATAAGTAAACATAACTATTATTGTAAATAACAATGCAATTAAAGCGAGTGGGCTAATCTTTGGAATAAACTTTTTTGTATACCACTCAGTTCCCATTTTAGGTTCTAAAAATAACCTTGTGAGCATTCCCAGTGCAAATGGAATTCCCAAATAAATTGCAACTGATCCAGCAACCTCTCCCATTGAAATATTAACTTTATATCCCGTAAGACCGAATAAAGGTGGCAGAACTGTTACAAAAATATAGGCAAATACTGAATAGAATATTACCTGAAATATTGAATTAAAAGCAACTAGTGCAGCCGCATATTCACCATCTCCATCAGCTAAACTGTTCCAGACAATTACCATAGCGATGCATCTTGCAATACCTATTAATATAAGTCCTGTCATTAAAGCCGGATCTGACCGTAAAAAAACTATTGCAAGTATAAACATTAATATTGGCCCAATAATCCAGTTCTGGACTAATGATAAGCCTAAAATCTTTGGATTTCTAAATACTTTTCCAAGCTCCTTGTAATTAACCTTTGCAAGAGGTGGGTACATCATAACTATTAATCCAATTGCAATTGGTATAGATGTATTACCTACTGACAGTTTCGATAAAACATTTGATAATTGTGGTACTGACCATCCCAATATAATACCCACTGCCATAGCAAGGAATATCCATAAGGTTAGAAACCTATCGAGTAATGATAGTCTTTTCTCTTTCATAATAAAATCCCCCTTTTAAATTTTTATACTAATAACTCATTTAACTTATCGCCCTTAATTTCATCAGGGCTCCAGGGAATAACAGCAAAATTACCACCAGCATGTGCATCAACATTATTAATCCATTCAATTTCATTGCTCGCTTTTGCAGATAATAGCTTATTAGTTGTGCCTGCCGCGTGTATTGATGAGTTAATAACCCACCATTTTGTAGCAATCTTTGCACGTTTTAAATCTTCTTCGAGGCGCTTAGCTTCATAAACGGGTGTAGCTTCAGCAAGTGTCACAATTATTACTTCTGTCTCATCAGAATTTCGAAGACGTGGCAAAAGATTTTTCACGGATTCTGGGATATCGCCCTGTGAGCGTTTAATCTCTTGGTTATAACTTTGAGTGGAATCAAGTAACAAGAGAGTATGCCCTGTTGGAGCGGTGTCGATAACAACAATTTGATCCACTGCTTTATCAACTATTTCCGCAAATGCCCTAAACACTGCAATTTCCTGTGTACATGGTGAGCGCAGATCCTCCTCAATGTAGTCAATATCTTCATCAGTCATTGTTTCTCTAGCTTTTGAGAGCACTTCATCTTGATATTTCTTAAGTTCAACATGCTCATCAATGTGACTCATAGTAATGTTGCTATTTTCAGCAATAACATATTTAAGATGTGCCGCAGGGTCAGTTGTAGTGAGGTGAACCTTTTTGCCCTTTTCGGATAATCCCAAAGCAATCGCCGCTGCAATTGTAGTTTTACCTACGCCACCCTTACCCATAGTGAAGATTACCTTTTTATTAGTTTTGTATAAATCCTCAATAACATCCTTTAAATGAGGAATGTTTTCAGCTTTTATCTTTTCAGTTTTGACTATATAATTATCTTTGGTAAGAAGTGCCCGTACGTTTTCCATTCCAGTTATATTGTATGCCCTGAGTGGTACCATGTAGGTGTTAATTTTCTTCAAACCCTCTGGCATATCTTTAAGTGATTTTTGCTGCTTTTGATACAAACCCTCAGATACACTGTCATCATAAGAGACCATCACACCATTTATTATCATTGTTTGATTATTTACGCCAATTTCAGAAAGTTCTTTTGATGCTCTTTCTGCTTCTTTAAGTGGTGTCATTTCAGGGCGAGAGATAAGAACGAGTGTTGTTAATTCTCCATCTGATAAGGTTTCTACTGCTCTTTTATAGATTCCTCTTTGACTCTCAAGACCAGAAAGTTGACCTAAACAAGATGCACCATGTGTGCTTTCACTAATAAAACTGCTCCATGCTGATGGTAATTGAAGCATTCTAAGGGTGTGACCAGTTGGAGCAGTATCAAATATAATATGGTCATATTCTTTCTGAATCAAATCATCAGTAATAAATTTTGAAAATTCATTGAATGCAGCGATTTCAACAGTGCATGAGCCTGAAAGCTGTTCTTCCATATTTTTAAGCACAGCACCCGGTAATTTACCACGGTAAGGAGCAATGACACTCTCTCTATGCTGCGCGGCTGCTTGTATTGGGTCAAGGTTAGCAACAACTAGGTTTGGAACTTCCTTAATTGGGATACCCTTATTTGTAAGTTCGGTGTTGAAAACGTCCTGTAAATTTGAGGCAGGATCTGTGCTTATAAGAAGCACTTTTTTTCCACTGTCCGCAAGGGTAACTGCGGTGGCACAAGCGGTTGAAGTTTTTCCAACACCACCTTTACCTGTATAAAATAGATATTTTGTAAGGTTAATATTTTGTGGATTAAAGATTTCCATGTTTTTTACCTCCAGTCTCATTATTAGGCCATTTCTGTAATTCCACTTGTGTATAATACTCATGAATTACGGTATTAACAGCATCCATCCTTGCAACCGCAACCTTTGGATGGCTTTTTAATAGCTGATTTTAGAGAACTTACTGTCACATCTAATAAATTAGAGAACTCTTCATCTGTTGGATATGTCTTTGTTTTTACAACAACATCATTCACCACTGTAATTGGAAGTACCTCTACTCCGCTCTCATTTAACATTTCGTTTATTATTTTGTTATCAACAAATATTTGTGGGTTACCTGATAGATTATACCTTTCAACTATAACGCCATTATTTTTTAAGTTATTAATTACTGTAGAAACTCTTAATAGTTGTCTGTCAACTCCAGGGCCACAAACTCCTGTTGAGCAACACATAGCCGGTTCGAAAATTATCATTTTTTTCATATTAAACACTCCTTTATAATCTACATTCAGATTTAGCTTTATCTCTGCAAATACATTCGTCTTTTTCCGTTGTAAGGTTCATAAGAAATAATATAAGTTTATTACAGTTCTTATTATTTAAGGAATAATAACTCCATAATCCCTCTTTTCTACATTTTAAAATACCACAATCTATTAACACTCTCATATGATGTGAAAGCGTTGGCTGCGTAAATTCAAAGTGTTCTAATATATCACAAGCACACCTTTCTCCGCAGGATAAAATATCGATTATTTTAAGTCTGCTTGCATCTGAAAGTGCTTTAATAATTTTTGAATTATCATCGTAATTCTGGTCCAATTCATCGCCTCCAATATAGATATATTACATAGCATTTCTCATAACTATAGTTTATTATTCTTTATTCGCATCGCCAAGTCTTTAACTTTTTCTTCAATAACTTTAGCTGTATTTATAAATTCATCATCACTTTTTCCTGTTGGGTCTTCTAGTCCCCAATCTTCTTCATAATTGGAAGGCAAAAAAGGACAAACCACATTGCATCCCATTTTTACAACTATATCCACCTTAGGAATATGATCCAAAAGCTTCGATTTATGTGTTTTGTTCATATCCACACCATATAAATTTTTCATTATTCTCACTGCATCTTGATTAATTGTATCTCTTAATTCTGTACCGGCTGAATAAGATTCAAAAACCTCTGCGGCAAATAATTTACCTAAAGCTTCCGCCATCTGGGATCTACAAGAATTGTGCACACATATAAATGCTACTTTTTTCAATTAAATCATCTCCAAAAATTTATTTAGTATATTTATTATATAAGCTTAGTATAGATTATTGTCTATATACTGTCAACACATTCCATTGAAATAAGTATTGATTATGAACTTACATTTGTATATATCTATATAGTACATTATATTCACGGATTCATTAAGTGTTACCATAGTTCTTATCAAAGCATGGGTTCTGGACTTTGCATTCTGGAATTATTAGAGTCGCTAAAATGAATAATGAAAAATGGTTGATGTAATTTTAATGGAACGTAGAAGTAAAATAGTTGGAAATAATTAGTGACATTAATTTCACCTCAATATACATGCATGATACAAATATTGTGCAATGATTTTTTTATAATATCGTTTAACAGTAATATCCAAAATCATTATCAAGTGAGAATGACTATTGCTAAATATTTGCATTATAATTGTTGATTTTAAACAACATTTGATCTATAATAGTGTAGTTGATCATTATCAATTGAAATAATTTTGAAAGGAATGAATAAAAATGAACAAGCAAAAAGCCGCGGTATTGTCTATATTTTCTAATACTGCGTTAATATTATTTAAAATTATAGCTGGAATATTAATGGGCTCAGTTAGTGTTATTTCTGAAGCAATCCATTCTTCTATAGATCTTTTGGCAAGCATTATTGCTTTTTTCTCCATTAAGATGGCCTCCAAAGCTGAGGATAATGGCCACCCCTTTGGACATGGTAAGTATGAAAATGTATCTGGCTTTGTTGAGGCTTTATTAATTTTACTTGCAGCGGCCATCATAGTCTATCAAGCCATAAAAAGGATGCTTGAAGGCGGAACTGTGGAGAATGTAGGCGCAGGTATATTTGTAATGATTTTAGCTGCTGTAGTTAACTTTTTTATCTCCATGATACTATTTAAAACAGCTTCGAGGACAGATTCTATTGCATTAGAGGCTGATGCTATGCATCTTTTAACAGATGTATATACCTCTGTGGGAGTACTTATTGGGCTTGTATTATTGAAAATAACAAAAATACCAATTATCGATCCGATTACTGCTATACTCGTTTCGGTGCTAATAGCTAAGACTTCTATAGAATTAATCAAAAAATCTTTGAATGATTTAGTAGATTCTAAGCTTCCGGATGATGACATTTCAAAGATATTAGGCATACTTGACTCTCACACAGAGATTACAAGGTACCATGGCTTAAGAACTAGAAAAAGTGGCCCTACACGAGAAATTAATGTACAAGTTCATGTTGCTGAGACTACTTCGCTAGTTGATGCACATATACTCTCTGATAAAATTGAGGAGGAAATAAATAGTATTTTTCCCGGGGAGTCCTACGTAATGATTCACCTAGAGCCGGAAACACCTATTAAGTTCGCGTCGCAACACAGTAAGATGATTTAAAAATTATAAAATTAGCTGCATAATATCTATTCACAAAAATATAGAGAGCAATTAGATGCCTTTCTATATTTTTTTATATCTAATTTACCATAAGAATAGTATAATTAATTAAGTAAATAATAGTGTATATTAATTAGGTATATAATAAAAAAAATGAAAGTTTAAAGTGGTGAAGAAATGGGAAAAGAAAAGAAATTTAATAGACATAATACGCTAATTGGAATTATGGTAGCAATATTTTTAACCATAGGTATAAGGCTATATTCGCTGCAAGTATCAAATGGACAATATTACAAGGATAAAGCAAATACTAACGCCAACAAGATTATAACAATAGAGGCGCCAAGGGGGCTAATAACAGACAAAAACGGGATAGCTTTTGCAACTGAAGTACTAGGTTATAACCTTACATATACAGATACAGCTAATACAGCAAAGGCTAGTACACAGGTATTTACAACTCTACAAAAGGTATTTAAAGTTTTGGATGAAAATGGGGAAGTTCACACAGATAGTTTTCCCTTGAAGATTGGACCATACAGATTTGAATTTAATTCAGTTGATCCTAAAGCAATACAAGTCATGCAGTTAAGATTTTTAAAAGATAGAGGGTTTCAAGATAGTATATTGAAAGTAAAATTTAAAAATAAAAATGAATCAGGGTTAAGTACATATGAAACTACTGAGCTTAATAATGAGCTTTTGAAACTAACCCCAGAGCAAGTATATAATGAACTTCTTGAGGAATATGGTGTGATAAAGGGAGTTTCAGGTTTACATATACAGGGAACACCAGATGTACTAAGAAGATATTTAATAGTAGAAGATGCTATAAAAATGAACTATTTTTCTGGATACAAATCAATTAACATAGCAACTAATATAAAGAGAGATACATCCCTTATATTCGAACAAATTCTCTCAGAATTACCTGGAATAAAAGTGGAAAATCAGCCTATGAGGCAATATCCCTATGGACAGCTTGCTTCATCAGTTTTGGGATACATAAGCAAAATCAGCCCATCTGATAAGGCAAAATATTCAGCCAAGGGTTATGACACCAGTACAGATTATGTGGGGGCTTCTGGAATTGAAGCTGCAATGGAAAGCAGTCTCAAAGGAGTGAACGGCGGAAAAGAGGTGCAGGTTGGGAATCAGGGTAAGGTAAAGAATGAGGTTACTACTAAGAAACCAGCTCCTGGAAATAATGTTCAGCTTACAATAGATGCAAATATGCAATATGCCACAGAAAACGCTTTAAGTACTGAAATGAAGAGATTGCAAAGTTTGGGAAGAGTCAATGACTTAGATGTATCAAACGCTACAAGAGGGGCCGCTGTTGCCATAGATATTCATACTGGCGGAATATTAGCGCTTGCTAGCATGCCAGGGTTTAATCCAAATGATTTTTCTACGTCACAAGGATTAACTGAAGCTCAATCAAAGAAATATTTTAATCAAGACTACGCAAAGCTTGCAAAAGCTGATGGACTATCACAAACTTTAATTAATTATATGTTTCCATTAGACACAAGTATTAAGGGGAATACCACAATTAGAAAGGACAAATTTGATTACTATCCAAAATACTTGTATAATTATGCAACTATGTCACTAATTCCTTCAGGTTCTACGTTTAAACCAATGACAGCAATTGCAGGTCTCCAAGCTGGAGTTATAGATGGTAATTCAACTTATCTTGATCTAGGCGGGTTTGATATGGGGGGCGGACATTGGAATCCGTTTCTTACAGATGGGGCACTTGGTATTGTAAACGTAGTAAGAGCAATAGAAAAATCCAGTAACCCATTTTTTATGAATGTAGGTAAACAATTAAGGGAAAAATTCGGAGTTGATATTTTAGCCAAATATGCATGGATGTTTGGATTAGGAGCTGATCCAAAAACAGTTAACCCTGGTACAGGGATAGAAATAAATGAAAATTTTGGACAAGTATATAATACAGAATCTCAGAAAAATCTATCAGCAGCGCAATTTCTTTTGAGTATCGAGGAAGATCTAACCAATGGAATATCAGGTACTGGAACAAAATTTCCCCCATTAGATTTGTACGATAGAGATGGAGATGCTCTTATTGTTTATAATGGGGAAAAACTCTCAGATATAAAAACTGGAATTAAAAATCATATAAAGGACTCTGTAAAAAATGGTACTTATTCTAAGAGTAACTACCAAAATTTAATAAAGCAATTAATTGCTGCAAATCCTAAGTATAAGGGCCAAAATTTTACCGATGCGAATATTCAAGCAATTGTAGGTGACATATACTACCAAGCAGTGCAGACGGGGCATGGTTCTTTAAGTTTACCATACAATATGTATATCGCATCTATTGGACAGGGCATGGACAATTTTACACCTCTGCAAATGGCGAATTATATAGCAACCATTGCAAATGGTGGAACGAGATATAAACTTCATTTGGTTGATAACATAAAAGATTCTAATGGAAAGTTAGTATCTCAAACAAAGCCCGAGGTAATAAACAAAGCAGAGTTGAGTGAAACAACCAGAAATCTAGTTATGCAGGGAATGAATAGTGTAACAGGTACAGGAGGCAGAACCGATGGTACTGCATCTGCAGCACTTGGAAACTTTCCTATACCTACAGGGGGTAAAACAGGTACAGCGCAGTTTAACAATTCTACTATACAAAATAAAATTGGTAGAGGAGATTATGCCTGGTATGTAGGTTACGCACCCGCTGAAAATCCTGAAATTGCAGTATCTATAGTTATGTTTGATGGAGGTTATGGTAGTGATGCTGCAAATGTAGCTAAGGGTATGTACGAGAGTTACTTTAAAAATGATCCTCGCATGGCAAAGTATAAAAATAAGTATGACATAAAATTAAAACGTATCAATTAAAGATAAAGGAAATCTATAAATGTAAAATTAATGATGACCGAAGCTTTGATATCTATAGACTGGACACTATGAAAAAGTGTTTGGGCTATAGGTATTTTTTTGTATACATATTAATATGGTAGTATATATAATACTTATAAAAAGGTAATATTTTTAGAAGAGTGATTTACTATCTCTTGGCAATGATTGTGATGTGCCAAAAAAATTAAAGGAATATAAAAAGTTATGTAGAAATGTATAAAGTAACTGAATAACATATCTAATATACTAATTTTAATAAAAAAATCGGGGGATTAAAAATGAAATTTTGTACTGAATGTGGCAATGAAGTTAAAGAAGAACAAACCTTTTGTACTTCTTGTGGCAATAACTTGAAAAATGAGTCTACAAATAAAACTCAGCCAGTAAAAGCAATTAATCTAAATAAGGAATCTAAGTTAGCACAAGAAACCAATTCAACCGAAGAATCCATTACACCTAGTATTAAATTAACAAAAAAGTCTAAAATAGTCATAGCAGTAGTTATAGTTTTTATAGTAGCAATAGTTGCTATTATTCAAGTTGGTAATTATTTATCGGATCCTAAGAAGCTGGAAACAAGATTTCAAAATGATGTAGTAACAAACAACACTTCTGATTTAGCAAGTATACTATATTGTAATGACTCTAGGCTTACAGTTGATAGTAAAAGTATTGCACCTTTACTAGATTACTTTAAAAACAATCCTTCATATTATGATGAAGTTATACAAAATCTAAATAATGATGTACCTAGTCCTAAGGATATTAGTAAACTTAACATAGCATCAAGTAATACATTAACTTTAACTAATGTAGGCAAAAAGTTTTTAGTTTTCCCGAATTACAAAATAAATATTAAGCCATCTTTTTTGAATATAACAACTACAGTTAAAGATGTTACTTTTTCACTTAACGATACTCAGATAGGGAAAAGTGATACTGACAAATTTACCAAAGAATTCGGACCGTACATTCCTGGGACCTACTCAATCTTAGCTAATTATAAAGGGAAGTATGTTACACTAAGTAAGCCTTACCCAATCAATCTTGTAGATACTACAGGTGGCATAGCAAAAATAAGTGTATTTGATGATATGAATTATATAAATATAACATCTGATTATCCCGACGCTGAAATCTTTGTTAATGGAAAAGATGCTAATGTGAAGGTTAAAGATGCTACTAATTTTGGACCAGTAGACGGTTCATCGAAGATATATGCTACAAACGTAATAGATGGGAAAAAACTTAGGAGCGAGGAGTATTCAGCTACAAGTGCAGCAGACATTAATATAAGTTTTCAAGATTCAATTAATGCTATAAATGACGCTCAAGCTCAATTAAGTGAAGTTCAATCTCAATTAGATACGCTTTTAATCAACTATGCATCAGCTCTTACAGATGCTATTAATACGAATAATTTTTCACTAATTGATCCTTATTTAACTTATGGGAGTGAGCTATATAAACAACAAAAATCGGCTGTCCCCAATTCTTATGTAGAAGGGAACATGGAGAGTTATCTCTCTGCTAATGTTACAAATTACAACATTAGTGATGATAGTCAATCTGGAAGTATAGCTACTTCAGAAACCTATAATTTCTTAACTAAAGATGGTGTATCTTCCAATAAGACCTATAATCATGTATATAGATTCCAATATAATACTGCCACCTCTAGTTATCAATTTACACAAAGACAATAAAATAGAGTATATGTACAATGCTATTGTTAAGTTGGATTATATTTGTTAGAATAGAATTGTTAACAAATTTAAATGATTGACCCAGTGGGACAAATAAATGCCCACTAATTATAAAACCTATTAAATTACAATCTATATAAGGAAGGAGATAATAATATGATTTATTCAACAGAAGTTTCAGAAATGATTTGTGTTGCCAAAGGACCTAATCACGGTTCGGCACCAATTCCTGAAGAAGGAAAATGGGTACAAAGTAAAGAAATTAAAGATATCTCAGGTTTAACACACGGAATTGGCTGGTGTGCTCCGCAGCAAGGTGCCTGTAAGCTTACATTAAACGTAAAAGAGGGAATAATACAAGAAGCATTAGTTGAGGTAATAGGATGCTCAGGTAGTACTCACTCAGCAGCAATGGCATCAGAAATACTTCCAGGAAAAACTATTTTAGAAGCACTAAACACAGATTTAGTTTGTGACGCAATAAATACAGCTATGAGAGAATTATTCCTTCAAATAGTATACGGAAGAACTCAAACTGCATTCTCAGAAGGTGGACTACCTATTGGAGCTGGACTTGAAGATTTAGGTAAAGGTCTTAGAAGTCAAGTTGGTACAATGTATGGAACTCTCGCTAAGGGCCCAAGATATTTAGAAATGGCTGAGGGTTATGTAACTAATATTGCTCTTGATAAAAATAGCGAAATAATTGGTTATAAATTTGTTCAACTAGGAAAAATGATGGAAATGATTAAAAAAGGTATGGATGCTAATGAAGCTATGGAAAAAGCTACTGGAAGTTACGGTAGATTTGCAGAAGCTGCAAAAGTAATCGACCCAAGACAACAATAATATAAAAAGGAGGAATAATTAAATGGCTTTATTTGAAAGTTTTGAGAGAAGAATAGATCAAATATTACCCGTATTAAAGAAGCACGGAATAAATTCACTAGAAGAAGCAAGAAAAATTTGTGAAGACAAAGGTATTGATACTTTTGAAATAGTGAAAGGAATTCAACCTATAGCATTTGAAAATGCTTGCTGGGCATATGCAGTAGGCGCTGCTATTGCAATTAAAAATGGATGCACAAAAGCTGCAGATGCAGCAGTTTATATAGGCGAAGGACTTCAATCCTTTTGTATACCAGGTTCTGTAGCAGACGACAGAAAAGTTGGTATTGGACATGGTAATTTAGCAGCTATGCTTCTACGTGAAGAAACTAAATGTTTTGCATTTTTAGCTGGACATGAATCATTTGCGGCTGCTGAAGGCGCAATTGGTCTTGCAAGAGCTGCAAACAAAGTAAGAGAAGTACCTTTAAAAGTAATACTTAATGGTCTTGGAAAAGATGCAGCTTATATAATTTCAAGAATTAATGGGTTTACTTATGTTCAAACTAAATTTGATTATTATACTAGTAAATTAACAGTAGTTAAAGAAACACCTTATTCTGATGGAGAAAAAGCTAAAGTAAGATGTTACGGAGCAGATGATGTACGTGAAGGCGTTTCAATAATGCATTCAGAGGGAGTAGACGTTTCAATTACAGGAAATTCTACAAATCCAACAAGATTCCAACATCCAGTTGCTGGTACTTATAAGAAAGAATGCTATGCACAAGGTAAGAAATACTTCTCAGTTGCATCAGGTGGTGGTACAGGAAGAACTCTTCACCCAGATAATATGGGAGCAGGGCCTGCTTCATACGGAATGACTGATACTATGGGAAGAATGCATTCAGATGCACAATTCGCAGGTTCGTCGTCAGTTCCAGCTCATGTTGAAATGATGGGACTTATAGGGATGGGAAACAATCCTATGGTTGGTGCATCAGTTGCAGTTGCTGTTGCTGTGGAAGAAGCGATGAATAAATAAATTATGGGAACATTTTCCTAGAAAAGCGATACACGTTATATTAGTATAAATCTAATAGACGTGTATTTCTTTTTGTACCGTTTTTTAGGAATGGGAGCTTGCTTGTAAAAAAATGATTTAAGAAAAACAAGTAGTTGTAACTATTTTACAGAGGATGAGACTTCCTTGTATAGAATACTTAGGTGTATAGTAATTTTATAGGTGGGGGGGAATTAAAATGGATGAGTGGTCAGAAAAAGTAAAAGAAGTCATGACTCAACATAATGAAAGAAAAAGGGATATAGAAAATATCCTTTGTAATTTATTAAACGTAATTAGAACAGGCTCTCGTTGTACTTTTGAAATATTAGACGCAAATAAATTAGTATGGGATATTACGATAGGTTCAAAGGCGTTTACGTTAACAAACGAAGAAATAGCAGAGAGAGAAATTGTTAGAGGAACAGACGAAGAAGGTTTTCCAATTAACGAAGATAATAAAGGTAATTTAGAAGTAATAATTAAGGAAGTAATATTGGGAAAGATAAGTTAAATAAGTAAGTAATCATGATGGAAAGTTGGTAGGTTAGAATAACACTCAAGTAAATAAAGAAGTAGTTGAATTATAAATATAATAAATTATTTTTTATAAATGATTACACTTCTATGGGATATATAATGTATAATGTATATATTATATATTCCATAGAAAGTGAGGTAATAATATGAAATGTTCGAGTTGTGGAAATGAGATGACAGAGTATGAATTTGAAGACTATGAGGCTATGTCGGATGAAGAGATTTTAGAAGTAATAAGTGAACATAAAACAAAATGTGAATGGGTTGAACACTTAAAAGGATTTAGGACATTGTATTTTAATAGTAGATTTGGAGCATAAAGATAGGTTATAAAAAAGCAAGAGAAAGAATGTAGATAATAAAAGAAGCTTAGAAATAGGCTTCTTTTATTTCCTTAAAACAAAGAGTGATAAGATCCTTCCTTCAGGAAGTTATAATATGATGAAGAGTAGTATATTATAATTCAAATATACTAATAATAAATGCTATAAGATAAAAACAAATAATAAATTCTATAGAGGAAGTGATTTGAATGGATGAGTGGTCAGAAAAAGTAAAAGGAATTCTTACTCAACGTAGCAAAAGAAAAGATGAGGTTGAAATTATATTAAAAGAAATATTAGATTCAAATAAAATTGGATTTCGTTGTGAATTTGAAATAACAGATGTGCATAAATTAATATGGGATATAACACTATCCGATAAAAACTTTACGTTAACAAATGAAGAAATATCAGAAGGACAAAATATTGAATATGAAAATGAAAATGGATTTTTCAATGTCCCAAATGGTGAAAAGAAAGATTTAGAAGAAACCATTAAAGAAATAATTTTAACAAAATTGGATTAATAGCAAATAGCTCATACTCCGCACAATAGATTAAAAAATCTTTATATTTGTTTTTAAGATTTTTTAAGCATACATTTAATGGAATTTAGAAAAGTGACTATGAGTTTTTGTAGTCACTTTTGACATTTTACTATTATATTTTCGATAACACTTTTAGTAAGTAGCTGTACTTTCATATGACTATCTTTTATAAACTACCTATTTTACTACCAGTAAAATATCCTACTAAACCTAATATTACGGAACATAAAATATATATAAAGGCATTAAGTTTTTCTTTTTCCTCAAATAAGTTGAAACCCTCATACATAAAAGTTGAAAAGGTCGTGTATGCACCTAAGAAACCATCCCCAAGTAATAACATAATATTACTGCTGACTCCAATAGTGCTCACAATACCAAGTAAAAGAGCACCTGTAATATTAATAATAAAAGTTCCTATTGGGAATGAGGTTTTTGACCTTTCACTAATAAATTTACCAAGGGTATACCGGACCAAACTTCCAGCGGCTCCACCAAAAGCAACCAGCATATATGTCATTTAATAAACCTCCTTCTATTTTACGTGCCCTATCTTAAGAGACATTATTTTTGTTTTTGAATTTGGAAACTACTTCTCTTGCAAGTACTACACCAAAGTATGTGGCGGAAAGCCCGAGCATTACTGAAAAACCTAGATAAGATATAGAAGAATAATAATCACCTTGGGCCATGAGATTTACAGTTTCTTTGCAAAGGGTAGAAAAAGTTGTGTAGGCTCCAAAAAAACCAGTAGCAATCCCTAATCTTATATCAGCATCAAATTCAAAAATTTCAAAGGCAATGGTTAGTATAAGTGCTAATAACAAACTTCCAGAAACATTAGTAAACAATGTATTTATTGGTATAACTTCTTTATAATTATAAATGTGTATGTTTTTTATGGTATATCTAAGTATTGCACCAAGCATTCCACCTATAGCTATAAATATGTATTTTCTCATAGATTCCATCACTTCCTAACTATATTTCTTTAAATTGTATTTCCCGTCTTTACATTAAAATAATAATTAGTTAATTATAACATTTATATTTAATAACAATCAATTTTTACTTTAATAAATACATTTTGTTTCTAATACATTATTCGATTTAAGATTTAGAAAAGTGTGTTGATTATTAGTTTTAGATGTAAAATCAATAATAGTTGTTTTGTTTTTGAAAAACTGTTAATAATTATAAATGACTATAATTATTTAAATATAGTTGTAAAATAAATTTTGTAATAACAAATAAAATTAACTATATTAATTTATTAATTGCAATCTACAAATATTAATTGTTATTATAATGTAAGTTGACTATAATGTAAGTTGATTATATATAATAGAGTGTACGAGATAAAAATATATAATAGATATAATAATATTATTCACATTATACAAGGAGGAAGAAAAATGAATATAGATGTAAACACACCACTTGATGAACTGTTAGAGGTATGGGCTAAGTATTCACAAAAACTTATTTACACTATGCTAACTGAAAAAGAAGAACTTGATGACTTTAATAAAATAAAATTAGCTTTAAAAACAAAAGGAATTATGAATTTAGAAATACATAATGCTTATGAAAAAGAATATATTTTGCATTATACTAAGCAAGGTGGACTATTTAAGAAACAAATTATTTTCAACAATTAATAAGGTGACAAGTGATAACATCTTTAAAGTGAAATACTTACTTTGAAAAGTGATATTTTAAGGTTGAGGAATTATTTCTCAACCTTTTTTATATTATAAATGAATATAATCAAATATAATATGGTATAATTATATTCGATTAGTATAAAAGTATTCATAAAAGTATTCTTATATATTATATTTATTAGGGAATTATTCAGATTTCATACTGTTAGTAGTTTTAAGAGCCAACGTATGGATATCTTAAATATAGAGTTATTATTAGAAATTATTATTTTAACGACATTTCAGAAGGAAAGTCTCCCACTTCTATAGGTGGGAGGATAACAATTGAGAATTGTTATCTACCCCCAGAGACCTACCCAGAGGATACGTGCTATAACGAATAGAAAACTTTAGTGGGAGTTTAAATCTCCTTCTGAAGTCGTTAATATTTCAGCACCGCAGGTGATGATTTAACCTTTAATGGGGAAAAAAAGAATATAAAATATATATTGAAAAAGAAAGTGATGTTTGTTTATAAAGCAATCAGCGCTTTGAAATATAAGGTTATTAAAAAAATTATAAGAAAGGAGTAGAAATGACTGAAAAAATGAAAAGGTAGAAACGAACGAGAATATTAAAGAATATGAAATTATGACTATAGGTGAAATTGCGTATATTTTAAAAGCAGTGAACAAATTTTTATAAATTTGTAAAGGATGGAGAAATAGCTTCTTTTAGAATTGGAGAACATTATAGAGTTAAAATGTGATATAGCTGATTTTATTGAGTCATTAAAGCAAGAAAAGCGAATATAGGAGAGAAAAGGTAGCTAAATCGGATATCTGCAATACAAACTATCCTCTCTCAAAATAATTATGTAAAATAAATTTCGGAAATTAATATAATAAAAATATAAAAGAAAAGGTAGGTGAAAATCCTGATTTATGGTTAGTTAATAGGAAGAAGAGACTTAGAATAGTAGGTTTATACTAACTTTAGTATATCTGTATTGTTAATATAACAGAACTGATAATATAACAGAATTGTTAATATTAGCAGAGCTATTATAAGTAGTTAAACCTTGTGATACGACCATTATGTTTTGTCGACAGAACGAAGATATTGGATATTTAGATTGCCAATTATTTAGGAATCAGGAGAATATTGAATAATAATTATAAAAGCAAAGGTAAAAACAAAATTAGAGTTGTTCCAATAGGCGGACTTGGTGAAATTGGGAAAAACATTACTGCAATAGAATACAAAGAAGAAATTATTGTTATAGATTGTGGAATTTCTTTTCCAGAAGTTGATATGTATGGGGTGGATTTAGTTATTCCAGATATAACTTATCTAATAGAAAATAAAGATAGGATAAAAGGGATTTTTCTAACACACGGACATGAAGATCATATAGGGGCATTACCTTATGTTCTAAAACAAATGAATGTTCCAGTGTACGGGACTTGCCTAACCCTTGGACTTGTAGAAAATAAGTTGCAAGAACATGGAATACTAGCAGATTGCACCTTAAATATAGTAAAAGCGGGGGACATCGTAAAGTTAGAAAAAATCAGTGTAGAGTTTATAAGAGTTAGTCATAGCATAGCAGATGCTTGCTCACTTTGTATTCATACCCCTATTGGGAGAATTATACACACAGGAGATTTTAAAATAGATTATACTCCAATTGATGGAGAAGTTATAGATTTAGAGCGATTTGCAAGATTAGGTGGCCAAGGAGTCTTATTATTAATGGCGGATAGTACTAACGTAGAACGCCCAGGATTTACTATATCTGAGAAAATAATCGGAGAAACTTTAAAGAATCTATTTCACAAGGCAGAAGGTAGAATAATTGTAGCTACATTTGCCTCAAACATCCATAGAATACAACAAATTGCCAATGCTGCAGTTCAGAATGGGAGAAAAATAGCTTTCAGTGGAAGAAGCATGGAGAGAATTTCTGAGGTAGCTATGAATCTTGGATACTTGCATATACCAACAGAAGAGATAATTACTGTGGCAGAACTTCATAATTATCCAGATAATAAGGTAACAATAGTAACTACTGGTAGCCAAGGTGAACCATTAGCTGCATTAACCAGAATGGCATCATCAACTCATAGAAGTATTCAAATACAAAAGGGTGACTTGGTTATATTATCAGCTTCTCCAATTCCAGGAAATGAGAAATTTATATACAAAGTTATAAATGAACTATTTAAAAAAGGTGCTAATGTAATATATAATACTACAGAGGAAATTCACGTTTCTGGGCATGCGTGTCAAGAAGAACTAAAACTAATGCATACATTAGTACGTCCTAAATATTTCATGCCAGTACATGGTGAATATAGGCATCTAAAACAACATGCGTTGCTTGCAGAAAAATTAGGAATGAGTTCTGAAAACATTTTTATTGCAGAAACTGGACAGATATTAGAGGTATCCTCAAGCGAATGTAGAATAGCTGGAAGAGTGCAAACAGGAGCTATAATGGTAGATGGACTTGGAGTAGGAGATGTTGGAAATATCGTGCTTCGCGATAGGAAACATTTAGCTGAGGAAGGTATTCTCACTGTTGTGGTAACTATAGAAAGAGAAAGTTACAGTATATTAGCAGGGCCAGATATAATAACTAGAGGATTTGTATACATGAAAGAATCCAATGAACTTATTAATGAGGCTAGGGACATTGTGAGAAAAGAGTTAGAACAGTGTTTAGATAATAAAATTAAAGAGTGGGCAGTAATAAAATCAAGTATTAGAAATGCTTTAGGTCAGTTTTTATATATAAAAACTAAGAGAAGACCTATAATTATACCAATAATAATGGAAATATAATATAAGCTGAATTTTTATGTTTTTAAACTTAATATGTTTCTAAACTTAATATGTGTCTAAACTTAAATAGAAGAAAAGTATGTATTTTTACAATACATACTTTTTTTGTATGAATTTAATGCACAAGGTTATAATTAAAATATTGACAGGATTCAATTATATGAGTATATTATAAGAGTAAATGCAAATGATTTGCAACAATTACCGGGGAGTGAAAGAAATATTGAAAAAAATTATTAGTATCATTTTTTTAACATGTATTATAGGTACATTGGTTGGATGCTCAAAGTCTACAATTGCGTCAAAGGAAACTTCTAACAATAAGCAAAATGCTCAGTCAAAACTACAAGTGGTAGTATCATTTAATCCACTAAAGGAATTTGCACAGGCCGTTGGGAAAGATAAAATAGAAGTAACGACAGTTGTGCCTGAAGGCACGGAACCACATGATTTTGAACCAAAAATTAAGGATATGGAAAATATAAGTAATTCAAATTTATTTATCTATTCGGGGTTTGGTATGGAAACATGGGTAGATAAAACTTTAGCAGCTATAGGTAATGAAAATCTATCTGTAGTTGATTCATCTAAAGGTATTAGTCCAATAAAAAACCAAGGGGACGAAATCAAGGAACACGGCCAATATGATCCACATATATGGCTTAGTTTGAAAGATGCGAAAATACAAACTAAAAATATTAAGGATGCATTGGTTAAGGCTGATAAAAAAAATGCGAATTTTTATGAGAAAAACTACCAAGAGTTTGGAAAGGAACTGGATAAGCTTTATAGCGAATATAAAGGAAAATTTGAAGGGGTACCAAATAAGAATTTCGTTACAGGTCATGCTGCTTTTGGGTATTTGTGCAGAGATTTTGGATTAAAACAAAACAGCGTGGAAAGTGTATTTGCAGGAGGAGAGCCTACCCCTCAAAAACTAAGACAATTAGTGGATATATCTAAAAAAGATAAGATAAAAGTTATTTTCTCTGAAGAACTGGCAAGCCCGAGAGTATCTGAAACTCTTGCAACATCAGTTGGAGCTAGGGTTCAAAAAATATATACTATAGAAAGCAGTGAAGGAAATAAGACTTATATAGAGAGCATGAGGGAAAATCTATATAATATTTATAATAGTCTTAAATAAAAAACATAAATGTATAATTGATAAACATTAAAATAATAATTTAAAATGACAACCAATCCACATTTAGTTTAATTAAATGTGGGTTTTTAAACTTCTAAAAACTTCTATATTAATAACAGTAATGCTTTCATTTATGATAGAATATTGTATAAACTCTTAAATTTATGTATTATAAATATAATATGTATTAACTGCATTTTATAGGGGGAAAAAGCATGGATATTTTTCTTGCAAGGCAACCTATTCTTGATAGGTTTTATAAACTAGTTGGGTATGAATTATTATTTAGAAATAGTGATAAAAATGTATATCAAAATGAAGATGGTGATAAAGCGACCATTGATGTAATAAAAAATAGTTTCATAAATATAGGAATTGAGAAAGTAACAGGAGGTAAAAGAGCCTTTATTAACTTTACTTTAAACATATTAAAATCGAATATTTTTGAAGTTTTGTCACCCAAATCAGTGATAGTTGAGATATTAGAGGATGTTGAACCAACTGGGGAAATAGTAGATTTATGTAGAAATTTAAAAAGGCTAGGGTATACTATAGCATTAGATGATTTTGTATATTCGAGTAAATATAGAGATATTTTAAAGTTTACAGATATTATTAAAGTGGATTTCAAAATAACTACAGGAAATGATAGAAAAAAAGTAATTGAGCAGGTAAATTCTAAAAATATTAAATTCCTTGCGGAAAAAGTTGAGACTATTGAAGAGTTCGATGAGGCTGTTTCGATTGGATATTCATACTTTCAAGGCTATTATTTTAGTGAGCCCTTAATAATTTCGGGCAAAAGGCTATCAGAAAACAAAGCAATTCATATCAAATTACTACAAGAAATTAATAATGGTGATTTTACTATAGATAGTATAGAGGGTCTAATAAAGAGGGACTTGTCATTGTCTTTCAAACTATTAAAACTTATAAACTCAGCAAATTATAGTTTTAGTAGCGAAATAAAGTCAATAAAACAAGCTCTTGCTTTGATTGGAGAAAAGGAAGTAAAAAAGTGGTTATACTTAATAGTTTTCAAAACTATAGGAGAAGATAAGCCAGGAATCATATTAATAAATTCTTTAACAAGGGCAAAGTTTGCCGAACTAATTGCATGTAAAATTGGGAGGAGTATTAATCAGTTCAATGCTTATTTAATTGGAATGTTATCTATGATAGATTTGCTTTTAGACACACCACTAGATGAAATACTTGAAGAATTGTTAATACCTATTGAGGTGAAGGATACCTTAAATGGGATTAACAGTAATAAAAGCAATATCTATAGTAAATTACTTGAATTAATTTTGGAATATGAAAAAGGGCAATGGAGTAAGGTATCAAAAATCGCAAAGGGGATTAACCTAGATGAAAAACATTTACCTGAGGCATATTATGAAGCTCTTTTATATGCAAATACATAAACTTATAAAAAATTTCCAAACCATATTACATTATCATAGAAATATGCATAAAATGTATAGAGGAGTGTATCTATGGAAATCATTGATATAATTAAAGAAAGATTATCAATATTTAAAAATTTATATGATAGTATAAGGATTGTGGATCCAATTAATAAAAGGGTCTTAAGTTTCCAGGAAGATAATGCTCAAATGGAAAAGGAAAATTGCCATATATTACTTGAAACAGATGAGTATTGTAAAAACTGCATTTCAATGAGAGCATATATTGAGAATGATACATTTATAAAAATGGAGTTTGTGCAAGGGGAAATCTTGATAATTACTGCAACACCGGTTACTGTAGAAAATAGCATATATATTATAGAGATGATAAAGAGTGTATCACAAGCAGAAAGCATAATGATTAATGGGGAAAAAACCTACAATATTGAAAATTTATTGAAAAAAATGAGTGATGCAGCAATAAGTGATGCACTTACGGGAATGTATAATAGAAGATATATAAATGAAAATCTGATAGTAGATATAAATAATAGCATGAAATATAATCAACCATTATGTGTAGTTATGGCTGATCTAGATCATTTTAAAAATGTAAATGACACTTATGGACATATTGTAGGAGATTGGATATTAAAGGATTTCGCAAAGCTTCTTTCAACTTCTGTACGAAGCAACTTAGATTGGGTTGGTAGATATGGTGGAGAAGAGTTTATAATTGTACTAAGAAATATTGATGGCAATAATGCTTTTAATGTAATAGAAAAAATTAGAAGATTAGTAGAAGAAAAAGATTTTACCTATAATAAGATAAAAATTAAAATAACAGCAAGCTTTGGTGCTTATAGTATTATGGGCAAATATCCTATTATAAATAAGAAGTTTACTATTGACGAGATCATTAATGAGGCAGATAAAAATTTATATTTATCAAAAAAAAGTGGAAGAAATAAAACGGTTATTAATTTAGAAAAATAAAACACATATTAACTTATAAAAATAAAGTAAGATAAACTTTAAAAAGTTATATATTACTTTATTTTTATAAGTTTCATTCTAATTAAACACCATTATTTATGTTCTTATTAAGTACAAATCTTTCTTAATTTTCGCCAAATTTACTTTCCACAAGGCTTAGTAAAGCTTCCATAGCTTCTTTTTCATCTATTCCTTCAGTGACGATTTTAATTTCTTCATCTTTTTTTAAACCTAAACTCATTATGTTTATTATAGATTTTGCGTTTGCAGTTCCACTACCATGTACAATGCTAACAGTAGATTTAAATTTACTTGCAGTTTTTACGAAAATAGATGCTGGTCTTGCGTGTAACCCTTGTTCATTTAATATTTTAACTATTTTTTCCATTAATAAAGCCTCCTAAAATTTAACGATTAATTTATTGATAACAATTTCCTGATATTCTAAAAATATCTTGAAAATTTCTGCGTTCATTAGATCTGATTGTTTAATTTGTAGTAATTCCATTTATAAGGGAAAAATTATAAAAATTTTCTTTAGGTTCTAAATTAGCAGTTCATTGTTAGTATAACATATATGTTTCTTTTTTATTATAATTTTAATTTGAATTCTTTTATACATTTTTTAATTCCATCTGATGAACGAGAAAACTCAAGACCATAACTTTTAATTTTATCAGTACATAACCTTATATCTCTTGCATGGTTTTTATATTTTTCTATATCCTTTTCCAGTAATTCATCTATTCTATGTTCGAGTCCAATTTCTTTTAGAATTAGAGAACATATATCATAACGGCTTAAACTATTATCGCTTCCAATGTGATAGATACCATAAGGAATTTCAAATATTTTTGTAAATTGGTCAATAACTTCATGAACATAAGTTACTCCTCTATACTCATTTGGAGTAATCAATGTTTTTTTGCCTTTTAAAATATTAGACATGGTACCCCAAAGTATATTAGGGGACATACCGCAATTTCGTTCAGGAACACCAAAGAGCCAAGTAAATCTTAAAACCCAAAGTTCATCAAGTATTTCTTTCAGTAACCCTTCAGCTTCAAG
>Ga0209125_1001107_pt1 | contig 27719 bp, 39 predicted proteins | sample BarGraIncub1131A_FD_184503 | JGI IMG/M metagenome (GOLD analysis project Ga0209125, IMG submission 184503) | Arctic peat soil microbial communities from Barrow, Alaska - Barrow Graham LP Incubations 11-31A (SPAdes) (version 2) | ecosystem: Environmental > Terrestrial > Soil > Wetlands > Peat... | reverse complement strand
ATCAGCACCGTCTTGGAAGGGATATTCCGTAACGGCAAGGGCGTGCGCGATGCTTCCATCAACGCTGACGAGGTCAAGTTCCCAGGGGCCTAGTTTTGAAATGCTCACTGGTATGACCTCCCACTCCATGGGATCGTACTGGCGTTCACGCTGCCCTTGGTCTGGGTACCGCTAGTTTGTTCGATGACCGAGGTTTTCTTTTCGGTATCGACGAAGATCTGGAAGCCTTGATAAATAGGCGGCGTTTTGTCATTGCCACCAGAGAGCGCATCCTTTAAAATCTTAGGCTTACCGGAAATCATATCTTCCTTATTCTGCCTGACAGCATCTTGCAGTTGAGCACTCAGCTCACCGCGCCTCTTGTTTAGCTCGGCGACCTTGCCGTCATTAGTCCAGAAAGCTGAGTTTTCTTTTGCAAGCTGCTTTTCAATATCATCCATCTGCCCGCTAATGCCTTCTGCTTTCGCGCCGTACTTGGTGCGAATTGTTGCGGTATTGGCTGCCTGACTCTTCTCGATTCCTCTCATTGTGTCGGCACGAGCAGATAAGAGCTCAATGAATCCAACGGCCAAGGCCGCCGCAGCGCCAAGTGCGGCCAAAGCGATTATGAGCGGCGCAAACATGACCGCACCAGCAGCGAGTGCAGTACCTATACCACCAATGCCAGTTATAAAGGGAGCGGCAACACCCGCTATCGACAGGAAGTTTCCTTTAAAGAAGCCAAAGAATTTTGAACCCCACGATGCAAATGTGGGCATCTTTTTTGCAAACCAGCCTTCCGCCTTCTTTGCCGTCTCCACCGGTGCTTTTGATCCGCGTGAGCCGCCAGGGATATCATCGTAATAATCTGATCCAGGCAGTCCGCCAGATCCCATATTGGTAACAAAGACCTTCTGCACTCCGATGCTATCTAGGGCACCTTCGACACCTTTTCCGGCAGATGCGCCACCTTTGCCTTTTGCGAGGCTCGTCAGCTCTTTACCGAACCGGAACACCTCAATGCCCCATGATCCAATTTTTACGGCTGTGAGTGCTATTGCTGCCACCGCAAGAGCTTTGAATCCAGCCTCTGCAATCTTCTGATGGTCATTGAGGTACTTTAGTGCATTAGCAGCCTTCTCAATGGGGCCAGCCAAATTCACTGCGAGCAGTTCTTGAAAATTGGTTTTGGCAATTTTCATCTGCATCGTATTGGTCTGTATGATTCGCCCAAATTTCTCATGGACGTTATTCATCTTCGACGCTTCTGGCGCTACGTTCTTTAAGTCTTCAAGGAACCCATAATCACCAGTAACCTTTCTCTGGCGGGAGAACTCCTCCATCATTTTCAATGCGCCGTCTGTGAAGCCGAATTTGGAAAGTTTTTGGCTACTACCTCCAGTGTATTTATATATCGTCTTAAGGATTGTTTCAGCATCCTTAAGATTTCCATTCGTATCAAATACATTGAATCCTGTGAACTTCTTTATTTCCTTGGCCTTCTGCTTGAAGGTGTTAAACATATTCTCAATCACTGTTGTTGCTTCAGCAGAGGAGCCAACCGTGCCTCGTGCAATTTGAATCAGCGCACCGAAAGACCTTAATCCACCCTGAACAGTACCACCGGATGCTGCTGAAGCAAATAGACGTTCGCCATTGTCTGCGAGATCTGCTAGGGTAAAGGCCCCTTTATCTCCCTGAGTAGAAAGGATCTCGAACCATGAGCCAAGATCCTCTTTCGCAATACCAAATTTTTGCCCCAGTTGCGCGGCAATAGCACCCATGTCTTCAAACCGAGCACTAACCGCCGTACTCGTCATGGCGGTATCACCAAGCAAAGAGACCGCTGCTTCGCCATCTCCTGTCGCATCAACAAATTTGGTCATGCCTGCGATCAGATCTTCTAATGACTGGCCAGATTTCTTTGCGCTTGCATATACTTGTCCGGTAACGGAAGCAATTTTTTCATCACTCCAATGTGCCTGATTCCCTAGTTGCGCCATGGCAAACTGTACGCCATTAATCTGGTTCACAGCCAAGGCCATACCGCCACCCGTGAGCGCTGCGGTCATTGGCGTGAGCATGCGATCGGCAGAACCCTTTATCGCGGTACCCATGCGCCCAATCACCGCCCGTGAACGAGAGCCAAACGAGTCAATGGATGTTTCGGCGCGGCGGATGCCCTGCTGCAAACTTGACGGGTCCATGCCCAATCGAATTGCAATTCCGTCAACTGTCGTCGCCATCAATCACCTCAAATCCATCATCCGAAACATTTTTCAGGCAGCCCGCCAGAGCCATGGCGATATGCCATTGCCCGTCTGTCAGCTCACTTGCTGGTCGGCCAAAGTACGCAGCAGCTGCCAAGCCGTGCGCAAATTTGAAACTTTCGTATGAATCAGCTCCGGCTTTTTTTTTACGAGTTCGAGCAACGACCGATACTCAGCATCGCTCATTGCATCGATAGATGGGTCACACTCTTCTGAGAGCGCATTGTACTCTTCAGAAAGTGCTGCGATCACCTCACGGGAACAGCCACCTCGAAAGTCATCCACCGAACTGAATACCTTTTTGCCATCAAGATCAATGATGGCACGCCACAGAACATGATCGGCTTCTTGTTCCTTGTAATCGGCGATATTATGCACCGCGATATCGATGCCCATCGCCTTATACTCGCGCTGATTCGCGAATTTAGCCGCGGTGACTTCTTTCGCAGAAAGCAAACGAACAGCAGCTCGTGTAGCAGACTTGCCTGGCCATGCAAACTCACGGCGGTTTTCGATTCCCGCACGTAGTATCGCAAGAGCCGAGGAGTCGTCTTCGCTACTGAGAATATCCTCCCGGACTCCCATCAGCTAACCTTCCGAGCTTTTGCAATGAACTTGATTTCAAATTCATTGGCCTTCTTGCCATCCGTTTCCCGCTCGGCGACTTCCTCGACATAGCAGCCGGTGTAGGTAGCCTTGGAGCCACCTTTGTACTGAAATATGATCGTGGCGTTCTTCACTCCATCCCAGTTGCGGTCTGCACCACTCGAGGGAAGGTAAGTGAGTGAACACCCTAATTCAGGGTTCACTTCGACAACGTCATCTCCATCCATAAGGGGCACGCGATCATGCAACTTGCGGGCGTTCTCTTTGGCCTTGTTGAAATCAACAATTTTCTCGCCGTCAACAAGGACTGTGACTTTTGAAATTTTGCTCATTGTTCAATCCTTAGTTCAGGTAGAGGTCGATGGTGTTATAAATCTGATTGAGCCCAGGCACGATACCTGCGGGCACACGGCACAGAACACGGCCGGGGACATCAGGCGACTCTTGGGTAATGAACTGGTCCTTGTGGTCGTCCACATAGCGGTGGATGTTGTCCTTTTCCAGTTCTTTGCAAACGGCAAAGTTGTCTTCGTTGATCGCATCGGCAAGGAACTCGTGTATGACAGCATTCTTATACTTGACTGTCTGCATGGCCTTGAGCGAGTCTCGGGTGTAATCCATCGAGGCGATCACGCCGGTATCCACCAGCTTTTCAAACCGGACTCCGTCAACATTCGTCTTCGTAGTCACGGCACGAACTAGGCAAAGTTCACCGTCGGTTTCCGCCAATGGGATCACGCCTGCCATGAGAAGAGCATCCTCTTCCTCGCCACTCCAGCGGGCGGCGACAGCGGGAATATCGAGACCGACGATAGGAAGGCCATTCATGGGTTTGTTGGGCTTGCTATTCGAAGCAAAGACCGCGCACATGCCTGCTGAAATCTCCCATACTGGATTACTCAGCTCCTTGACTGCCCCAACATTCAGGCGTTCATGGTTGAGGGAAGTTACCAATGCCTTTACAGCGGAAAGAGTCCCCTGTTTTACTGCAATTCCACGTTGACCACGTTGTTCCAGCGGGCTTGCTGCATTCTCCAAATGAGTCCGCAACAGAATCAAATTTGCGGAGTCGCTCACGGAGACACCAATCAAGTGGTAACGCGCAGGGAATGCCGCCTTCAGCACATCTTCGAGATCAACGGTACCGACACCAGCAGTGGCAAGCTCCACATCAAGCGTCATGTCGGTATTTACCATCACGCCATCAATGCTCACGCCACCGGCATCAGAAATATATGCACCGATATTCTTTGCGGTGAGAGTCAAAACAGCACCGGACGAGGTCGCGGTAACAGGCAAAAAGGTCTTGGCATTCACCGCAAGCACAAGAGCAGCGGCAACTTCCGTGGGAGTCGCACCAATTGCGACGGCAGCAGAAACAAACGTCGATCCAATGCGAAGGCGAGCAACACCGCTCTTAGTCGCAGAACCTGACAGGGTTACAGTATAATGAGCCGCAGAGCCCACAGGCTCAGCATGGCGCACCAAAGTGATCTGGGCATACTTCCATGCCTCCTTGGCGGCAAGGTACATGGAATGCAGAACGGATCCGGCACCGGTGAGGGTTGTTGCATCCGCTTCGGAATAAACTTCCATTGGCGAGTTGACAGGAAGAACCCCAGTACCCGCACCCACCAGCAACACCTTCTGGACATTGACGGGTAGACCGTTGGGGCCTGCGTAGTAGTTGAATTCCGAGTAAGATCCCGGAATCATCGTCTCGGGAATATTGGTCGAAAGCTTCATGGGGTTTCTCCGTGTTCAAAATTCTCTGTGGAACCGAGCAGGGTCTTTCCTGTTTCAGGTTCGGTATAGCTGGTCCAGATCGCGTCAAGCATTCTTGGATTCACTTCGTTGGTATTGATCTCGTATGCCGTATTGAAGGTGACTTGAATAACGGTCAGACGGCTCTCAAGATGCGACTGGCTTGTCGTATCCTTCCAGCCTGCATAATCCAGTTCATCGCAACCATCAGGCTCCAAGCCGTGAAGAATGCCCATCAGCACATTTTCAATGGCAAGCGCCTCACATTTCCGATCCTCGGCGCTCTTCATGTTCATCACAACAATGGATAGCTGAGGACTGCACTTCACCTGCGCGACCGTTCCGTTCCCATTCCATTCGGGCTTGCCCTCAAGAATATGGATCGTAACAGAAGGCTTCACGATAGCATCAGGTACATCGTCAATGCTTCCTTTGCGCAACTGCGGCATATGCTCCGCGATTGCTGCGAGCATGGCTGCATAAATTACTTGAGCAGTCATGTGCCATACCCCGCAAGCAGCTCGTCCGTGAATACACGTTGAGGCGCAATTATCCGGGGCTTGAATGCAGGTTCAACGCCAGTGGGCAGGTCCAGGCGAATTTCGCCATTCGCAATCCGAGTCAATAGCGACATGGCATTCTTCCGCAGCTCCGACAGGCCTTCCGGCATGTCAAGGACTACGCGCCGTTTGTACAGCTCGAAGATTGCCAGATCTCGGGTTACGGTACGCAGAACCTCGTCAACCTTGGGAAGCGGAAGAGGCACAACGGAACGCAACACCCCATCTACGATGGACTGCGCGGCCCGAATGCATTCTGCGATACGCTCATCGACAACACTTGCACCATCAAGGCGACTCTCTGAGTCATTTGTGAGCTCAACCGCCCGCTCGCGCGGTACCTGGTTGAGTACGTCCTGTACGGTGCAATAGTCCATCAGATGACCCCGGTCATCAAGAATCCGCAATCCTTGGCGGCCACGACTTCCTTGAGCGCTTCAGTGACCATGACATCCATACCACCACGGCCACCCGTCTTTTCGGCGAGAATCAGCGAAACTAGGCGTGGACCATTCTGGGCAGTGAATCCCCAGGTAACGGTTCCTTCGGTCTTAGTGGCCTGCGCATTCACGTAAGCACCGGAAATGGTATCACCCCATGCGGAGATGATGTTGGCTTTCTGGCCCTTCTTGGCCGCATTGGCGCGGGTCATACCAACGATGATCTTCTCGATTTCCAGATGACTTGCAAGATCCTCTCGGCTAGCGGCACCCTTGGTGCTTGCTACACCGTAGACTTCCTTGATCGTGTTGGGATGACGGCGCAGCATGTTCCAGATCTTGGATCCAAAGCGTAGCTGGTTCGGAGTCATCAGGCACTCAAGCATGAGTTCGCTGATCATTTCGATGGGCTTTGCGTCTGGGTCGGTTAATTTCTCGCCAAGCTCCAAAATACGGACGTTTGCATAATTGTCAGGATTTTGCACCATCTCGATGACACGAATCTCACGCTGGAGGTTAATCAGCTCAAGTACCGAATTCGACTCGCGGTTGACCAAGCTTTCGTACTTGGACTGGTCGCTATTGATAATGTCGGTCTTCGAAACAAAGCCGGTCAGCGAATGAATGTCGCAGCTGTCTGTGGTTTCCTTGCCAGTAAACTCAACTTCGCTCGGAATAGAACGACGACCTACACGGTCATTAATGATCTGAAACGCATCGCCTGGATTGCGGAGGAGTAGCTTGAAGGAATCACGGCCATCAACATTGTCGATGCGAGGCATGATTTCATCGGCAACCAAGCCAGGGAGCTTGTACGCCATTGCGTAGCCAGCCATAGCGGGAGTGGTCGTAAAAATAAAGGGAAGATCTTTCCATTCCATAGTGAGCTCCTATTAGGCCGGGGTAACGGCTGGGATACGTTCGATTAGAAAAGGGATAATGTCACCCGACACTCCGCTATGCAATGCAGTACCGACAGTGTCGGTGGAGGAAGTGCCTTTGATGGCAAGACCAGTTGCTAACTCGCCATCGGCAGGAATCTTGAAGGTCAGGCGATCGCCACGGGTAACAGGGCCGCCAAGCTCGACTTCGCCAATATCATCAAGAATGACATCGCAAATAGTATCGGAGCGCGTGGGCATGCGGTCGCTTACGCCGAGGATCTTGTCGCTCGCGGAACCAGCAACCTTAACGGTTTCATCTGCGGCACCGAAGGCCACAATGCGCTTCGGAGGAATGGCACCCTGTGCCATATAACCTTTGATAAGTCCAGGATTCATTAGATAGCCCCTTCTTGCTTGAGTTGCGTGTAAGCGGCGCTCGTGCTGATGTTTTCAGAATCAGCGCGTGCGGTAATCTTTTGCGAGACAACTCTCGCATTGCTGGCAGGGATTGGCTGTGGTGGATCATCTGCACCCAGATTAATCACCTTCGGCATGGACTGCAGTAGAGACTCCATGACTTTAAGCGTGTCCTTAGGCTCGCCTTCGCCGAATGAAATAGCACCATTTACGGAGTCCGCAGCCTTAAACAGAGCTTCAAGAGGCACTCGCATCGCGGGTGTCAAGCGGCCAGCCTTTACATGAGATGAGCATAGTTCAGCAAATTCAGCATGGCGCTGGTCAGTCTTTTGTTTCAATAACGCCTCTTCAGCGACTCGGCGACCTTCTTGCGCCGCTTCCAGTTGCTGCTCCAGCTCGGTGCGGGCGGGGTCAACCGGAGCCGTCACCGCAGCCGGAGCAGCGGACTGGGGAGCAGGAGAAGAAAAGGATACCGAAGGCACATTGCCTAGATCCACATCGTCAATCATATTCTGCGGAAGCATCGCATTGGCTTTGTCCAACCCTTCCTTGTCGATCATATGGTCCCGTACCTTGCGAAAGAGGTCGCGGACGTTTTCAAATTTCCAGCGCAACCGGGACGCTAAATTATCCTGTGCCATGGCAAGACTCGAAATATCTGCAGGGCCTTCGGCGAATACGATAGCCGACGAATCTTTGCCAGCGTCAACTTCAGCAAACTCACCTTCTCCGAACGACACAGGGCCAAGGCCTGTTACTGCAGGTTTATGCGCACCAAGGAATCCAATATGCCGCATGGTCATATCTGGATAAAAGAAAGAGAGAGAACGATCAGTATATTCACCACGTCGGATGCTATCGACAAAGGTTGGCGAAAGATCAGCGGCGCAAAGCTGTAAGATCCCGTTTTCAATGCGAGCCCCTTTGATAGATCCATATCGAGGCGAAGCCACCTCGGGGTGTCCAGTCACAATAGGCGGTTTCCATGTTTTCACCTGCTCATTGATATTGTCAGCAAGCTTCTGCATGTCACCAAGCTCGATCTTGATGTTTTTACTGTGCAGGTCAAGAAACGTTCCAGGCTTGAGAGCATCAAACCATGGGTTCGTGGGCTGCATAGACAAGGGAGGAGCCGAAGCGACAACACCTCCAGCGATTACGCAGGCATCGGTATGCCCCGAAGCAAAAGAGATGAATACAGCCAGCAGCATAACAGCAAACTGGAACCAGATAAACGGATTTGATTTGATTTTATTCATGCAACAAACTTACCCGGAACAACCCTTCTGGGCACTGGCACAAATTCCGTACAAATTGCCGTCCATTATTCCCTGAAATACATATAGAATAAGGCGCGGAATATTGTGTGGATATATGCGGGTCGGAATGGACGGCATAAGATTGCATGTTATGTGCATGAATCAAATCGTACTCAAATACGTCGAACGTTATGGCATCACAGTCATTACATCCATCATGCTGGTGTTCCTGTACATCAACTCAGAAAAACGCGCTGCAGCCACCCAGGCATCGCTAATCGTACAAATGGCCAAGAGCCAAAATGATGTAATGCAAAAGTGGGAAAAAACGTTAGAACTATCCGAAGCTCGCTCCATGGCGCAGATCAAACTCGTTAGCGCCTGTTGCCAGTCCCGTAAGTTAAGGGATGACGAATGAGCCGCCAAGCCGATGACACCAAGAAGCTTGTGGCACGGGAACTCTACGTCGTCTCCGGGCTTTCCTGCAAGGCTACCGCGATCAAGGCGGGGATCAGTGAACGCACGCTTCTCGATTGGCGCAAGGCCGAGAAATGGGATGAAGCTAGGGACCTTACCGGATTTGATAAAACGAAACTGAACGAGAACCTTTATTCGCTTGCACATACGGCATCCAAGTTCCTGAAGGAAAATATTGAGAGGGGCATTATCGACGCACACCAGATCAATGCCATGCGCCAGCTGGTCGTCGCCATACAGCGCAGCGATGATTACGAGAAGAGCAAAGAATTAGAAAAGCCCAAGAAGAAAGCCGATGGTGATATGCATACGCGCATCAAGCAACGCATGGGTCTCGTCTAATGGTTGCGATCAATCCCAAAAGACAGGCTGCGGACCTTGCCGATTTCCTGCTGCCCTACCAGCGCGATTTTATAAACGACCCTGCACAGATTCTGTTCTTCAGCGCCTCGCGCCGTATTGGAAAGACATTCTCCAGCGCGTTCAAATCCGTTGACCGGTGCATCGAAAAAAAGAACCACCGCGTCTGGTACTCCGGTGCCGATGAAGAGGGTGGCGAGGACTTCATTGATGAATGCAAATACTGGGTTACGTTCTTCAATGCGAGCGCCACTGAAATCTCGATGGAAGAGGGTGGCGATGAAATCGAATTTGCCGACGAGCAGAAAGGGATCCTCAACCTAACCATCCGCTTTGCAAACGGTAGCCGCATCACCGTTCTCAGCTCGAACCCCAAACGGTTCCGTGGCAAGGGTGGCGACATCATCCTTGACGAATTCGCACATCATCCCCAAGCACGCGCCATGTGGAAAGCCGCGCTTCCAGCTGCTCTTGTCTGGGGCTACAAGCTGATCGTGATCTCGACCCACAATGGCAAGTACACGCTCTTCAATACCTTCGTCGAAAAAATCCGCAGCGGAAAAAGCAAGTTCAAGGCATCGCTTCACGAAGTGACCATTCGCCAGGCTGTCGATCAAGGACTATACGACAGGATCAAAGGCTGTCCAACGACGAAGGAAGAGCAGGACGCATGGATCCAAGAACTGATCGATTCCTGCGAAACCCCCGAAGATGCGCTCGAAGAATTCTTTTGTCAGCCACAGGACAGCAAGGATCCGTTTGTTCCGCTCCCCATGATCCTTCGTACTGAGCGCAAAGGAATCCTTGCCGATCCGTCATCTATCCCTGGGCCTCTATACCTCGGATACGATATTGCCCGCAAGAAACATCTCTCCGTAATCATTGTGCTGCAGGAGATGGCTAGCCAGCTTGTGTTGCGCGAAATCCGCGTCATGGAGAAAATGAAATTTGAGGACCAGTATACGATTCTTGCTGCATACCTCAAACTACCAACGCTAGTCCGGGCATGCATCGATGCCACAGGCCTAGGCATGAACCTGGCAGAAGATGCTCAGAACTATTTCGGAACCTACAAGGTCGAAGCGATTACGTTCAATAATTCCATCAAAGCCGTCATGGCCAACAACCTCTACAAGGAATTCGACACCGTCTCGATTTTCATTCCCGAAGATGATGTGCTGCGCCGAAGCCTCAACAGCATCAAGAAGATGGTGACCGGATCTGGCAACATCCGTTTTGACGTGGACGCCGAAGAGAACGACAAGAAAGACAAGAAAGACACCGACAACGAAGTCAACATAGGCCATGCCGACCATTTCTGGGCGCTCGCCCTCGCCATCAATGCCGCACGCACTACGCCTGCAGGAATCCCGCCCATCACGACCCGCTCCATGCGCAAGAACATGCGGGCCCTTCTCAAAAACGACGCCATGGACAATTACATGAATCCTTCCGGAAACGGCCGCAATCGGCAATGACGGAAACAACCCGCTACGAGCCCCGTAGAACACCGAATACAATCATCCCGATCAATGTACCACCCAGACCCAACAAATCGTTTTTGAATCAATTTGAATGATACTGTGGGCATCGTAGCCCCCGAGGCCACCATGAAGAAGAAAAAAGACACGACACAGCTCACCGGAGACGAAATACTCACCCGTGCAGCCATCAGTTTCAATGCCATTGGAAATCTTCCTAATCCCGATTCGGTTCTTCGCCGCATGGGGAAAATATCCGAAATTTACAGGAACCTGCGCACCGACGCCCACCTGTACGGGGAATCCCAAAAACGTATCGGTGCCGTGCGCAACTGCCCATGGGCTCTTTCCGAAGCCGCCGATGGTCCACGCAAGGAAATTGAAGACGTACTATGGAAAATTGACATCCGTGGAATGATCACGGAGGCAATGAAGGCCACCGCCCTGGGTTATGCCGTTCTGGAAGTCTGTTGGGAAACAAACGGTAGCCGAATCTGGCCAAGCAAGATCGTCGGCAAGCCGCAGGATAATTTTGCGTTCCGTGCATCGGACGGCCAGCTGCTCATGATCACGCAAGCGAACCCGCAGGGTGTCCCGGTACCTGACTACCGTTTTCTGGTAGTGCAGAACGACCCAACCTTTGATAACCCCTACGGAGAAGGCTACCTCAGCAAATGCTTCTGGCCTGTCACGTTCAAACGTGGAGGGGTCAAGTTCTGGATGCGCTTCGTCGAAAAGTATGCGGGCGTGTTCGCAATCGGAAAATACCCTCGCAACACACCACCCGCCGACCGTGAAGAGTTTCTGGAATCCCTGCATGGATTGATTCAGGATGCGTGCGGCGTGATCCCCAACGACGGATCCGTGGAACTGAAGGAAGCGGCAGGCAAAGGTTCGAGTGCTGATATTTACGAAGGGCTGACCCGCTGGGCTGACAAGCAGATAAGCATTGCAATCCTAGGACAGACGCTTTCCGCAGACATTGGAAGCTCTGGAAGCCTTGCTGCCACCGAGACCCATTACAAGGTAAGCCAGGACATTGCCAAGGATGATTCAACGCTCATTCAAGGGGTTATGAATACGCTGGTTGGTTGGATGTGGGATTTGAACTTCGGCACCAGTGACCGTACTTGGTGGAGCCTTGTCGCGCCACAGGATTTGAAAGTAAACCTCACCGAACGTGACCTGAAACTCACACAAAGCGGAGCCCGCTTCACGCCACAGTACTTTATCGATACCTACGGATTTTCACCGACGCACATGGTGATGAGTACTCCACAAACCGCAACACCTTTAGCACCCGTCAATCTTGCCGCAGGTGATGCTCCACAGCCTACCGGAATCGATGCGCTCTCCATCCAGCTGGCAGAGGCCGCCGCAAGGACTGAATTATTCGCCCCGCTCAAGACTCTGGTTGAAAAAGCGACGAGCCTTGAGGATGTCCGCGACCAGCTCCTCAGCACTTTTGGAAACATCAACACGGATGCGATCGCACCAGCGATGGCGCAGGCGTTCCTTGTCGCTGACCTTGCTGGTCGCTACGAAGTTCTGCAGAAGTCCGGACTTCTGAAATGACCAAGGCCACTGTTCAGCTTGGAACGACTCCGTTCAAGGAGGCCGTGGACTATTTCCGCGCGAAGGTGAACCTCCCCACCGAGTCGTGGCGGGACTTGCAGGGCCAGATGCATGCCAAGGCGTTCGTTGTGGCGGGCGTGATGCGCGAAGATATTCTTTGCGACTTCCGCAAGGCCGTGGATGGCGCAATCGCCGAAGGCAAGACCTTGCAGCAGTTCCGCAAGGACTTTGACTCCATCGTCGCGAAGACAGGATGGCAGCATAATGGCACGCGCAACTGGCGCTCCGAGATCATCTACAGCACCAACCTCGCTGTAGCTCACGCCGCAGGGCGCGAACGGCAGATGCAGGATCCCGTGCACCGCAAGTTGTTTCCATACGGTCGCTACATCTGCATGATGGATGGACTGGAACGTCCCGAGCACCGCGCCTGGCACAATACCATTCTTCCGCTCGATGATCCTTGGTGGAGTACCCATACCCCGCCGAACGGTTGGCGCTGCAGGTGCCGTAAAGAAGCCGTCAGCAAGTATGATGCAAGGGCGCTCGGGATCCCCATATCCGACAAGGCACCCTCAGACCCAACAGTAGAACATATCGACCGCACGACGGGTGAGGTCACGCAAATCCAGAAAGGCATTGATCCTGGATGGAACTACAACCCAGGCGATGCAGCGAACGGAAAGCCGAACCCTCCTGTTGCCGCGAAGGTATGGACAGAAATTCCACAACAAGGATTTCTCAATAATCCAGAAAAACCAACTCTGCCGATTCATCCACTGCCCAAACCAGCCAAGGCAATTCTTTCGACTGAACAGGAAATCAAGGATGCTATCGACAAGAAACTAGATGAACAGATCCCTACCCGGAAGGTCATGATTCCAATGGGTGACTTCACCTACGCGTTCAATGTAGATTCACAGTCGCTTGCCCGGCACTTCAATAACGTTGCAAAAGTTGACCGCCAAGCGCAACTCAATGCAATCATCTCGGCAATGGTGAATCCAGATGAAATACGCCTGTTGTTCATGGAAAGCGCCACGGGGAAGGTTGCCATACGCGCAAGGTTCTTTAAGCTGTTTCAGGAGGCTGGGGAGAGCAAGCCGGTGATCATCGTATTCGATGCGCAGAAAGGAGAATTCATCAGCTGGACAGCATACCGTATGAATATGAAGGAATTTAATCAGCAGCGTACTGGATTCCTGCTCCACCAAAAAAAGGAGGCCCCTTGACGGGGCCCGGTCGGTTGGCTATGTGCACCACATAAACAACCCTGAGAGATCAATCAAACAGCCGGTGCGCCTAATGATCTCCCTCTACCCTAAATATACCCTGATTACGCGCAGGTTGCAACATGGCAAATACATTCTTCATTGACGTTGACGACTCTCACCTAAAGAAACTACTTGCTGACTTAAAGGCCAAGTCCGGTAACATGCGCCCTGCTATGCTTACAATTGGAAACGTCCTTGCCAATAGCATTCGGCGCAACTTCGACGAAGGCGGGCGACCGGAGAAGTGGGCTCCACTGAGCGCGGCAACAATTCAAGGTTCACTGAGCAGCAAGGACTACGATAAACGACGCAAGACCAAGACACTGAACGCCAGGGCAGCGAAGCGGCAGGCCGCGCGAAGAGTGTTGGTAGGCCTTGGCATGCGAGGCGGACTGATGGGAAGCATCCATGCAGAGGCCGAGAATGAGAGCGTGAGCGTAGGCCCCGACAACAAGCCTTATGCACGGATCCACCAATTTGGCGGTGAGGCTGGCCGTAAAGGGAGCCGAGTGACACTCCCCGCACGACCTTACCTTATTGCACAAGATCAAGATATTGAAATCTCCAAGGAAATTATCCTTGACTTTATGACTGGGAACTTGCTTTGAATAAGTCAGTCTGCCCGAAGTGTCCCTTTTTGTTAAGCAGATTTCGGAATGTCTTATCACCAATGCCTAGATCTTTGGCGATCTTGAAAGCATTTGACCCATTGTAATTATTGCGGATATACCGAGCGCAGAACGCGCTAGGCAATTTACTCGGAAAGCGTAGGCCATGCCCAGAAAACCGCAACCAGATCGCAAGCGTGAGCTCCATGCCAATGACCTCGGCCATTACCGGAAGCTGACCAGGCAGATCATCAACACTCATTTCGTTTGCTACTTCGCGAACTCCCATATACTGAGAATATACGATTTTTAGCGATTCTTGAATAGGTGCGATTTTAGATGTCAATAATTCCAGGTCAATACTTCGGTCTTGCGCTTGCCGTTTGCGCCACCTTTATTGACAGATACCGCAGACTCAATTGTCTTCTGTTTCCATCCAAATTCAGAAACATATTGAGCCAGGATGTCGGACGGATAGCTGCTCAATAAAAACTTACCCGTGATTTTTGAAAGTACCTTCAACAGGACTTCAAAGTCCTCTTTCGAATAGCCGTCGTAGTGACCGCAGTCGGCATTGAAGTATGGTGGATCGACGTAGAAGAATGATCCTGCAGTATCTCTGCTTGTGATGATGCGCAGTGCATCCGTGCATTCAATTTGCACATCCTGAAGGCGTATTGCGAGCGCCTCAGTGAATCCGTCGCGCGCATTCATGATCTTACGGCTAGTCGTTCCTTTTGCCTTGTCGTAGCCAAAGGAGCCATCCAAGATCGAACTGAAACTCATATGGGCAAGTACCCATACCGCCCACGCACGCTTGATCGGGTTGAACATGTCGGGGTTATTGTATACCACGCTGGCTTGACGGTGCATGTCGCGGCTATGCAGACTGATCCGGATCTCCATTTCCAGAGAAACAAAATCCATTTGCACGGTACGGTAGAAGTTTATCAGTTCTTTGTTGGTGTCGTTGATCACCTCTACTTCGCTTTTGGACTTAGCGAAGAACACTGCTGCGCCACCCAAGAAGGGCTCGGCGTAGAGTGTATGTTCGGGGATCATTGCAGTGATGGTCTTGCAGAGCCGCTGCTTGCCACCGTAATAGGTAATGGGAGTCTTGATCGTAGGTTTTTCAACGTGCATGGCCGCAAGCTACAAAACACAAATAGCTAAAACAATGCGATCCACGGCAATCCATGTGGAAAAAGTCACCACAGATTTGCACGCTATCCGGTCTAGCTTTGTATAAACAAGCACACTTCATTTGGAGACAACATGAAACAACTATTAATCCTTCCGCTCATCATTCTTGTGCTACTTGGCATTGGGTGGATTCTGGCATTCAACGATCTTGCCGTTTCCAGTTACTTTGCGCCAAAACGGGAGCAAGTCCGCAGAGAAACCTTCGAGCAATCAAAAGCGTTCCGTGACGGCATGGTACAGGAACTTGAAAACATGCGCTTTGATTACATCCAAGCCAATAAAGACCACAAGGCCGCGCTGGCATCCATCATCCGGCACAGAGCCTTAAGCATTCCAGAATCAGAAATTCCAACAGACCTCAATCAATTCATCAAGGAGTTACCATGAACAAGATCATCGTCCTAATGCTTGCATCCATGATGCTAGTATCGTGCCTAGAGCCATCGTCCGATCAAGTCCAGAGGATGCAACAAGAAAAAACCCTTGCCGAAGGAACGGCACAAACGGGGATGCCTGCAATTAAGAATTTTCGGGAGCGGAAGCTGCTCAAGGATATTATTGAACTGCGAGACCAGGATGGTTTGACTACATACACCTACTTGGTTTCTGAGCAGACAGGCAAAGTCGGGCAGCTGCTTTGCGTCTCTATCGGATACGGAATCCCTGCAGCCACGCAGTATACGAATCCAGCGAAGGAAATCGCACAGGGTGGAACAATGCCACAGGCTGATCCGAACGGGCTATTCTCGCCATCGTCTGCGGAAGGAACATGGGTAATGTGCCTAGATAAAACAACCAAGAAGACGCGCCCTGTTTATGTGGAACCACGCGTAATCGTGTCGCCATTTGAGTTACAATAACACAAGGAGAAAGAATGGAAAACGAAACACGCATGGAGAAGATGCGGGATCCGTACCCAAGTACTGATACCGACATCGACATAGTCCTCAAAATCATCGCGCTTCTTGATGGAAAATCAATCAGTGCAGCATTCAACACACTTGAAGAGGTCATGCGCATTATTAGAATGTCCACGATTGTTTCTGGAATGCCCGAGAACAATCCGTCGGTTGAAATTCTTATTGCCAATGGCATTGTATTTGAAAGAGCGGAAAAATGGCGAGCCGAAAATAAACTGAAACGAGCCTCAAGAAAAGAGCCAACCTCGTCTGTTGTCCCTGGCGCAAAGCCCTTGTTTTGCGAGAGCAGAACTAGAGACTGACCCCTATTTTCTTTGCAATCTTGTGGAGCAATGTACCTATGTTGTAATAGTCCATTGTTCCCACGATTGTACCGCATCCACTACAATGCACAGCCATCAATTTGAATGCCGATCTTTCAGGTGAAATCTCTGTCATTTGAAAAGACGTATGATCACATTTAGGGCATCTTGGTGTTGACATTTCTATCTCCTGATTATTGTTAATTCACACTTCAAATAAAATTCAAGCCAACTTCCTGGCTGGTTTGCCATAGGACTCAGCAGTCTTCATTCCCATTTCTCACTTTGCAAGCTTCGCTTCAAAATTATTGCCTTCTGTATTTATCGCTTCACCCTTACACAGTGAAGCGCATGCATCTTTAATCGTGACTACACGATCTTCATTTTGCGTCAAATAGTATTCGCAATGATTGCCATGAGCCGTTGGAGCATAGCTCAGCAGTCCAGTGATCTCAATGGAAAAACCTTTTAGTGCATAGTGGAATTCTCCATCATAGTAGATTCCACCGACTGTCGGTGCGCCAATTGTGATTTCACTTGCGGAAGGATTGAAGCCTGGACATGCAATAGACGCTTTCTGAAATGTTCCTGTATATTCAGGTGGCACCACTACCTCTTTTTTTGGTGAGTCACCACAAGAAACAAGCATCGCAACAATGCTTATCCCAAACAAAATTTTTTCGATTTTCATTCCCTCTCCTATCTTGATTGCTTAAATCAATTGAAGCATTATTCCCACAATATATTGAGGTCGGGATCCCTTCCTTTTACCACCTTCAAAATCCTAACCGAAGACGTCGAACGATCAGGGCTATTTTTCACCTCAGTCATCCATGTTTGGTTAAGATCCTTATAGTAATAGACTTCCCAATATGTTCCCATATCCTTCATTTGCGATGAAGCTTCATAGATACTCCCAGGATTCGTAGTATCATGTGGAATCGCACATTTTAGGTATTCAAATTGCCCTCCAGCACCAATCTGATGAGCCGTTTTAAAATCAGAAAACGCGATATACTCATATTCAGTATTCGCACGAATGCCTAATCGAGAAAGCAATTTATTCGCCTTCTGAGTTTGCAATCCTGATGGATATGACATTGAATTACGAAGGTTCTGTGGAGGTGGCACATTGCTTTCTGCTGGAGTACTTGTTGCAGTATTTTCGGTTATAGGCGCTGCGGATTCTTTCTTTGGTGAGTCACTACATGAAACAAGCAGAACAAGCAAGCCTATAACACACATGTATTTTTCGATTTTCACTCCCTCTCCCGGGTCTATTGTTAATTCACTCTTCAAACAAATTTCAAGCCGACTTCCTGGCTTGTTCGCCATAGGACTCGGCAATCTTCTTTTCATGGTTCGCTGATTGCGCAGCAAGGGCAAGAGCAATAGTCAGATTAAACAGTCGAGCTACCTGCGTAGGGCTTGGCGCTGACCGACGTGCATACCAATCTTGCATCAGCTCTTGAGGCACGCCAAGAAGCTGCGCAAGGCGTGGAAACTGAGTACGCGTAAGCTCGACAATACCCGCCAAGTCAATTGGTGGGATTTCTTCAGAATCCAACTTCAGCGCACTTACTACTGGGGTTGAATTACTTTGAACGTCCTGAGTTTCAAAGCCTGCAGAAGCAAGCTTATTCGTGAAAGCTGCACCCCAAGTTTTCCCTCCACTAAGGTAGGCGTGCAAGTGCTGGGGACTAATGCCCATCTCTCTAGCGAGCCCACTCATGCTTCCATAGCGATCTTTCGCAAATTTCTTTACACGTTCAGACAAAGGAATTTCACCTGAGTTGTAATTATCTCTTGACAATCTTAATACTCGGTTGTAAATTAGTGTATGTGGTAGTAACAAGACACCACTACATGAAACATAATAAACGCAGGAGTCTTTTTATGATAAATCCAAGGTTTCAAGTCGCAAAATTCTCATGGATCGCCGTAGCTCGTGAGGTTTCTAGACTCGCAGGAAAGCCATACAACGCTTGCTACATAAGGGAAGTAGCCACAGGCTACCGCCCAAACCGCCAGTTGGAACCCATTCTAAAAAGTCTGGGATTTCTTAACGGGGAGGCCGCCTAATCATGAGCCAAAACACCGACATTGTAGTGGCAAACCCTGACACCTGGGTCGAGGAATACTCGACTCAGGTATCCGTCCCTGTCATTGATAAAGCCCGTATTGAGAAGTCCATTTATTACCGTGTTTGGGAATCAAATGAGATTGGATTTACCAAAACGGAGAACGGAATTCAGGTACTCGGCAAGCGTATCGCCGAGGTTCTTGGCTACGAAGCGCCAGAAGAAGCCGTCGATCGTCATTGCCGGAACGTTGTAAGACTCAAGATCCATGACGGAAAACAGCACCGCTGGGTAAAGATGATCAGTGAAGGAGACGTACTTCGCTTGATTACTCATTCCACTAAGCCTGAAGCAAAGAAGTTCGAAGCATGGGTAATGGAAGAGATCTTGCCCAGCGTGATGAAAACAGGCCGTTATATCTCCCGCAAACTGAACCCGAGCGAAGAAGGCCAAGCCATCATCGACGCAGCCAATGCGAAAAAGGCTGCGCTGGTTGCCCAAATTGATTTCTTCCCTACGAAAGTCAAGTTCGAATTCGAAAAGCCAGTGGCAGCAAAACTTGGCGAAGAACGCAGTCGCCTCGCAAAAGAGGGTGTCGAGTTCGCTACAGAGACGGACTTCTTGGGCTATATCGTCAGCAAGTATTTCGAGGAGGTGGCATAATGGAAGTCCCTACTTTGAGTGAAGCCACTCGTATGATTGCGAATGGTCAGTCTTCAGTATTGAATGTTTTCGTATTCAACCATTGTAAGCCAGACAAGAAAAAAGAATTTCGCATTGCGCTTCAATTGCTATTGGATGAAGCAAAATGGAGGGGTGCGCAATGATCCGTATCATGCTCGATCTCGAAACCCTAGGTACCAGGCCAGGTGCTGCAATCACCGCCATTGGCGCAGTCGCATTCAAAGGCCCCCGTGACTCATGCAATCAATTCTATCAAACCATCGACCTTAAAAGCGCAGTAGAGTGTGGCCTAAAGATCGACGCTGACGCTGTCCTATGGTGGATGAAACAAAGCAACGAGGCACGTGCGGAATTCAGCAAAGAAAGCAAAGGCATCGGGCAGGTGTTCATGGACTTCCGCGCATGGATCGAACAGTTCCCAGCAGACACAGAAATCTGGGGCAACGGCTCGGACTTTGATAATGTTCTGCTCGCAGAAGCCTACCAGATACTCGGTTACCCTGTGCCATGGAACTTCCGCCAGAACCGCTGCTACCGAACCATGCGCAAGCTATTCCATACCATCCCTTTCAGCAAGCCAGATAATCCCCATAATGCACTTGAAGATGCCATAGCACAGGCTGTTCACCTGATGAGAATCATAAATCACGCAATCTCCTTTGGATGCATGCAAAATAATACTGTAGAGGATGCACAATGATCCGCTCATTTGAATACCAGAACAGTGAAGGCGTGTTCTGTGCAATAGAAACAGAACAGCGACCGTTCTCAATCCTCACGGAATCCGACATCGACGATGTTACGCTCGGCCCCTTACGCGAGCTGCCGCAGGTCTATAGAGGCTTCGTGCTGTTTGGCGATGTCGGCGAAGCCACAGGATATTGCAACGAATACAAGGGTTGCGTCAACATCCCGTCCGCAAAAGCAACCTTGCGCTACTACACCATGCACGGGCGGTGGGCGCAATTAGTGATCACGCACATCGGCAATATTCACCCCAAGTTCGAACACTCAGTAACCACCTGAATTGAAATACTCGGAGACCAACCACATGCATAACTCACAAGAAAACTATTCAAAAACCAACCGCTACGAGCGTCGCATCGAACGTCGCGGAATGCGCAAGCGAAGCATTGACATCCTTCTGAAGCTGGAATTCCAAAGGCTAGCTGATTCTTTACAATTTCTAACAAGAGATTATCCGCAAGTAAGCTTGCACACCCTCGCTCAATCCCTTACTCACCTGACAATATCAAGGGATCTCATGCTAGAGGCCTTGAAGTCAAGTTCAACACCCATTCAAGACGACGACCGCTTCATCCCCGCAGAGGCGCAACAATGAAGGGCTTTCCGTATTCAAACTCTCCCCGCCTTTGGTGCTGTGTCTGCTATAACGCGCCAATGAGCAGGACATTGAATGGATTTCCAGTATGCCACGCCAAGGACTGCTGGGATGAGCTCGCACGCCTCATCATCGGCAAGCCAATCGGCAAGTCAAAGGAGCTGGCCCCATGAGTGGCATCATGAACCTTTGGATCAGTACCGAAGATGCCGCCAAGACCATGGATATCACGCCTCGCGCCGTGGTCAAGGGCAAGCGCATGTGGGAAACCCGCATTGTATCTGGTGCAACAGGCAAGAGCATGGAAGTACGCCTCGCAAGCCTTCCGCATGATGCCGTTGTTCGTTACCAGATCGAGAACCTTCCCGAGATCCCTGAAGTGAAGGTCATCGAAGAGGATACCGACGCTTACGCCAACGTGTACGCCAAGGCCAACTCCCGCGCCAAACGCCATGCCGACAAGTGGTCGCAGATTCTGTCACGCTGTGAAGGCGTATCAGGGCGTATGGAACTGGAGGCCTGGGCGCAGAGCTGGAGCCGCTCGAACCCCGAGATGGCAGTGAGCGCGCAAAGCATCTACCGTACCCGTGCCCAGATCACCGAGTTTGGGCGCCTGAGCCTGCTTGCTCCGACACGGATCGTGAGTTCCACCGTCAGTGACTCCATGTGGGAAGCTTTCAAATGGGCATACCTGCGCCCCAGTGCCCCTTCGGTGCCGGTTGCCCGCGAAATTGCCCTAGGTAAATGCATGGATGATGGACTGGTGACGGATCGTGAATCATTCCCCAGCGTACACGCCTTCCAGCGCCGCGTGAACCGCGAACTTGACGAGGCATTGCTTGCGTATGCCCGGAAGGGGCGAAAGCGCTACAACGACGCCCACGGGGTACATATCGAGCGAGTCTATACCATGCCTGCAGGTTCAGTATGGGTAGGCGATACCCGTACCTGGGATGTGTTCGTGAAAATCAACGGGCAAGAGGCTCCGCAGACCTGTTACATCACCCTTTTTGTGGATATGCGCACCAGCATGCCCATGGGCTGGCACCTGCATACATCGGCACCCAGCACAGACAACACGCTGCGTGCCATCCGCAACGGCATTGAAAAATACGGCCTTCCCGATGAACTGTACCTCGACAATGGTCGCGAGTACCGCAATAAAGACTTTTCCGGCCAGACTCGCGGCCATCGCATTTGTGAGGATACGCAACGTGCTGAATCCCTCGCCGTCCGCCTGAACATCAAGATCCATTTCGCCATTGTGCAACGCGCCCAGTCCAAGATCATTGAACGCAACTTCCTGACGATCAAAGGCTACTTCGACAAGGCATTCAGCAGCTACAAAGGCGGCAATGTCCTTGAGAAGCCGGAGATTTTGAAGAAGGTACTCAAGAGCGGCAAGTACATCGCCTGGGAAGACTTTCAGATACTCGCCAATCAGTTCATGGCCGAGACGTTCTCAGCGATCAAGTGCCAGGGAAAGAATCACCATGGCCTTTCCCGCTCGGCCCTGTGGAACGAACTGATAGTCCAGCGCCCCGAAATGCGTCGCGTTACCCAAGAAACGGCAAGCATGCTTACCACCCGCACCGCAGCCGGAAAGATCCGCCGCCAAGGATTCTACCTGCGCGAACTGCAGTGCTGGTATTGGGCTGAGTTCATGCCAGTCAACCAGGGTCGCGACGTGGTCTTGCGCTACGACCCCGAAGACTTGCGCATTGCCTGGGTGCATGGAGCAGACGGGGTTCTCATGGGCGAGGCAATGCTCTGGCAGGCCGTGGAGGCCTTGGTGAGCCATGGCGATGCGGTCGGAAAGACCCAGCTTGCAGAGAACATTGCACGCACCAAGCGTGCCGAGAAGATGGTTCGTGAAATGGTACCCGATGCGACCAAGGACCAGGCACGCGAAATCCTGCATGCCACTAATACAGCACTTGGGATCCCGAATATTCTGAACCCATGTACAGGAGCGACACAATTGACCCGCCACGACCATGACGCGAAGACCCTAGCCACCGAAGCCAAAATCGGCAAAATAGATCTCTCACAGTTCGTAAAACCAGAAGACAACAAACCAATCCTGATCGTGTGGCCGGATGAACTTCCGCTCGCAAAACAGGCATAAGGAATATTATGGAAACTCTACAAATCAAACTGATCTCCCATATCGAATCAGCCAATACCACGCAGTCCGCTGTTGCCAAATCCATTGGTCGCAGCGCCTCGGCATTGAACTACTGGCTCAAAGGCAAGTATGAGGGCGATGTCGCCGAAATCGACAAGCTCGTCGCCGACTACCTGGCCAATGCGAGGGAGCAGCAGGACACCGGAGACCGCGACGCCATCGAGACAAGCACCTACAAGGCAATCCATGCCTATTGCACCCTGGTGTTGCAAAAACGATCCATGGGGATGCTCACGGGCGACTCAGGAGTGGGTAAAACAACAGCCTTGCAGGCCTATGCAAAGAGGCATCCTGCGGTGATACTGATCGAAGCGGATCCCGGCTATACCGCCCGAGCCCTATTCATTGACATCTGCGATGCAGTGAACCTTGATACCCGTGGCAGCCTTCACGATTTGTTTAACCGCGTGGTGAACAAACTACGCGGATCCGGACGCCTGGTGATCATTGACGAGGCCGAGCAGTTGCCCTATCGGGCACTGGAATTAATTCGCCGCGTGAACGACAAAGCAAAGGTAGGCATTGCCCTTTGCGGAATGCCTCGCCTCGAGAAGAACCTTAAGGGAGACCCAACCCACTATGCCCAGCTGTACCGACGCCTGTTCATACCGCGCCGCGTATCAGGATTAACAGATACTGACATGGATGCACTCATTGCTCAAGACCAGCCCGACGTAGACAAAGCAACACTGACCGCACTACGCAAGGCCTGCGGACGCAATGCCCGAGTCTTGTCCTTCCTGCTCATGTGGTGTTCAGATCTTCTCAGCAGAAACAGCCTGTCCGACCTCACTCCTGAGATCGTGCAGAAAGCTTCTGAAATGCTGGTTGCAGCATGAGCGCGACAACACCATACACCCGCTCAATACACGCCTTGGTGAATCGCGTAGGAATGAGCGACGACCAGTACCGCGACATGCTCAAAGACAAGTTTGGAGCTGCATCGAGTAAGGATCTCACGGGCTTGCAGTGCCGCACTTTGTGTGCCGACCTTCTCTCTATGTGCCCCAAGACCTCCGCACCAGCGAAGGCGACGAAGCGCTACGAAGACTTGAGTGCCCGAGGCGACGGCTTTGCCAGTCCCAGGCAGATCCGCATGCTCGAAGCGGCCTTTGTCGAGATCTCTTACATGCACACGCTCCCCGAGAAGCAAGCAGCGTTCCAGAAGTTTTTGAAGAACCGGTTCTCAATCCCTTCCATCGAATGGATCAGCCCCACGCAGGTAGGGCCAATCCTTAAAGCAATCCAATCCATCAAAGTCACAAACAAACCACAAACGGAGGCCTCTCATGGCTAAGAAAGACGAAAAAGGCAACTGGCTCGACCCACGCGGAAAAGGCATACCACAGAAGTATATCCCAACCATCGAACGTCAGCGCGACAAGGCCGTGGAAGACATCCACGCAATAGTCGACAAGCTCGAAGCACAGATGCAGAAAGCAAAAGTGGCCGTTCTCGACCGCATTGAATCCTACCTGGTCGGTCTCGAAAAAGAGTGTAATGCCAAGCGGGAAGGCAAAGGAAATCTGACCCTTACGAATTTCTCGGGCGACAAGCAGGTGGATATCGCAATCAATGACCTGATTGACTTTGATGAGCGCCTCAGTCTTGCCAAGACCAAGATCGACGCATGCCTCACCGAATGGTCGGAAGGGTCCCGCGATGAGATCGCCATGATCGTGCGCCAGGCATTCAACCTTGATAAGAAGGGCAACGTCAATAAAGGCATGATCGTCCGACTTCTCGGCTATGAAATCAAAGATGCCCGCTGGAAAGAGGCTATGGACCTAATCCGCCACAGCATGCAGGTGCGCGGAACCAAGCAATACCTCAAGGTACGGCGCAAAGAGATCCTTGAAAGTGGATCCGAGCAGTGGACCACCGCAAACCTCAACTTCTCGGCAATGTAATGACGACGAACACCCATATCATCGTAGGAATCCTGCTGATTTCAATCGGCATTGAAGCCATCGCCGTATGCATGGTCGCTGCATCTAGCGACGCGCTTCACCTGCCATCGGGATTCAACTGGTTCGCCGTAGCAATGATCGCACTGAATATTGGCGCAGCCGTCTGGGGATACCGTACCTCAGGCGTCAACCAACTGGTCTACGGGCTCGCTGCCGCAGTCCTGAATTTCAGCGTGTACTTCAACTTCGACAAGATCATTGGCATGGTCAAGGGAATATCGTGAACCTCCATTTAGAACGAATCAAACTCCATCCCGCGAAGACAATCGGGCGGCTGTTCATCGACTCTATATTTTTTTGTTACACGCTTGAAGATACCGTTCGTGCGCCAGGCATAAAGATTCCAGGCAAGACCGCAATCCCTCAAGGCAAGTACAAGGTCGTAGTGTCATGGTCCACGCGATTCAAGAAACTTATGCCCCTGATCCTTGCCGTGCCTGGCTTCGCAGGAATCCGCCTACACGGAGGAAATACCGATGCAGATACGGACGGATGCATCCTGGTCGGCTTCAATCTTAACGTAACAACGCAAATCATTTCCAAGTCGGCTTCGCCCAAGTTCACTAGCCGACTAATCGACTGCAAGGAACCAATTTCAATCACGATTACGAACCCAACGGAGGTAAAATGAACCTGTTATTGAGCATTGATGGAGGCGGAGCGTTAGGTATTGGTCCTGCAACTCTTCTCGCAAACATGGAACGAGAAACCAAAATCCCTGCGAAGGCCTATTCGGGTACTTCAGTAGGGGCCTTGCTTGTTGCTTTGGCGGCAAATGGAATGTCATGGGATGAAATCATGCTCATATTCCGTAAGGAGTGCCCACGCATCTTTTCTCCAGCACCATGGGCATGGCGCTTGAATCCTGGACGGCCTCGCTATGATGGCACAGCGCTTCGCGAAGCTGCGCGACGGTATTTTGGCGACATGCGCATGGATAAATTGTGTTACCCCACATTTATTACTGCATTCGACTTCCAGAAAGGCCGTCCTAAGATCTTCGATACAAGCGAAGGAACCTTAGTACGTGATGCGATCGTTGCAAGCGCATCTGCACCAACCTATTTCCCAATTGCCGAGGGCGGGCACTATGGAGACGGCGGCCTAATTGCAAATAACCCTTCCATGATTGGTATCGCGGGTTGCATATCCAAACTAGGCTGGAATCTTAACCAGATTCAATGCCTTTCCTTAGGCACAAACGGCGACAAATGGGATGACCCAAAGGTTGGCGGCATGATGCTTGAGCTCCAGTGGGTGAAACCGCTCATTGAAACAATGCTCACAGGTAATGAAGAACTCGCAACCTTCCAGGCACAGGCAATTCTAGGGGCTGCATACTTAAGGATTGAGCCAGTACTCTTAAAGACCATCGAAATGGACGACATTACGGCGACGTCATATTACCAGAGTATATGGACTGGACTATGGAAAATGAGACGGGATGAGGTATTGCAATGGTTGCGTGTTGGAGCGGAGGCCTGATCTAAAGTCCTTGCACGGCTTGGCTGATATTCTGTAAAAAGTCCCCGCACGGTTGGTTGGTTCTGGTTGTGTGTGCCGTGCGGGGCGCTTTGCGGAAATGGTTCACCGGGTTCGACTCCCGGATCCGCATTAATTCCACTCCACATTCGACGAGGTAATCATGGAAAAATGGGTAAAATTCGCCATTTTCACCTACTCCCTATTGCTTATAACGGCAATGGCGGTCACAGTTTCAGCACTTGCAAGTATCTCCATGGGGTATAAATAATGAAAGAGAGTCCACTTCTATTCTCGGCACCGATGGTTCGCGCCATTCTGGATGGGACAAAGACGCAGTCACGGCGGATACTTAAGCCTCAACCAGAAGATCTAGGAGGGGCTATCAAGTGGAAGGATTACTTCATTGCTGTAGATGGGGGCGCATGGATTGCGTGTCCCTACGGCCAGCCAGGTGATCGGATCTGGGTGCGGGAAACATCTTTACACTTTGGAAATGAAATCAATATCGGCCCCAACGCTGTTTCCCCATATGTTTGGAGGGCTCTTGTGGAGTTTAAGGCTGACGAAACATGCCAAACATTAGGAGAGTGGCCAATAAACGAAAAACCGCCAGTCCAAAAGTGGTGGAATACATCAAAAAGGAAATGGACGCCATCAATCCATATGCCCCGCTGGGCTTCTCGAATCAATCTGGAGATTGTTTCCGTTCAGGTAAAACGCTTAGCCGACATCAGCGAAGCCGACGCACAAGCCGAAGGGGTTGCTTGTGCTGCATTGTGCGAGCATACGCACATACCTCAGAACGAACTTAATATCTCATTCCAGTATCTGAATACCAAGACGTACCGGTCTGGATTCATCAAGGCTTGGGAAGGGCTGTATGGAGACGATTCTTGGTACAAAAACCCGTGGGTATGGGTAATCGAGTTCAAACGGATATAAAACGAAAAGCCTAACCTACGATTGACCGACATTCAATGCGATCAATCTGGCTGTTGGGCTAATGCAATAACCATGTTCCCTAGGGCAAGAAAAGGTATGAAGAACCAAATACAAATCCTTTGGTGTTTTCTGCGCGGACATGATTTTTTACCAGAGGGAACGGTGGATAATGGACGATCAAAATATGGGGAATATCGCTGTATGCGTTGTGGGCGAACTCACGGCTGGCAGTATGACTACAATCCATAGGAAATAGAACATAGGCTAACAAATTTCAATCCATCTGATTTATCTAAGCTCCCGAAAGGGGGCTTTTCTCGTTTCTATTCTGTAACAGTTGAACCGATATTTGCATTCTCGGTTCCTAAGCTAAGTTCCTTAGCTCCACGGGACGCAAAATTCAAGATTCTTTGAATCTGTGTTGAATTGGGCATTAATTGGCATTCAAGAGATTTGGTTTTGTACCACGACCCCGCTAGTCATTTTTGGGTGTCGGAAGTAATCGGCGAAATTATCGAAATTTCGGAAGGTAAGTGGAAGTTTGGTCTAGCGGGGTCGTGTTACGCGATTCGCTATATATTTCATAGACTTACGACGGTTTTACTGGTTCCTCAGCTGTACCATTACTTCCGCTTTATAATCAGGGCG